>Ga0307945_1004454_pt1:0-10000 | contig 11310 bp, 13 predicted proteins | sample OrgLakmetagen228_FD_201818 | JGI IMG/M metagenome (GOLD analysis project Ga0307945, IMG submission 201818) | Saline water microbial communities from Organic Lake, Antarctica - #228 | ecosystem: Environmental > Aquatic > Non-marine Saline and Alkaline > Saline | place: Antarctica: Organic...
GCAGACAGCAGCTCTGCTGCAAGAAGACCTTGACAAGGAGGTGACCGGGCAAGTTCTGCCGTCGAAGACCTGGCTACCTCATTTTAACACTGTTTCCTCGAGTTTGGTATCAAAGCACATGAGTGTAGGCTGCACACAATGGTCAGAGAGCTTCACTGGCACCCTCTCCAGATATTTTTTCAGACTTGCAGGACACACTGGGTGTACATTTCACTCCTGATGCATGTTGTAAAGACTCAGGAACTTTTAATTTTTGGTGTTCTTGTCTCCTAGCTACTTCATGCCATCATGCCATCATTCAGATACCTGTGCGCTTGTCCATCCATGTGTAGCTCTGTGTGTGTGCATGTACGCATATAGGTTGTAACGTGTGTATGTGTGTTTGCGTGTGTGTGCAAGTGTGTGTATGTGTGCGTGTGCTCATGTTTGTATACGTTTCCGTATTTGTATGTGAGTGCAATGCAAACCTGCACATGGCCCTTTTTTGTGGGAACTTTGTCTGTGCCTTGAACACGCATCTGCAATTTGATTCGTATTGGGCACCCACCGCATCATCAGTTTTTAAAAGTTTGTGGCGGATCATTCCTTGAACAGCCTGTGCATTTTGAGCCTTAAGCAGAACATCATGCATATTTAGTCATTAGGGTGCTGAGTGGTGAGGAGCACGTGAGGTTTGGCCAGAGGGAGTAGAGTGTGTGAAACCCTTGTTTTCACTGGCTGTTCATCAAGGACTGTGTGGGTATATCGTCGTTACCTCGTTTTATGTATTGTTGTAGCCTTGCAGTGTTCATCATCAGAGCCCAGGTCCTCGGCCAACCTCAATTCTGAGTTCTTGGGAACCCCAACAACAATTCAGCCCTCTGATGGGCAATGTATTATTTTATTTGCACGTTGGAGCCCAGATTCGCTGACTACCTGACTAGTATGAACAAAAATTGACTCCCTGGTGCTTAGGTGGCAAGTTTCATTTGTGTCTAAGATGGAACGAAAGCTCATAATCCACCAGCAAAGGCATGCGCATGCACCCTGGGTGGATGTGTGTGTGTTCTCTTTTTAACAATGCAGCAATTGTATTACCCATGCCTTTCCTTCCGCTTCAGACAGCCAAAATGGCACACATCATTACATGAGCTGCATTGTGAGATAGGAAAATCGCACACACAGCGTACGCGCACAACAGCACACAGGAAGATTATTCGCCAGCCAACTTGTTCATCCAAATCGCTACTTTGTTCTAAAGCATAACTTTCCGCACCTCCACTTTGTGGCCGCTCAAGGAGGGCAGGGTGTGTGCTCATGCTGTTGACGTAACACTATACACCCGCTTCGCAACTGCAACACATACACACACACACACAAACACACACATACACGCCTAGTCACACTACCACAATCACAGCCTTGAGGCCTAGCTCCGCGACGTCCGCCGCACACACACACACACTTATCACATCCCCATGAACACAGGCTTGTGGCGTGGTGCTGCTGAGCGCGTGACCTGGCTTCGCGACGTTCGCCGCACCAGCATCACCCTCTGTGCAGGTACAGCAGCGTTTGCCGCCCTTCTGCTCGTCGACCGCGCTTCAATGCTCGTGCGTCGCCTCATGAGGGACGCAGGCCTGCTGCGGTGAGTGGGCGTGTGTGTGAGTATATGTGTTTGAGTGTGTGTGTGTGTGTGTGTGTGTGTGTGGTATGTGAGGAGAGAGCCTCATGAAAGGCGAGGCCAGCTGCGGTGAACGTGTCACTGTGTGGTGTCTTGTGTAATGAGACTGTGTGAGGTTCTTTGTGTCTTGCTTTCATGCAAGGTCTACAGCACTCACGCGAGCACACCCGTAATATACATATTTTTTCATGTCACACGCATACACACACATTTCACACACACACACACACACACATACACACACATATGCAGTGCGGACCCTGCAGCAGAGAAGGCGGCAGAGAAGGCAGCTGCAGCTGCTTCGGCTGCTGCTGAGAAAGCACGTGCTGCAGAGGTTCCTGTGGAGGGCCCTCGTAAGCGCAAAATGAACCCACGCCTTGCCGACTGTGAGGTGAGCCTTGCTCTCACGTAGATAAGTAGCGCTTGCACGGAAATTGGCCACGCTTTGCTGAGTTTGAAATGAGCTCCCCTTTGACATGAACAAGCTTACAAGGTTTACAAGGTCTACTAGGTTTACAAAGAAAAGACCTTCAGTCAAGGAGTTCGACTGCTAGCAAGGTCTACTAGGTTTACAAAGAAAAGAGTAAAGACCTTCAGTCAAGGAGTTCGACTGCTAGCCTCTTTGACATGAACAGGCTTACACACATGTCTACGCACACCTTGTAATACTTCATGCATGTGTGCTCCCATTATTCAGGTGGTGCATGGCCACCTAGCAGGCTCAAGTGATCAAGAAGCTGGAGGACCTCCTCCTTCAACAGGTAAGCATGCGTACGCGTGTGCGCATGTGTGCATGTGGGCGTGAGTGTGCGTGTATGAGTGTGTGTGTCTTAATGCCTGCAGAAAACTGCCAATTCCAAGGAGGGTGGGGCGTGCTGATTGATTGCTGTAGAGCTCCTGCTGCTTTGTTGTGAGTGTGTGTGTGTGTGTGCGTGCAAAAATGCAGGGGGCCGCCAGACCAAGCGTCAGCGCTCGTCGCGTGCAGATGAGGATGGGGGAGGCATGACCATGACTGATGAATGGGATGCTGGTATCGACGATGGGGCTGAGGGGCCAGGGGCCAAGCAAGGGGGGAGCAAAGGAGGAGGCACGGGTGGCAAAGGTGCGTGTGGGGGAGTGAATGGGGTCCAGGGCTGACGCCAGCTTGATGTGTGTGCGTTTGTCTGAAATGGAGTGGTTTGTGTATGTTGTAAATTTGGGAGGAAGAGGGGGCAAGCAGGGGAGCAAAAGGGGAGGCAAGGGTGGCAAAGCAGGTTGACTTGTGCGTCTGTTTGAAATGGAGTGGTGTGTAAAACGTAGGAAACTGACGAGTGTGGTGAGCTGAGGCGGTAGCGTAGCTGCCTTTAGCATTAGGTCTACTGGGTTCAGGTCTGCCTTTAGGTGGTAGCTGCCTTTAGCAATAGGTGGCAGCGTAGCTGCTTTTAGCAATAGGATTACTGGGTTCAGGTCTACGTTGTAGGTTGACTCTATCCCCATGATGTAGATGTGGGGGGGAGTGAGAGGGGGACACCATTTATGTCCAAGTGTTGGACGAATGATGTGGTGGCTCTGTGCAGTGTAAACTCCTACAGGGTAGTGTTAAAAGGTTGGGTAAGGGGTGCAATGTCGTCGTCAAGAAGTGTGTCCATTTGCGGCGCTTTGTGTTTGATGTGGCTGTTTCTGTGCACCTGCATGGTTATATATACACATTACACAAGGCAGTTGCTGCACACACACACACTCACACACATATAAACACGCACGCACGCACACACACAGGACCACGAGGGAGCCGTGCTGGAGTCAAGGGCCGAGGAAATACAAAAAGCCGTAGCAAGACAGCAGGTATGTGTATGTGTGTGTGCGTGAATTAATGAGCCTTGTGCGCCTGCACAGTTTCCTGTCCTTTGTAAGAAAGAGTGCCTGAAGCCTTTGGCGTGGCTGAGAGGTGTTATTGTCGGTCCCCTGCTGTTGTGTCTTGCGCCCTCGTGCTTTGAGTCCAGACCTGTCTGTTGAAGTCTTGCCCAGACGAGCAGGGTTGGAGCTTCTTAGACATGCACGTACAGAATATGCACGACAGCGGTGCCTGCTGTGCCTGCACCTTCCTCCTCATAACTGACAACTGACACACACACACACACACATACACACACACACAAACACAAACACAAACACAAACACACACACCAATTTTGCAGCCCTGGGCAGCCCTGATGGTCTTGCCAGTAGTGAGGGCCACTATGAAGATGGTGCCCCCCCTCCACAGCAGCAGCAGGCCAGGCGACAAAAAAAGTGGGTGTGCACGGTTATAATGCAGAGACGTATGTGTGTGGGGGGGAAGGGAAGGGATGCGTTTGATCATGCACGCACTCACACTCGTTGATCTGTTTGCCTATGGTTGTGTGTGTGTGTGTTTAAGGTGTAGGTGTGTGGTTACAGCGGTGCAGCTGAGCAATCACAGCACCACCACCGCCTGTTTGTGCGTAAAGTAAGGATGTGCAATTCCGTCATCGGCTGACTCGCCCTTGCTTTCCAAAACCTGACTCAAGACACTGCTTGCTCCCTCTTGCCTCGTGTTGCCCTGTTGCCTCATGTTGCCTCCCTCTTGCCTCGTGTTGCCTCCCTCTTGCCTCGTGTTGCCCTGTTTCCACCCTCATGTTGTCTCTCTCTTGCCTCATGTTGCCTCCCTCTTGCCTCGTGTTGCCCTGTTTTCACCTTCGTGTGCAGGCAAGCTGGCTCCGGCACTGCCACCACCCCAGCTGCTGCTGCTGCTGCAGCTGCTAGTGAGGGGCAGAGAAGGAGCAGCAGGAAGGGCGCAGGAGAAAGACGGCGTGACTCGTCTGCCACAGTCACTGCCTCTGAGGGTGAGGGTACACGTGCGGCTGCGCACACATACACGCGCACACACATGCACAGACATGCACACATAATAACACATAGAAATGCACAAACGCTTCTCCTACAACATAAACATGCACACATGCACTCATAACACACCAAAATACACAAGCAGATACTCATACAACATACCGTCCGTTCACGATCACTTCGTGACCACACTTTCAAAAAATAATTAAAATTACAATTTTAGTTCGTGAGGGGGTTTGGGGATTAATTTTTGAGTTCGAGGGCACTTCGGGAGGGCCCTGCCGGGAAATATTTTTTGAGTTTGAGAGCCCCCCTGTGAATGCTGCCTGTTCACTGCTACTGCTGTTTGTTATGGCTGAAGCTGTGGCTGAGGCTGAAGCTGTGGCTGAGGCTGAAGCTGAGGCTGTGGCTGAGGCTGAAGCTGTGGCTGATGCTGCAAAGTGCTCAGAAGCAGGGAAGGCGCGCTTGGAGCCTCATTACGACTTTCACCCTCAAAACCACTATAGATAATTAATTTATTACTTCGAAGTTGCCTCCAAGAATTAATAAAAATTTTCGTTTTCTGGCCAAATAATTATTTAATTTCCGAAGTGATCGTAAACGGACGGTATACATGCACGTACTAACTTGCACAGGGGAAGAGGAAGGGCAGCAGCAGCAGCAGCAGCAGCATAACCACCACCAAGGCAGTGGGGCATACCAGCAAGGTGGATCTTCTGATGGGCACCCCCCTGCCGAGCACCTACCCCCTTTCCAGCAGCAGGACGACCAGCACTTGTCGCTACCAGCTCCAGCTGGCTTTGAGGACATCTCCTACCTGGAGGCGCCCTCTGAGGCGCACCCTTTGGACAAAGGCGGGGTTGGCGGCGGTGATAATACTGACTTGGAAACGTGGAATTGGAGCCAGAAGGGCACGCGCTCTTGAGAGGGAGGGGGGAGGGGTGTTTTAGCGGAAGCGGGTTGCAGGAGGGAGGGGGGAGGGGGGCGTGCTTTGGAATGTGTTTGGACAGCCATCACATTCCCCTTCACTCCCTTTTGTTTGTGGGCCCGGCTACAAACCACGAGGCCATGTCAAAATAGATGGTGAAGGGTTGTTTAGGCGTGCGTTCTGTGTATTATTGTTCTTCAGCTTGTTAATGACAGCACCCTACTCTATATTTAAGGTGACTAATTGTGTTTATGGTCTTAGCATGAGCTGTGTGTGAGAAGCGGCAGAGGCAACCACCTATGAGCAAGTGTCCCGCTATTTTGAATATGTTGCTCTGTCTCAGCTACCTTTTACCCTTGTTGACGAAACATTAATGAAGGCCCGAGTATTTTAATCCACTTGAAATTGATCAAACGCCGTCTTTATTAGGTCCTGCAGCTGAAGTAGTTCAATTGAGTTTCTTAAGTTAGTTTGAATCACTGTCAGGAATATTATTAATAAATGGTTATTAAACTGGTGCCGTAAATGTTCGGTACCTATACCTGCAGCTGAGATAGCAAAATAAAGATTGTACTGATGGTTAGCAAAAGCGGACCATCAGATGAAGTTTTTGACAAAAAAAGCCTTCAAAAAAGGCCTTCATCGGATAACAACCTGACACATTGGCAAACATGCGCCCTGAAGACGTAGAGTGCACCATTTGATGATGACGTTAATAATTGTGCAGGAAATAAAATACTAATACCATTGCTTACTTAATTTTGGAACTTCGGGGCAGGTTTTGGAACTTTGGATTTCGGGGAATAATTTCATCGTCACAAGATTGCCTTTTCCAGTCCTACGGTTTATTTTTCAGTTCCACACTTGAAAAACATTTGGAATCGATTCGAAAGAATGTCTCGATCATCGGTACCATGCGACGTGGCTTCGTGGGTTTAGTGGCACTAAACCCAAAGTCCTAAAACCCGCATCTAATTCCTATCTAAAAACATAGATATTGAATATCGGGGACGTGGCGGAAGAACGAGACAACATTTTTGGGGTGTCAATATAAAGGGTTTTCTCGTAGGGTAAACTATACTTTTTGCCACGAAATTCTAACATAAAGGATTTCTGCATCATGCTGCGTATCGTGACCTCAAAGGGCAGCCGTCCTATTGTGTCATCTGGAATCAGATGCGTGGGACAGTTCCCTGCAGGTGGGGCATTTATATAGTGCTCACCAGGTATATGATCCTTTGTCAAAAACACGGTGTGTCCTTTCGTGAAATAACACACATCAGTGATATAAATAGGAGTCACCATATGGTTTTGCATTCTACCTGTTGATGATGCAGCGATTATGTGCGATTCTGGGCTGTGGCCAGTTCTTGCACGTTCAAATATCTGATACAGGCGGCAGTTAAAAACAATATGACGTGATGATGAGGCCTGGATGGCATACATTCCTAGCAACACAGCAACACGCCTCTATTTTGTGCCTGGTCAGGGAACTCTGGACCCGACACCTACAATGCTGCTCGGACAACAAACACAGGAGAAAATGATGATGATAGGGAAGCTGCAGGAGCTGAGGGGTGAGCATGGAGATTTGGATCACAACTCTGCATGACTTTTGCGTTCTGAAGTAGCCGTTCTGCTTTTTGACAGCGCGCTATCTGTTGTCAAACTGGCCTGGTACAAGACCTTTGAATTGGAACCATGCTGCTGGACTATCTTACACAGGTATGGAGGAGATACGGGTGACATGCAGAGTGCCGCAGGAGCAAAGCCACAGAGAACAGCAGCATCCCAACAGCAGATAGCTGTGAGTATGAAACGTCCAGCATTTGCTGCTAAGTTCTGTGTTACTAATGCCGCTAGGTCCATATCTTTGTGTACTCAAGCTTTTGCTCACTCTCCCGAATCACACCCAGCAGTACAATAGAAAAAAGGGCCTTTCACTGCGCAACCTGAACTACCACGCTATCGCTGCCATCCTCAGGACATCTGCAAAAACGTTTGGGTACAGCTGTCTGTTCCATTTGAATGGTTTATACAGGTGCCACCCCAAGATGCTACAGAGACTGACGAACGTGCAGCGGCAGATCCTTCATACACAGAGGCTCAGAACTCAACTACGAACATTCCAGAGGAACAAGTGGATGCATGACGTAATGAATGATCTTAAATGCGTGTTTTGAGAGGAGTGCTGCACTCAAGAGTCTAACAACCTGATGCTTGCTTAAGCAGTGCTTGAGCAAATGCCGGTGATTCTAGGTGATTTTGGAAGGATTTTGCCATATGGGCATCAATTCTTTGAATGTGCGCTAGATTTCAGATCATTACAACCATACCTTTTGTCCAATCACCCCTCATGGTTATTGTTTGTTGCCCTGCGGCATTTTAGCATATTTATTTATTTTGACCCTGCGAGAGGTTGTGCGGGGTTGGTGGGGGGGAAAAACATTTTGGGTCGCTGCCAGTCATGAACGGTGTGAGACCCTCTGCCCGCCCTCAAGCAAACTCACGTACTAACAGCATGTTGACTTTCCTTTGTCCTTTTGTGGTATTTTCTTTCATAAGAATTGTTTGTGAAGCTTTGGTTAGCTTTGGTCAGGCTAGAAACCCTGCAGGGTTGATGCGGGAAAAGTAAATATATTTATTTCCGGGTCAGCTAGATATTAAAATGTTTTGGGGTGCGGGATGAGTATTTAAGGTACTGAAATTGAAGTACAGCTGCAAGCCCAAGTCACGCATGCGCTTGCAGCTACCCCATATAATGATTTGGCCAGACACAGGCACTCACAGCCAAAAAGAGATGTGTGGTATTATCAGGAAGGTGGGGAGTATAAACAGGTCCCTGTGCGCTAACTTGCATTGCAACAGGCATAGCGTGGTGCATTTGAAACATGGTTAGACCTGTAGCATGAGCTAGCTGTAAAATAGATGATGGTTGTTGCACCTTAAGTTATTACCTACCGGTGATGGATGAATAAGATGAATTATCCAAGAAGTTATTTTGGGTTCCTACGTTGCACAGGTTACTTTATACACGAAGCACATCCCTGGTTTCCCACCTAGCTTGTGAAAAACCTGAGTATTGATGTTCAGACATCGTCAATTCTAATAAGGAATGCTGTAAAGCGTGCCATTTGCGGGTTTCAAGAAACCAGCCATCCAAATCTCGCAAGGGACAGAACACCTTCTCAACGCCTTTTCTTCCAAAATACAGGCAAAGTGGCACTGCAATGGCTTAAAATGATGCTCGGCTACAACTATTACTACTATCGTGCATTTTTAATATCACCCCGCATAATGTTGTTTTTGACCCTGTGGGGTGATTGCGATGAGCTCTATTTTATTTTCATCTTCACCCTGTGTTGAGTTGATGCAGGTCATGAGTGCCAAGAGGCTAGCCTCCCCCCCTGCTCAATAGGGTTATAAAAAGGTCACCAAGCAGTGCAAAAGTTTTAATCAATGTTTGATTAGCATGCAAGCAGGCTCAAAGGGGGCACAGGGCCATCGTTTGATGTAGTGTAAACCGGAATATACTTAGAATGGAATTACAGCAGCTTAGTTTAGCCTGTAAGTCGGGCCCACCACTCCCAGCCAATTTTGTCATAAAACAGACCTGCAGTGCTTTCCGCTTCTGTTATTCAAAACGACCCAACCAACTTTGATTTTTTGTATCTTATGGCGATCTGCACACAGATCACTCGATTTTCAGGAAGCATCCTTACTTCCCGCCACTTCACAAACCCAAATACTATGGAATCTGCTGGGTGGCTAATGTTAAATACTGTATGAATAGCAACAAATTAAATGACAGTGCTGAGAAGGTTCCAACTAGCTACGTGCACCAGCCTAGCAAAGTGAGAGTTTATGTTGCTATAACAAACTCCATTGTAGAGCAGAGGAGCGGAGGATACAAACACTGGCTGAGGCCAGTGGCGCCCTTGTGACCCAGTATACCCAGCATGATCTGAGCAGAGTAGGCGGCTTTTTGGCTGCTTCCCACCTGTGTTGCAAGCAGTTCAAGTCGATTCATGTACAACAGTCAAAGGTGTTTGTAACGATTGTGCAGGCAAGCTTGTGCAACCAGTTGTGTACGTAGTGATGCAAGAACCAGGCATTGGTTCCCCCTCCACTTTCACCATTTACATGTGTGCTTTTTTCAACACCTCACCACTGCTGCTGCTGCTGCTGCTGTTGGTGCTGCTTCAAGCCTCCGCCGTTGCTTCCCCCTTCCCCACCCGCTTATGACTGCCAGCAGAAGGTATGGAGGGAGCAAGGAAAACGAACCATGAGGGACTCGCGCTTCCTCGACTTTACATTGCTGTATCTGCTCAGGACAGCGTCTCTCTCTGCTAAGGCTGCGTGCAAGACCTGCTCTGCTGCTGCTACGACTAGTACTGCTCCTGCTGCTGCACCCTTGGTGTCTGCTAGTTCTTGCTGCAATGCATATGCTTTTTCTCGGTGCACAGCTGCTGCTGCTGCTACTGACGGTTTGCCACTTGTGCTGCATGCTGTTTCTGCTGTTGAGTTGAATGCACTTCATACTGCTGTTGGTGCTGCCGAGC
>Ga0307945_1004455_pt1 | contig 11310 bp, 16 predicted proteins | sample OrgLakmetagen228_FD_201818 | JGI IMG/M metagenome (GOLD analysis project Ga0307945, IMG submission 201818) | Saline water microbial communities from Organic Lake, Antarctica - #228 | ecosystem: Environmental > Aquatic > Non-marine Saline and Alkaline > Saline | place: Antarctica: Organic Lake...
GTCCGCCAGGATGGCCCTGATTTGGACCTTGAACTCGTCAAAGCAGGAGATGTCCAGCTTCTCTGCCAGAGCAGCCGATACCTGTACACATACATGTGCACTTGTTTGTACACGTACTTGGCGCTTTCATGTGTGCACTTGGAGGACGAGGTTCCTTGCCTTCTTTGAAAGGCAATGTGGAGAGGCCTTACAAGTAGGGTTGGCCAGAACCACATATATACGGTATTTTTGGCAGGGAGATCACCAAATATACGGTCATATACGGTGTACACACACGGTTCTGGCCAACCCTACTTACAAGTGGCAGCTAGTTTACTCACACAGTTGGCAGTCGGGGGGCCCTTTAATTTTAATTAATGTGACCTCGTGAATCATGTGAAATATCCTTTTAATTAGTGTGACCTAGTGAATCATGTGAAATATCCTTTTAATTAATGTGACCTAGTGAAATATATTCCAAGTCAAGTTAGAGCAGTGGCTTTGATACCTATCTCATTCAATGGTTTCAGAATTGGCCAGGAATTCAATGGTTTCAGAGTTGACCTGTGACCTGTCATAGCTAAGGCTGAGCCCAAACACCATTCAAGTATGGAATGGTAGCAGATATATACACGGTGTATACACGGTATTTATTTTTGACAGGGACATCACCAAATATACAGTCACATACGGTGTATATACATACGGTTCTGGCCAACCCTAAAAGACAGCAGTAATGAATGCAATAACGACAGCCAGTCGTGTCCATTGAACCTGCAACTGTGAACTTATAGGCCCTTCATAATGGCTGCTCTAATAATGCGGCGATGCGCAAGCCCATTGACAGACTTGCGCCTGGTGATAGCCACCAAAGGCCTTAAAAATGGCTGCCATGAAAGAGTTACCTTGCAACTTCCACAACAGCGGCTCCATTTACCTTGTCACTGATAACTTTGAGGCCCTTCAAAATGGCAGCCTCCAAGGTGTTGGTACGGCTGCCGAGCCGCAACTCCATGGCCAGCACTTCATCTTTGTCAGCTTTAAGGTTGAGGGCCTGGATAATTACAAGGATCAGAGTAAGTGCATAACCAGCATATGCTTGATTCAGCATGTCCTGCTAAGTCACATCTCCATGGCCAGCACCTCCTCTTCACCTTCCCTCAGGCCGACGAGTTAAAAGCAAGAGGCTATACGCATGGGATTGAGCGTAATAACAAAAGACTGGATTTCTCATTGGCGCAAGAATTTGGAGGTAGAACAGTGAATAGCTCTGCTCATAATGACCAGCGAGCATCAAGGATAGGCTCAAAACTAGTGTTCACGTGTGACAGAGCCCCACCCAAAAAGAGCGCCGGGGTCAATCATGAGGCTTGTGAGGAGCTTCTTGCACGGTGGCTGTGAGGAAGAAGCCTGAATTGTAACTCATTTCTAGTTGAAGGGCTCTGAAAGCCCCTTTCAAAAGAGCGCCGGGGTCAATCATGAGGCCCGTGAGGGAGCTGCTTGCACGGTGGCTGTGAGGAAGAAGCCCGAATTTTAACTCAACACTAGTTGTAGGGCTCTGAAATCCCCACCCAAAAGAGCACAGGGGTCAATCATAAGGCCAGTGAGGGAGCTGCTTGCACAGTGGCTGTAAGCAAGAAGCCCAAATTCCAACTCATTCCTAGTTGAAGGGCTCTGAAAGCCCCTTCCAAAAGAGCACAGGGGTAAATCATAAGGCCAGTGAGGGTCCGCTTTCAATGGTGGCTGTTTACTTACTTAAGGAGCTGCTTAGGGTGGATCTCAGAATAAATCTCAGGGTGGATTTTAGGGTGGATTTCGAAGGTGTATTTCGAGCAGGGTGAATTTCAGGGTGGATTTCGAAGGTGCTTTTCGATCAGGGTGGATCTCAGGGTGGATTTCGATTTCAAGCTAACACGAGCACCAGGCCTACCTTACTGTTATCCTGCTTGAACTCTGCCAGCCTGCCGTCCAATTGAGCTGCTTGCTCGGCCATCAGGGTGGCCAGATCAGCGACCATCACGACGTCCACTTTGTTGGCCTTGATTTCGTTCAGGCCCTCCATGCGCTCCTCCATGGCTGCAGTGTGGGAGTGGAGGTGTGAATGTGTGTGTGAGAGAGAGGGAGAGAGGGAGAGAGAGAGAGAGAGAGAGAGAGAGAGAGAGAGAGAGAGAAAGAGAGAGGGAAGGAGAGAGATAGAGAGAGAGAGAGAGAGAGAGAGAGGGAGGGAGAGATAGATAGTGTGTGTGTTTGTGTGTGTGCGTGCTTGTGTTTGTGTGTGTGTGTGTGTGTGTGTTTATGTATGTGTGTGTACTAACGCGTGAGTGCCATTGACATGCAACTGGAGCAAATAAAACGCCATAATCCTGCACAACAGCCAGTACAAGTGGATCTCAAATGCAGTGAGAATGGCAATCAACAATCCCTACTCACACGTAGTGTACTTCATGTTGCTGTCCTTTCGTCTGTCAGCATGGTCTGCTGGCCTCCTACTCAATCTACCACTAAATAACTTTTTACAATCCACAAATGCCTGTCAGTGTCATCTTCATTATAACCCCAGGTGCGGCCCAGCAATTACTCACACACACGTGCACACACAAGCACACACACACACATGCACACACACACACAAGCACACGCACACACACATGCACACGTGCACACACACACACACACACACACAAGCACACGCACACACACACATGCACACGTGCACACACAAGCACACTCACGCACACACACGCACACATGCACACACGCACACACACACGCACACATGCACACACGCACACACACACAAGCACACGCACACGCACACATGCACACGTGCACACACAAGCACACACACGTGCACACACGCACACGCACACACACACACACACACATGCACAACCAACTATTATTGCAGTCAAATCACCCAGAATTAACTTGATGATGCTGTCCAATCGTTTGTCAGCAACCTCTGATAATACCAAATGTGACTCAGCAACCACCTGTTCACGCAAATGACTTAACCCCGATTGAATTCATGATATTGTCCAACCGTATGTCTGTACCCTCTAATAGCACCGATTGTGACTCAGCAACCACACACACTTACACACACACGCGTGCTCACACACACACAATTAACTCACCCGCAATTGACTTCATGATACTGTCTGACCGTATGTCATTACCTTCTAATACCACCGATTGTGACCCAGCAACTACACACACACACACACACACGTGCTCACACGCACACACACACACACACTTACACACACACGTGCTCACACGCACACACACACACTTACACACACACACACACGTGCAAACACACACACGCAAACAATTAGCTCACCCCCAATCGACTTCATGATACTGTCTGACCGCCTGTCTGCATGATCCACCGCTCTGCTTGCCGCCACGTTCACGTCCTCCACAGTGATAGCAGTGGCGCGATCCTGCTTGCTCTCCATGATTTCCTCCATACGCAGCTGCACCGCCATCAGCCTGTGTGGGAAAAAACGTGTTTGGGATGCTTTGGGCGATCAAAGTAGTAGTCCTACATCTTCTATGACCCACAGTTAAATTTGCTCTCCATGATTTCCTCCATACGCAGCTGCACCGCCATCAGCCTGTGAGGGGAGAGATCGTGTTTGGGATGCTTTGGGCGATCAAAGTAGTAGTCCGACATCTTCTATGATCCACATTTGAATTTGCTCTCCATGACTTCCATACGCAGCTGCACCGCCATCAGCCTGTGTGGGAAAAAACGTGTTTGGGATGATTTGGGCGATCAAAGTAGTAGTCCGACATCTTCTATGATCCACAGCTAAATTTGCTCTCCATGATTTCCATACGCAGCTGCACTGTTATCAGACTGTGGGGGGAGATCGTGTTTGGGATGCTTTCAGCTGTAAGTAAGGCCAGCCAAGCCCCACCCCAAAAGGGGGAATTAATGCCCCTTTCCTGAAATGCACATCTGAGGTCACCCAATGGTTTCTGTACATAAATGTAACACTTCTGCATAAAAATTAATGAGTTTGGGGTCAAGGGTGTGAGTGGGGGGCTGGATTTGTGCCATTTCCCTGCCAGAAAGGTGGTATGGGTGTAGAAACGCGGGTTTTGGTCTGAAATTCACCAGTTCTTTTGTTCCCAGATAGGTTTAGGGTCAATAGGTTTAGGGTCAAACCATACCATTAAAGTAAAGAGCTTGCCCCTAAAGGACAGCGTGTGGGCCTGGTTCCTGGGCCAAAATGGTGCATTTCTGAAAACCCCGGAAACACGCTTTCTGACCATCACCTGAGTTTACATGGGTGCTTAGATATATCTAATCAAATTTCCTACATATTTAAATGCACTTTTCTGCATTGGGGCAAGAACTCTCACAGGGGATGGCTGACCTGACCTACAGCCACATAAGTAACAAGACATTTGTAGGGTTGGCCAGAACCGTATATATATACACTGTAAATGACCGTATCTTTGGTGATTTCCCTGCCAACAATATTATATATATACACCATATACATAATAGACATCGTATATACACCATATATATATATGGTCCTGGCCAACCTTAGACATCTTGTTTGATTCAGTTCTTATTTGCTTTTCCACAACCTCCTCCATGTGCAGCTGCGGCAACGTCGTAGGCCCAAACTGCCACAGTAGCTACGAGTGTGTAGCAAGCAGACTCGACACTCACGTCATAAAGAATAAAGTGTGGAGCAAGCAGACTCACGTAATAAAGAATAAAGTGTGGAGCAAGCAGACTCGACACTCACGTAATAAAGAATAAAGGAGATGGCTGCAACCACTATTATTCTGCAAAATTGACTTGCGCTCACGCATTATGAATTATGAAGAGGGGAAATGGCCGCAGATGTTACTTTGCCGCAGGACTGACTTGCACACTCACGTATTATGGAGGGGGGAGAGGGCTGCAGCCACTTGAGTGTTAAAGGACTCCAGCTTCGACTCCAAAGCGGCCACATGGCGTTTGGTCTCGTCCAGCCTGCCCATTACATCGTTGGCTGCCTCCTTCACTTCATCCACTTCCTGGGGTTAGGTAAGCAGTGAAAGATAGGTTGGACAAAAAAGTATGTAAGCTTTGTCTGACCTTCCCTTTGGCTGCCTCCTTTACTTCATCCACTTCCTGGGATTAGGCAAGCACGTGACTAGGGTTGGCCAGAAGCGAATATATGCACCGTATATGACCGTATATTTGGTCATTTCCCTGCCAAAAATGCCGTATATACACCGTGTATGCCTAGGGTTGGCCAGAAGCGAATATATGCACCGTATATTGCCGTATATTTGGTCATTTCCCTGCCAAAAATGCCGTATACACACCGTATGTACGTGGTTCTGGCCAACCCTACACATGACAAATAAGTTCAATCAAAAAAGATTGAAGTCCAGCTTTCCCATCACATCATTGGCGGCCTCCGCCGTATGATAAAATCTTAGGAGCAAAGGCATTTGACAAACAAGGTTTACCTATTGCAAAAAATGAGCTTCATTTCTCATGCCCATTGCTTCATGCGCTGCTTTTTACATCAAACCACTCTCCACGGGGGCTAACATCAAATAAGGGTGGAAGCGAAATTTTATGCTGGCTGCCTTGGTTTAATGCTGTTACTTGCACTTGCTTGCACATCCTGGCAATGCACGACAGCTGAGTGTGTGTGTGTGTAGTGTCAATGCTAATGTACATCCTTACTGCTCCTTGCACTCGCACGCACATCTTGGCAATGCACGACAGGTGTGTGTGTGTGTGCGTGTGTGTGTGCGTGTGTGTGTGTGCGTGTGCGTGTGTGTGTGTGTGTGTGTCAATGCTAATGTACATCCTGACTGCTCCTTGCACTCGCACGCACATCTTGGCAATGCACGACAGGTGAGTGTGTGTGTGTAGTGCCAATGCTAATGCACATCCTTACTGCTCCTCGCACTTGCACGCACACCTTGGCAATGCACGACAGGAGGGCAGTGCGTGTGAAGTGTCAATGCTAATATGCTAATGCACATCCTTACTGCTCCTTGCACTTGCATGCACATCTTGGCAATGCACGACAGGATGGCAGTATACGTTTAAATGCCCTGAGTATGAGAGCAAAGCAACTTCAACTCAAAACAAAAATTGTGCTCACATCCGACGCCCATGAGACAGCCTGTCGTTTCCTTACTTTGAAGTCAATGAACTTAGGATCGCCGATTCACCCGCGACGTTGCGCGCCTCTGCAGAGACAGCTGTGCTGGATCAGGTTCTGTCCTCCACGTGTTTATCATAACCACTGCTCACACATACACCAACCAGGCCCATGCACTTGAGACATCCAACTCACTCACCTGCAACGTAGCCACTTGGCTTGTCTCTGCCAGAGACGGCCGCTGGCTCAGGCTTCTTTCCGCGCGTTTATTATAACCACTGCTCACACATACACCAACCAGGCCCATGCACTTGAGACATCCAGCTCACTCACCTGCAACGTGGCCACTTGGCTCGTCTCTGCCAGAGACAGCCGCTGGCTCAGGCTGTTCTCCACGTGCCTGATCTGGTCCCAGATACTGCTGACCTGTCCCTCTAACTTGGTGGAAGCGTCCTTGCGCTCCTCTTGGGCCTGTATTTGCCAAGCACATTGACACGTGTGTGTGTGTGCGTGTGTGTGTGTGTGTGTGTGCGCTTATGTGTCTGCATGTGTTTGCGCGCGTGTGTGTTTTTTATGTGAGGAACAGCACACGCAAAATGAGCGCGCATGTTTGTGCGCCTGATGCATGGAGGGCGTCATTTGCTCGTGCTTTTTTTTGTTGCCTGTTTATGTATTCAATTTGATTGGTGCGATTGCGAGGAAAAAATAATGAAATTGTAGCACATATGAGGGGTATACCGAATGACTTGTTGAGCTTTAAACACACACCTATGCACAGCACCCACACCCACACCCACCCATGCCCTCTCCCACACTCAGACTCACATTTAGTCTCACTCCCACTCCCACAAACACTCACCCAACCCCCCACACCCTTACCACGCCACACCCACACTCACCCATTTACTGACACTTACATCCAAACCAAAACCCTACCACACCCAACCACCCACACCCACACCTACATCAACTGCCCAACCGTACCCCCACACCCACACCCGCACCCACTCCCACACTCACACCCACCCCTCACACCCACACCCACACCTACACACCACATCCACACCCTTTCCACACCACACCACACCCAACCACCCACACCCTTTCCACACCACACCACACCCAACCACCCACACCCTTTCCACACCACACCACAACCAACCACCCACACCCTTTCCACACCACACCACACCCAACAACCCACACCCTTTCCACACCACACCACACCCAAACACTCACACCCTTTCCACACCACACCACACCCAACCACTCACACCCATACTACACCCACACCCACCCGCTTGTCTTCATGGTCCAGACGTGACATTTTGTCGTTGATGGCACTCAGGGCCTCTTTGACGTTGGAGTTGCTAGCATCCAGCTCTTGTGTGCGGAACGCATTTTGCTTTGTCGCAGCCTGCAGGTTGTTGGTGTTAGTGTTGTGAGTGTGTATTACACTATTGCACTCATGGTCAAGTGTTGTGAGTGTGAGTGTTACGCTCATGGTCAAATGTTATGAACGTTACAATGATGGTCAAGTGTCGTGAGTGTGTATTACGCTCATGGTCAAATGTTGTGAACGTTACAATGATGGTCAAGTGTTGTGAGTTTGTATTACACTCATGGTCTAGTGTTGTGAACGTTACAATGATGGTCAAGTGTCGTGAGTGAGTATTACGCTCATGGTCAAATGTTGTGAACGTTACAATGATGGTCACGTGTCGTGAGTGTGTATTACACTCATGGTCAAGTGTTTTGAGCGTTACAATGATGGTCACGTGTCGTGAGTGTTTATTACACTAATGGTCAAGTGTCATGAGTGTGTATTACGCTCATGGTCAAGTGTTTTGAGCGTTACAATGATGGTCACGTGTTGTGAGTGTGTAATACACTCATGGTCTAGTGTTATGAACGTTACAATGATGGTCACATGTCGTGAGTTTGTACTACACTCATGGTCAAGTGTCGTGAGTGTTTATTACGCTCATGGTCAAGTGTTTTGAGAGTCACAATGATGGTCAAGTGTCGTGAGTGTTTATTACGCTCATGGTCAAGTGTTGTGAATGTTACAATGATGGTCAAGTGTCGTGAGTGTGTATTACGCTCATGGTCAAATGTTGTGAACGTTACAATGATGGTTAAGTGTTGTGAGTTTGTACTACACTCATGGTCAAATGTTGTGAACGTTACAATGATGGTCAAGTGTCGTGAGTGAGTATTACGCTCATGGTCAAATGTTGTGAACGTTACAATGATGGTCACGTGTCGTGAGTGAGTATTACGCTCATGGTCAAATGTTGTGAACGTTACAATGATGGTCAAGTGTCGTGAGTGTGTATTACACTCATGGTCAAGTGTTTTGAGCGTTACAATGATGGTCAAGTGTCGTGAGTGAGTATTACACTAATGGTCTAGTGTTTTGAGCGTTACAATGATGGTCAAGTGTCGTGAGTGAGTATTACACTCATGGTCAAGTGTTTTGAGCGTTACAATGATGGTCAAGTGTCGTGAGTGTTTATTACGCTCATGGTCAAGTGTTTTGAGCGTTACAATGATGGTCAAGTGTCGTGAGTGAGTATTACGCTCATGGTCAAGTGTTTTGAGCGTTACAATGATGGTCAAGTGTCGTGAGTGTGTATTACACTCATGGTCAAGTGTTGTGAGTGAGTATTACGCTCATGGTCAAATGTTGTGAGCGTTACAATGATGGTCAAGTGTCGTGAGTGTGAATGTTACAATGATGGTCAAGTGTTGTGAGTGTGAGTGTTACGCTCATGGTCAGATGTTATGAACGTTACAATGATGGTCAAGTGTTGTGAGTGAGTATTACGCTCATGGTCTAGTGTTGTGAGCGTTACAATGATGGTCACGTGTCGTGAGTGTGTATTACACTAATGGTCAAGTGTTGTGAGTGAGTATTACGCTCATGGTCAAGTGTTTTGAGCGTTACAATGATGGTCACGTGTCGTGAGTGTGTATTACACTCATGGTCTAGTGTTATGAACGTTACAATGATGGTCAAGTGTCGTGAGTGTGTATTACACTCATGGTCAAGTGTTGTGAGTGTTATTACGCTCATGGTCCAGTGTTTTGAGCGTTACAATGATGGTCAAGTGTCGTGAGTGAGTATTACGCTCATGGTCAAATGTTGTGAACGTTACAATGATGGTCACGTGTCGTGAGTGTGTATTACACTCATGGTCTAGTGTTATGGACGTTACAATGATGGTCACATGTCGTGAGTTTGTACTACACTCATGGTCAAGTGTCGTGAGTGTTTATTACGCTCATGGTCCAGTGTTTTGAGAGTCACAATGATGGTCAAGCGACACACAACAGGGTGCGTCACATGTCACGCAGGATGTTTGCCCAGAAAATGCGCACGGAAACATGAACAAAGACAGCGCACACATGCATGCACACAAGCATGCACGCACGCATGCACGCAAGCATGCACGCACGCACGCACACACGCATGAAAGTGAAGTGTGTGGGGACCTTAGTGAGACATAGCCCCTCCCGTTTTAGGCTGAGGATGCACGCAGAGACAGCATCTTGCAATCATGAAAACTCTCTTTCTAGTGTGACCGTTGTGCTTGTGAGTGCATATTCAAGATGAAGCGCATGCTCTTTTGATGTGTAGAGACGCAGACATTTGTGCTTTAAGGTGCTTTGCACTGTGGCATGAGCAATTGCTCTCACCTGAGTGTCCACTGCGAGGCTCTTTGTGTTGTCCAGGTCGTTCTTCAGCCGGTGCACCAGCACACGCAGCTCCTCGCTGCCCTCCTTCTCATGCCACAGTGCCTGTGTTGCATCCGTAGTAGGGTGAGTGTGAGTGAGTGTGAGTGAGTCGAGAATGCAGCACTGACAAATGCACTGACAACCGTACGGACGAGTGTACAGACAAATACTCACTTAAAATTTGGTGCACACACTAAGAATGCAGCACTGACAGGCGTACTATTACGAGTGCATTGACAAATGCTCACACTCTGCACTGACGAGTGTACTGGCAAATGCACTGACAAATGCTCACACTCTGTACCTTGTGCACTCACTGAGAATGCAGCACTGACAAATGCACTGAAAATTGCTCACACTCTGTACCTTGTGCACACACTAAAAATGCAGCGCACGTGCTTTACTAGTACAACCTACTACTGTTGCAACACTGGCATCCACGCTCACACTGCAGACGCAAAACACGATTATTTTGTACGTAGGGCCAGCAAGGAGCTGTATACCGTGGTGATCAGACATCACCGCAATCACACTGCTGACATTCATATCACACTACTACGGATGCAACACACAGGCACTGTGGCATGAGATGCGACACAAGCACTGTGGCATGAGGTTCACACTCAGGCACTGTGGAATGAGACTCACACTGTGGCATGAGATGCAACACAGGCACTGTGGCATGAGATTCACACACACACTACTACGTATGCAACACAGGCACTGTGGCATGAGAAGGAGGGCACACTCACACTCACACTCACACTACTGACTCACACTCACTCACACTCACACTACTGACTCACACTCACTCACACTCTTCAGTGCAGAGTGTGAGCATTTGTCAATGCACTCGTCAGTACGCTTGTCAATGCATTTGTCAGGACGAAACCTGGCCAAAACTGTGCTTTTTATTTCCGTTACACATTAATACGTTTAATAAGTGTCGAGATGCTATAGCCGTACACACTTCAATGTGGACAGAGGTGTTGCAAGCTGAAATGAATATACATTTTGGTGCACTACACCTGTTTGTGTTGTCTACCTCTGCCATAGGGTGACGCCGAATGGTTGACCCGAGTGCGACCTATTCTCAACACCCGTTACCTCAGCCCTGCGTTCAATGCTGCCCAGCGTGACCTCAACTCCCGTATACTCAGCAGACACCACTGACCGAAGTGCAGATTTAAACCACTTACACATAGTTTGTGTGAGATGCCCTTACCTCAGCCCTGCGCTCAATGCTGCCCAGCGTGACCTCGACTCCCGTATACCCAGCAGACACCACCGACTGAAGTTCAGATTTAAACCACTTACACATAGTTTGTGTGAGATGCCCTTACCTCAGCCCTGCGCTCAATGCTGCCCAGCGTGACCTCGACTCCCGTATACCCAGCAGACACCACCGACTGAAGTTCAGATTTAAACCACTTACACATAGTTTGTGTGA
>Ga0307945_1004457_pt1 | contig 11307 bp, 14 predicted proteins | sample OrgLakmetagen228_FD_201818 | JGI IMG/M metagenome (GOLD analysis project Ga0307945, IMG submission 201818) | Saline water microbial communities from Organic Lake, Antarctica - #228 | ecosystem: Environmental > Aquatic > Non-marine Saline and Alkaline > Saline | place: Antarctica: Organic Lake...
GTGTGTGTGTGTGTGTGTGTGTGTGTGTGTGTGTGTGTGTGTGTGTGTGTGTGTGTGTGTGTGTGTGTGTGTGTGTGTGTGTGTGTGTGTGTGTGTGTGTGTGTGTGTGGGCACATGCGTGCCGTATGTCTATTTATAGTCTCCAGCCAACAGCCCATGCTGCTTTAGAATGCCAGGAATTAAAAAAGGTGTGCATGCAATCAGTATTGTGTGTGTGTGTGAGTGTGCAAATGCATGTTGTGTATATTTGTATTCCCCAGCCAAGAGCCCATGCTACTCCAGGACATCATAGACTTTAAAGAGGCCTGCCGACTCTGTTTGTTTTTTAGAGCCCATGTCATTGTGAGGCTACATGGTCTTGTTCTTGGGTGAAACGTACATGCAGGTGTAAAGAGAACAGACCTTCCTGCTTGATGCAACGAGGCAGACAGAAAAGTAACTAATTTAGGGCACCAGACAGCTTGAAAATCTCTTTGCTCTTGACAACAACGCTCAATGCACAGGTCCTCATGAACCCCAAGGACGCTCAGGGCAAAGAGATCACTTGGCGCAACGCAGCTGCTCTTGAGGGATATGTCAAACGTCTGAATTACGTGGCCGAGCGTGTGGCGGAGAAGAACCGACAGCTACGCAAGTGGCACGATGTGATACGTGATAAGGTGTGCTCATTCCATAGAGACTCCTCTGCAGTCTTTTTTTTTTGTCTGACTCAGAGGGATCTTGTGTGGCACGATGTAATGCGTGACAAGGTGCGCTCTGTCAATAGAGACTCCTTTGCAATTTTTTGTGTGGCTTTTTTGTTTGACCCAGAGGGATCTTGTGTGGCACGATGTAATGCGTGACAAGGTGCGCTCTTTCAATAGAGACTCCTTTGCAATTTTTTGTGTGGCTTTTTTGTCCGACGCAGAGGGACGTTGTGTGTGGCTTTCCATCCTGTAGGTGTTGCAAAAACGTGCCCGGTTCACTCTCATAGTAAGCATGCTATCAGCGTTGCCCTTCTTTTTCTCCCTTACATTAATGTTTGTGCATGCGCGCATGTGTGTGTGTACGGCGTGTCTTTCAAGGTTGCTTTTTTCCTGCTTCATGTGCGCAGGCCTGTCCACTTCCAAGGCCCACACATCCATCCATCATCATGGGTGTCCCTTCCGCGGTGCAAACACTTGTATGTACACGGTTCTGTATTTTTCTGACGCTCAGGTGCTCACCCTTATGGGCACGGACCTCGTGCGGCACAAAGACCGCTGGGCCTTTGGGGTCAAGGAGATGCGTGACATTTTTGTGCGCTTGGAGAACGAGGGCTACAGCAGGGAGACTCAGCAGGTCTGGATGGGTTTTGAAAAGTAGTCAGGGTTCTGGTATTTGTAAGGTTGTTTGCTTGTGAGTGAAGTCTACAGCAGGGAGACTCAGCAGGTCTGGAGGGGTTTTGAAACGTTGTCAGGGTTTTGGTATTTGTAAGGTTGTTTGCTTGGGAGTGAAGTCTACAGCAGGGAGACTCAGCAGGTCTGGAGGGGTTTTGAAAAGTCGTCAGGGTTCTTGTATTTGTAAGGTTGTTTGCTTGGGAGTGAAGTCTGCAGCAGGGAGACTCAGCAGGTCTGGATGGGTTCTGAAAAGTCGTTAGGGTTCTGGTATTTGTAAGGTTGTTTGCTTGGGAGTGAAGTCTACTGCAGGGAGACTCAGCAGGTCCGGATGGATTTTGGAAAGTTGTCAAGGCTTTTGTATTTGTCGAGTTATAGTGTTTGCTTGGGGGGTGAAGTCTACGGCAGGGGGACTTAGCGGGATTCGATCTTCTCATATCATCTGTGCAAAACCTGCAAGGACAGTTTTATTTGTTAGTTTTTCAAGATATTAGGTCCCTCACCATTTGTTGAGTAAAATGTCTTCACGCTCCAGGATTTGCTTGGAAAGGGAGGGCAAAAGTAAATCCCTTACGTAGTTTGTACTAGTACTAGGTCTGGGCCAGTGACACACGCGTTCAAGGAATTCCTGGTTGTTATCAGATTGCCAGCGTGTGTTTTGGGTGTACGGGCCGTAGGAGGTCGCAGGTTCAGATGGATGTTAACGCTATAAATTGATACTAGTCAAGAGGAAACTGCTGAGTACTCGCAGAAGTACTCTAGTTCTTGGAGGCGAGTGCAACCGAACGTCAGTTAGTACTCTCTTAGCACAGCTTGCGCTGTGCTAACCATCCTTTTTTATGCTTGTGCCTTAGATAGTTGGCAGCTTAGTTTTAAGCTTTTGCTCTCCTTGACTTCAGCAACTTGCTGCCCTTGGCCTGTTCCTTCCTGTTTTGTGTGGTTCCAGAGTGTCTGTTTCTCCTGCCCCTTTTTGTGTGGCAAGCTCAGTTATTGTTGGCAGGTATGGGTGTCAACGGCCCAGATGTGTTTTTTCGTTTCTCTGCTAGGAGGGCTCTTTAGGCAGTTTAGTGTCTGCTTGGTATTGGGCACAAGTGTAAAAATCCCCCTCCAGCAGTTCGGTGGACACGAGCCGGAATAGAACATGGCATTCCGTGTGTGCCTTCCCTAGCAGATTATGGCATCTTTCAATGTGCTTGCGAGCAAAGGCCAGGTCAAAAGCGTGACAGGCATAGAAGAGCTGAACTCAATGATGGGCATGCTGGCGTGTCCTGCTGATGTTGGCTGACCTGTCTTACGTTGTTAATAGAGATGCTGCTAACACGTTTCTGCAACACCTACAGATACTGATGTTGGCTGACCTGTCTTGCGTCGTTAATAGAGATGCTTACGTTGTTAATAGAGATGCATTGCTTGATACGTGGCTTGCTTGTGTTTCTGTGTCTTCAGGTCTGGCGACAGCACTGGGACTTCCTTGGCTGGCTGACCTGTCTTACGTTGTTAATAGAGATGCTGCTAACACGTTTCTGTGCATTGCTTGATACGTGGCTTGCTTGTGTTTCTGTGTCTCAGGTCTGGCGACAGCACTGGGACTTCCAGCTGTTCAAGGCCCTGGATTTCCAGTACTTTCAGGTATAACACATTTTTAGGTACCACAAGCAGAACACGCACTACGCATTGTTTTGACAGTGCCTTTTAGGTAGGTGCATTCAGGTAACATTTCGCTCGTATTATTTCCCTAGTATTACGCCTGCAAAACTAGAAAACATACCGTCTGCAAAGCTAGAAAACATACTGCCTGCAATACTCGTCTGCAAAGCACACAGTATCATTTCCCTAGTATTACGCCTGCAAAACTAGAAAACATACCGTCTGCAAAGCTAGAAAACATACTGCCTGCAAAACTAAAAAATATGCTGTCTGCAAAGTACTACGCCTGCAAAACTAGAAAACATACTGCCTGCAAAACTAGAAAACATACTGTACATGGATGTTGCGCAAAGACTTTCCCTGGGAAGAAAAGCATCTACCCGGACTCTTTTCATTCTTGTTTGTTATGTCTGACACTGAACCAACAGCACGATTGTTTGTTATGTCTGACACTGAACCAACAGCACGATTGTTTGTTATGTCTGACACTGTACCAACAGCACGATTGTTTGTTATGTCTGACACAGAACCAACAGCACAATTGTTTGTTATGTCTGACACTGTACCATCAGCACGCTTGTCTGCACCTCCTACTCCTTAACAAATCCTTGCATCAGATTTCATTACACTGTTGCAGCAAGTTCCCATTAACAAAAGTGGGCCATGTTGAAACAAGGGGTTGAGCAGGGGTCCAGCTGGCACAAACTCACTTGTGCTTCTGCAAACATTTTGCAGGGCCTCACCTGCATCAACCAAGCCCTGCCTGAGATCGACATCAAGATGGTGTACCGTCAACATAAACTGCAGTACGACCCCCCCTTGGAAGATGTGCGCACCAAGCATTACAAAGACCACTTGAACACATTCCTGGGCCTTCCTCTCAGGTGCCTTCACTGGTGCATGTGTGGTGGTGTGCCTATGTGAATGCGAATGTGTGTTCGATATAAATGTGTGTGGTTGTGTGCCTATGTGAATGTGAATGTGTGTTCGATATGTATGTGTGTGGTTGTGTGCCTATGTGTATGTGTGTTTGTAAATATTTACGTTTGGTTATGTGTTCACGGTTGCATGCACGTGTGTGTGTGTGCGCGTGTATGTATGTGTGTGTGCGTGTATGTGTGTGTGCGTGTATCTGTGTGTGCTTCTGTATTTGAGTGTAACATGGTGGTTGCCTCTTCCTTGTGACAAACAAACTGCTAGTTATCGCAGTGATTTGGCAAATTGAAGCAGGGCTTTGGCTTTGCAGGGCGCACAGCTTAGGCCTTGTAATCCACAATTGGTGCTTTTCCCTTCTTGATGCCTGCTTGTAAATGCTGATGTTCTACATCTGACTGTGCGGACGTAAGGGGGTCAGCAACCTCAGTAGCAGGCCTAGACTTTTTCAAGCCAGCCGTTACTCCCGCATCTTGAATCTAGGATTTATGACAGCGGCTCAGCAGAGTATGCATGCTAACAGTGGCTCAGCAGAGTATGCATGCTAACAGTGGCTTTGCAGAGTATGCATGCTAGCAGTGGCTCAGCAGAGTATGCATGCTAACAGAGGCTTAGCAGAGTATGCATGCTAACAGTGGCTTTGCAGAGTATGCATGCTAACAGTGGCTCAGCAGAGTATGCATGCTAACAATGGCTTAGCAGAGTATGCATGCTAACAGTGGCTTTGCAGAGTATGCATGCTAACAGTTGGCTCAGCAGAGTATGCATGCTAACAATGGCTTAGCAGAGTATGCATGCTAACAGTGGCTTTGCAGAGTATGCATGCTAACAGTGGCTCAGCAGAGTATGCATGCTAACAGTGGCTCAGCAGAGTATGCATGCGAACAGAGGCTTTGCAGAGTATGCATGCTAACAGTGGCTCAGCAGAGTATGCATGCGAACAGAGGCTTTGCAGAGTATGCATGCTAACAGTTCCTACTCTGACATTGGACTTGCAGGATGAAAGGAGTGAGTGATCTCAGTGAGAGGCCTGGGTTCTTCAGGCCAATCGTGGATTCCGCCTCCAAGGACATTGCCAAGGTAGGGGACAAGCATTGTACAGGTACAACTATTTAAGAATTCCTCTGTCTCAGCATAGTCTAAAGAAGTTTCTTGACACACAAATGGTTGCCAGGCAACTTAAGGGTGATGGCGTAAGATCTTTATTCATGATACTGCATTTAGCTGTTACTGTAATTACAGGACACGTAAATCATCTTTAGGCAAGTGTGGGTGTAACTGTGACGTGTGTTGTAGGCAAAAGTTACTTTTTGCTACTCCCTTCATAAACAAGGAGGTACACACCCTCGCCATCTGAAAGCACAGCTGATGGCATGTGAGAAATCACGAGAAGGAAAACCAATCAAGCCCTCGAATCCTGCTGCATCAGTAGCTGAACAGGTGGAATTGATTGAATTGAATCCTGCTGTATCAGTAGCTGAACAGGTGGAAGCGATTGAATCGAATCCTGCTGTATCAGTAGCTGAACAGGTGGAATTGATTGAAATGAATCCTGCTGCATCAGTAGCTGAACAGGTGGAATTGATTGAATCGAATCCTGCTGCAACAGTAGCTGAACAGGTGGAATTGATTGAATTGAATCCTGCTGCATCAGTAGCTGAACAGGTGGAATTGATTGAATCGAATCCTGCTGTATCAGTAGCTGAACAGGTGGAATTGATTGAAAGCGCTCAGAGCTTTGAACAGGAAAGGGGCTTAATTCTCACTGCCGTACCATCTAGAGGTTTTATGTACCATCCCAAGTCTCCTCACTGGTGTGCGCTTTGGAAGGGTCGCACCCTATAAAGCCTTCATGCCCCCTTTTTTGATCCGCCTCACAAGTGTACGCTTTGGTAGAGCTGCGCCGCTTGATATTTCATTTGCTGGTTTCCATGTACCAGTCATGCACTCAGTACCATGCACTCACCCTTTTCCATACCGCCTCACAGGTGTACGCTTCAGCAGAGGGGCTCTTTGGACTGCTGGCCGAGGAGCTGAAGAAGTACCAAGACTGGGTGGTTCTGGGGGGTGCTGGGGACCTGGACGAATATGTGGACATGAACCTCGTCGAGGTACTTTGAATAATGAAGAGGCCCCTTGTCGATGTGTGTCAGGGTTTGCGGTTGTTTTCTCAGAAGCTGCGTTTGCGTCATGACCTACAGGGTCTTGTGCTTTAATGATTAGGTAGGATACCATCGCAGCATTGGAACCAAATGCAAACTAGTTACCTATGTCCTGAAAGGCCTGATCTTTTGTTCATTATGCTGGAGGTGAACAAAATAGTAACGTAGCCCGTCAAACGAGAGCGTGATTAGTCGTAGCGATGCTATTATAAGTGTGTAGAACCTATTTTAAAAAACCGTGCAAAGCTGGTGGCATGCGCAACTCCAAAGATGCTATATAAGTGTGCAGTGCCTGGGGATATTGGTAATTTGTAAAAGACCGTACAAAGCGGACCGGGTGTATGTTCGCTCAACTGTAAAGATGCTAAATAAGAAATAAGTGTGTAGGATCTGGGGATAGTGACATTGTAAAAGACCGAACTAAGCCGTGCATGCAGCTAAACTCCAAAGTGGTGTCAGGACTGCCATTCTAGCTTTACGCTTTGGTACGACGCCTCAATGAAATGTGTAGGGTTGGCCATAACCCTAAATTTGCACCGTATATGACTGTACATCTTGTGATTTCTCTGCCAAAACTGCCGTATACACACCGTAAATGTATGGTTCTGGCCAATCCTAGAAATGGGCGATGCCATTTTGCCTTGCAGGTAGCCGATTGGGAGCTCAACTTCAAAGTCCTCAAAAGTGCTGCAAGAGATGCAGAGAGGCTGCCCAACGAAGTCAAGGTAAGCTGTCGTGAGCAATGTGTGCATCAAATGCGTCACAATTTGGCCCATGCTGCCATCAAGAGCGTTGTGGACAATGGACGGACCATGCTTTTCCTGTGCAGACCGACGCAGGTTAACTACTTGAGCATATCTGTGAACTGCCTGCCAAGCGTTGTACGTGACAGATAGCCCTGTGCTTTGTGTATGCAGATTGACTGCTACAACATATCCATGGTGCCCATCAAGACTGTGATCGACGAACAGATGAAGCGGCTGCAGGAGTCTTTGGTGGCTAGCCTCAGGCGCAAGGTATGCACAACATGGGCCCGTGATGTATCGATACGAGCATCGAGTCATTAGCTCAGCTCTAGCTCGTCCTTACTAACAAAATCAGAGAGGTGTCATTTCGACTTGATGCTGCAATAGAAATGTTTTGACGGTCACAAACATGGTGATGTGTATCAGAGTGACTAGAGCTGCGGCACTAAGTAATTTTAACTTAAACCTTAACCTAGGGCTGCGGCACTAAGGAACCTTAACCTTAACCTTAACCTAGGGCTGCGGCACTAAGGAACCTTAACCTTAACCCTAACCTAGAGCTGCGGCACCAAGGAAAATGACGTATCCACCTATTTTTCTGTATCAGGTTCGAGGAGGTGGCGGAACAGCACAACCACATACAATGCATTTTGCCTGGTTTAATGAATATGCAAGCTGATGAAGGGGTGTTGATTGCATCTCACCACAATCTCTGTGCACAGGCAGTGGCAGAGAAGGAGGAAGTGGAGGAGTACATCCGTGCAGGGCGTGAGCTCATTGGGCGTCAGGCTGGTTCTGTGGAAGAAATTGGGATTGCTGGCAAAGAGGCCAAACAGATGACAGAACGCCAAAAGGACATCAGCCAGGTGATTGTCCCCTGTTATTTGCGTTGTACCCGTACACGTATGTTTGTGTGTGTACGTGCGTGCGTGCGTGCATTTGTATATGTGTCGTGTGTGTGATGGAAGTAGGAGGCCTGGGCATCGGACCAGGGCCGTGTTGGTGCAGGGGCTCTCATACTTACAATCGTCCGTACATTTTTGTCATATTCATTTACATGTAAGCGTGCCATGTGCATGGATTACTGCTTGTGAACTCACCTGCCAAGCGTTATGGCCAGCAACAAAGACATGCACCTTAAGCACGCATATAGGGTTGGCCAGAACCATATATATACGGTGTATATACGGTAATTTTGGCAGGAAAATCACCAATATACGGTCATATACGGTGTATATATACGGCTCTGGCCAACCCTACACACATACATAGCCTGAGCACAAGACTCTCTCCCTTAAATCGTACGTGCAGATCAAGCGGCGAATTGAAGAAAAAAACAAGCTGCTACGCACCATGGCGGCCGGAGGCAGTGGCAAGGATGCTGCGTTTGCTGTTGTGGACGTGACCGAGGTAATGCGGGCTGGCCTGTTGGTGTTGTTGGATGCAAATTGTTGGATGTTCTATTGGATCTAGATCCTGTACACAATATCTGGCAGCACTCATTCTGGCCGGTACACACATTGGCATTCAGTGCCACAGCTGCTCTTTGTGTGTCTTTGTGTATTTCACATCTAAAGATACTAAGGCCTCTGTCCTGTGAGAGCCAGCTGTGTTGATTGGATCAGTTGCAAAGTTTGAATGTGCGTCTATACACATGTACACGCTTGGTCTGTGCCCCTACGCCTCAGCAGAAATGCCCTACCTTTAGAGCAACCTATAGAGGTGGATGTAGCATTTGGCCCGGCTGGATCTTTGGTAGTTTGCTCACCATGCTCACAACCAAAATGCACCTTTTCAAGTACAGGGCTCTTCCATTGTCAGGGCAATCGTGCAAATATATTATGTAGTTCTTCGACTCCTCAGTGCAGACCTGTCTATTGTTTTTTGTACATACCAGCAACGTCATACCTGTAGGTCAACAACGCATGGAAGGCATTCACCGCCACCACCACGCAGCAGTTCTTTTAAACATGCCAACGACGTCATATATGCAGGTCAACAACGCATGGGAGGCATTCACCACCAGCTTGCAGCAGTTTGATACCAGCCTGGTGGACCAGAAGCAGCAGCTGGGCGTGGCTGTATCCAAGCAGCTGGAAGACTTCAAGTGGGTGCACTTTGGGCTAAGCAAAATATATTTGATATATGATTGGGGGGCACCTGAGGACTGTCCCAAGGATTCTTACCCTAAATTTCCTTCCGTGAAGTCTCTTGTGATGCAGCCAGGCAACTCGAACCTGTGAGAAGGCAGCACAGCTTCCTTTTCCTATATGCCCTTTGCAATGAAGGCTCCCCTGAATCTGGTGTGGCTGTTATAAGTCGCTCACAAGATTTACGTGCGACTGTTTTGAATAACACGCAGGGTTTACGTGCACCTGTTTAAAAATTCTCACAGGGTTCACGTGCAGTTGTTTTAAATTGCTCGCAGGGTTCACGTTGTTGAGTTTGCAAACCGTTGGGAGGAGCTCAAGCCCAAAGGGGGTCCCAGTGGAAACCCTGCTGTGGTACTAAACAAGATCCAGGAGTATCAGATCGCCGTACAAGGGTTGAAGGAGGAAAGCGATAAGCTGAAGAAGGTGTGTGTGTGTGTGTGTGTGTGTGTGTATGTGTGTGTGTGTGTGTGTGTGTGTGTGTGTGTGCGTGCGTGCGTGCGTGCGTGCGTGCGTGCGTGCGTGCGTGCGTGCGTGCGTGCGTGCGTGCGTGTGTGTGTATGTGTGTGTGTGTGTTTGTGTGTGTGTGTGTGTGTGCGTGTGTGTGTATGCGTGTGTGTGTGTGCGTGTGTGTGCGTGTGTGTGTGTGTATGCATGTGTGTGTGTGTGAGTATGAAGTATGGGAGCTTATAAATGTGGGAGCGATAAGCTGAAGAAAGTGAGTGTGAAAGATGAGGGTGGTGAGTTGGAAAAGGTATGTGTATAAGATGTGTGTGGTAAGCTGACATAGTTAAGGCAATTGGGAGCAATGAGCCGACATTGTGTGAGTATGTGAAGGATGAGAGCAATAATCTGAAAACGATGAGGTGCAAAAGATGAGAGCGAATAGCTGAACAGGGATTGTTTGTGTGTGCTAAAGTAAATTTGACGGCGGCAATAGAAGGAGGATAATTTCAGGTGAATCCATTTTTCACACATCACGTATCAACCGCTGTCGCCTTTGGGCTGCTGTACAATAAGTAGCTCTTGAGACCCTGGATGAGCTTTTGTTGATTGCCTCTCCCTTGGCGTTTTGAAGCGCAGGAGGCAGACGCTTTCAAGCTGGACGTTGCTGGCTTTGATATCCTGGACGAGGTGGCAGCGGATGTTGCCGTCACCAGCAAATCTTGGAACAGATACCAAGGTTTGTTACAGCTCTGCTGCGACACACATGCACACACACACGCACACACACACACACACACACACACACACACACACACACACACACACACACACAGCTCTGCTGCAAAACACACGCATGTTGCTGTTATGGCAGCAAGCCGTACGCAGCAGATACAATGGTTTGTTACACTGTATAAAGCTCTGCTGCAATGCACACTTGCCAATTTTGAGCTTCCATCGGAAAGCTTGTAGCAATTTTTATTGTGTAGGTTGGCCAGATCCGTATATACACACTGTATATTTGGTGATTTCCCTGCCAGAAATACCATACATAAACCACATATATATGGTTCTGGCCAACCCTAATAATGGGCTGCGCATGTGAAAGAAGTGTGTACTACATATAATGCAGCTCTAGTTCTTTAACATGTTGAGCATGTTTTTACAAAACAGGGCCTCACCATGGCATCAAACCAACAAACCTAGGCTTGAGTACCTTTATTTTGCCCTCCTGGTGTAACCGATTACTCTGTAATTTGTTGCTACTTTCAGAGTTCCTGGACGAGCGCAACGAGATGGCCAACAAAGAGTGGCTCTCCATTCGAGAGCAGGTGCGTTTTGTTTAGTTAGTGCTTGTGCATCGTTGTTTTGCTGGTGCTTGTGCATCTTTGTTTTGCTGGTGCTTGTGTATCGTTGTTTTGTTTGTGCTTGTGCATCGTTGTTTTGCTGGTGCTTGTGCATCGTTGTTTTGCTGGTGCTTGTGCATCTTTGTTTTGTTTGTGTTTGTGCATGATTGTTCATCATTGTGCATTGTTGTGCATGATTGTGCATGATTGTGCATGATTGTGCATGATTGTGCATGATTGTGCATTGTTGTGCGTGATTGTGCATGATTGTGCATGATTGTGCATGATTGTGCATCATTGTGCATCATTGTGCATGATTGTGCATGATTGTGCATGATTGTGCATGATTGTGCATGACTGTGCATGATTGTGCATGATTGTGCATGATTGTGCATGATTGTGCATGATTGTGCATTATTGTGCGTGATTGTGCATGATTGTGCATGATTGTGCATGATTGTGCATGATTGTGCATGATTGTGCATGATTGTGCATGATTGTGCATGATTGTGCATGATTGTGCA
>Ga0307945_1004458_pt1 | contig 11305 bp, 18 predicted proteins | sample OrgLakmetagen228_FD_201818 | JGI IMG/M metagenome (GOLD analysis project Ga0307945, IMG submission 201818) | Saline water microbial communities from Organic Lake, Antarctica - #228 | ecosystem: Environmental > Aquatic > Non-marine Saline and Alkaline > Saline | place: Antarctica: Organic Lake...
CGACGTTTTGAGTGGAGTCCCTCAGGGGTGGGAGATCTGAGTCAGCTTCTGCATCCAGCTATGGAGAGCGACGTTTTGAGTGGAGTCCCTCAGGGGGGGGCTCTGAGTCAGCTTCTGTATCCAGCTGTGAAGAGCAACTTTTTGAGTGGCAGTTGGAGGTGGGAGCCCCTCTGGGGGGCCCTGAAAGGGTTAAAGCAGCAACATTCGCAAAGTTTCCAAAACCGTATAACACGGCCCAACCCGTTAAATACGGTAAAGTGCGCATCTCATACGATACGGCGTAAAATAGGACAAAGCCGTATGGTCCATCCCCGCGAACAGCGTTGCTCACACGTGCACTCACCTCTTCTGCCCCCACCCTCCTCTTCCTCAGATCCACCGTGCTCCTCCTCTTCCTCCTCTAAGCCCATGATGTACTTGCGCTTCAGGGCATCTTTGGCGCTCCGAGGGAGAGTATTCTGGCTGATGCTGTTTGAGGCACCGCCCTGCAAAGACAGGACATATAATCAGGTTACTAACTACAAGTTAGCTGAATAGCCTTTAATCAAGTTGAGCCTGATGTGCAGTCTGGCTGATGCTGTTTGAGGCACCGCCCTGCAAAGACAGGACATATGATCAAGTCAGCTGAATAGACTTTAATCAAGTTGAGTCTGATGTGCAGTCTGGCTGATGCTGTTTGAGGCTCCGCCCTGCAAAGACAGGACATATAATCAAGTTAATAACTACAAGTTAGCTGAATAGCCTTTAATCAAGTCGAGTCTGATGTGCAGTCTGGCTGATGCTGTTTGAGGCACCGCGCAGTCTGGCTGATGCTATTTGAGTAGGGTTCGACATAACCATATATTTAAACGTATGTACGGTGTACATACGGTATTATTAGCAGGGATTTCACCATACATATGGTCATATACGGTGTGTATATACGGTTCTGGCCAACCCTATGTTTGAGGCACCGTCCTGCAAAGACAGGACATATATCCGAATTTGCAGAGTAGCCATTACCCAGACATAAAGTTACGGTGTGTGTGTACTGATGCCGTCAGAGGCACCGCCCTGTAAAAGCAGTACACATGCTTGAGTTTGCTGAAAAGCTCTTACTGAGGAGAATCAAGCTTTACTGAGGAAATTCAGGCAACGGAGTGTGCTCTGTTAGAGGCACCACTTGCACAAATCAAATGTATCCAGGTGCACATACGCACCACTTGCGCAAATCAATGTATCCAGGTGCATATACCTACACGCGTAAGTAAAAAAGACCTGTTGTCAAGATACGCGGGAGGATGTCCTGGCTGATGCCGTTAGTGGCACCGCCCTGCGGAAACAGAGTCTGTGCGCGCCACCTCCTATTTAAAAAATGTGAAGCGTGCCATTTCCTATCTAGGGATTTGGAAACGTGCTACTTCCTATTTAGAATTTTGAAACGTGCCACTTCCTATCTAGGGTTTCTGAAACGTGCCATCCCTATTCCTGACCATAAGGGAATGTGTAGGATTGTCCAGAATTGTATACATGCACCGTATACAACCGTATATTTGGTGATTTCCCTGCCAAAAATACCGTATATATACACCGTAAACATATGGTTCTGGCCAACCCTAATTATATTAATAAATAGCTTTTAATGATAAGAGAAGAGGCGTGAGTCCCACCTGATGGCTCGCTGCACTGCCTTTGCCGTTTTTTGCGTGGGCTGCTCTTTTCATCTGCAATCACGAGAAAAAGAGTAGAGGAAGCTATGTCAGTCACATCAAGGGCTATCAAGGGCTAACTATGGAGCCCCTGACTGAGGTTTTTCAAGTGTGGCTGAGTTACACACGCACATTGAATGGCAAACACTTTCACCCGCACACGCAGTGGCATACACTCGCACACGCACACGCACACACACGCACACACAAACACATCTACGTAACGACTCATAACTAGCAACACACCAACCATTTTGGGTTGTAGAAGGCATAGGCCTGGCGAGAGCAAACATTGCACACATGAATTACTTTTTGTATGACGTACGCGCACATACATGCACGCAAAAGGACAGGCAGGTCTGACAAACATAGGGTTGGCGATAATTGTATATATACACCGTATATGACCAAATATTGGGTGACTTCCCTGCCAAAATTATTGTACATAGGTATGCCGTATATATATGATTCTGGCCAACCCTAGACATAAGACAAATCCTTAAGACAAACATCACAGGAAAGGACAGAGGAGAAGGAAGCGCTTGGTTGCAAGCAATACCTGACATCCTCTCTGTCTATCTCACCTGATTTATCGATATGGGCACGTAGTCCATGACTGGCAAGCCCACAGCCGCCCCAGCAACGAGGCCCTTGTGCCTTTGTTCATCCTCATCACTCTTTTGTTCTGCTTTCTCCCCCTCTGCGTTGTGAGCCGCCTGATCTACTTGGGCTGCTTGCTGCTGGCATGCTGCTCCTGCCGTCTCTCCAGCGCCTTGCGGCGCTGGGGCCGTCATTGTCTCTGTCCGCCCTTGAGCTGCAGAGGTATTTGTATTGTGTGTGTATGTGGGTATGTGTGTGTGAGTGAGTGTGTGCTTGTGTGAGTGCATGTATACGTGTGTTTGAGTGTGTGTACGTGTGCGTGAGTGCATGTGTGTATGCATATGTGTGTACGTGTGCGTGTGTGTATGTGGGTGCATGCATGTCTATGTGTGTGCTTGCGTGCTCGTGCATGTGTGTGTGTGTGTGTGTGTGTGTGCGTGCATGTGTGTGTGTGCGTATGTGTGTGTGTGTGTGTGTGTGTGTGTGTGTGTGTGTTATTGTGTGTGTTAATGTGTGTGTGTGTGTGTGTGTGTGTGTGTGTTATAATGTGTGTATATGCGTGTGTAAATGTGTTGTGTGCGTGTGTGTGCATGTAAGTGGGCATGCCATGCAAGCACGCAGCATGGGTACCTTCTGCTGCCTCTATGTGTTCCTTTTGTGGAGGAACTAAAACAGCAAACGGCAGGGCCATCCCTGCTTTGAGCTCCCTCACTCTGTCGTGGCCATGCGTGGCAGCAGGTTTCGAAGAACCAAACAACCCTTTCAGCGATCCCTTCGGCATATTTTTGTAATTTCTGCTCGTATTAAAATATAAAATAAATATTGAAGTATTATTCGCCGCCAACGTGCAGTCATAAATTACAAAACATGCCCCACTGAAACAAGAACATAAATCAGACAAATTTCAATTCAAACACACGTCCTTCTCAGCAGTGTATGAGTCGTTAAGCAGTATAGCATACAGTCGATGCTCCTCTAAAACTTGAGCATCTTGCTCTGGTTGTCTTTGCCAGAGATGGATTTGCTCATGCGGGACTGCTCTGCTATCTCTGCTTGAAGCTCTGTCTGAACGTCCTTCAGGCGCTGCGAGATCTGCAGTGGTAAAAAAAGCAAGACAGGAATTACAGATCCTGTAACCTAGATAATCCTTGAGCATATAGCTAATCATCAACAAAACAAACAAAAATAGAATTGATTGCGTTTGAGTGTCCATGTTATGACAGAACAACAAGAGGCAAATAGACCCACACCTGAGCAGCAAGACTTGGATTAGCACGGTTGCGCGTCAGCATCTCCTGGAAATGGGCGACCTGCGTAAAAGGGGAGCGAGTGCGTAAGAACAGATTGGCATAAGCTTTACACACACTCACATGCATGTACACTAACACTCAGTCCTGGACTCTTCAATGCCCACATAATGAACATATGCACATAGCGCAAAAACTCCCCTGCACATGGCAATGTAACACTTTTCTTGAGACAGCATTTGTAGTGTGGCCAGAAAACACGCAAGCAAGGATCAAATGTATGCGCATGGGACACACACTCACTTGCGCATGGCAATGCTCCACTTTGCCTTGCTGCCGCATCAAACGTGCGCGTGCATCTCCCTTATCAGCTGCCCCTTTTTTTGCTCCCTTGCCTGCCCCTTCTTGCTGCCTCTGCTGCTCTTGCACACGCCCCCCTGCTGCTACCGCTATTGCTTCCATGCTACTACCGCTATTGCTTCCATGAGGTGGGTGGTGCTTAAACATGGACTGCTGGTGCTCCCGCAGCTTGGCTGCTGTTGAAGATGAGTCGCCTGTGAATTCGTCGTGCGTGTGTGTGTGCGTGTGTGTGCGTGTGTATGTGTGTGTGTGTGTGTGTGTGTGTACGAACGCACCCAGTGCTTGCGTGTTCATGGAGACAATTTCACGTACCCAGCATCAACATGCACACACGCACCCAGTGCCTGGTTGAGGAAACCAAGCAGCCCAGGTGCCCCCCCTTGTGCCCTTATGCGTGTTTGTGTGAAACACAGCGTCATGTACCCAGCATCAACATCAACATACACACACATACACACACCAGCACACGTACCCAGTGCCTGGTTGAGGAAACCAAACAGCCCAGGTGCCCCCCCTTGTGTCTCACGCGTGTCTCCGTGCTTGTGGCGGTCCTCTCGTGCCTGCCTCCCTGCAGCAGCATGCTTGGCCTTGCGCTTGCGCTCACCCCCCCCACGGCGCTTGCGCTTCAAGGGACCCCTATAGCGAAACAATTTAGTGTGGGTTATATATTATATATTAGGTTGAGAGATTGAAAAAAATGTCCAAGAGTCAACCGTGGCTTGCATCTATCTTGCATAAGATATCAGTTCATCTAAAGTGGCTTCTGTTTTAGCGATGTGAGGCAAAGGGAGAAAGGGAAAATAGCCAGGCAGCAAAAAATCCTTATTGAACCAAAGGAGATAAGTTGTTGTACCAAGCACTCGTTGTATCACTCCTGTACTAAAAAAGAAAGTAGCCAGGCAGCAAAAAATCCTTATTGAACCAAAGGAGACAAGTTGTTGGTACCAAGCACTCCTTGTATCACTCCTGTACGAAAGAAAAGAAAGTAGCCAGGCAGGTAAAAACTCTCCTTCAAGGAGTCTCCTTGTATCAAAGGAGACAAATTGTTGGTACCAAGCACTCCTTGTATAAAAAGAGACAAGCTGGTGGTGCCAAGCACTCCTTCAGGCCACCTATAAAAGGAGAACTCAATGGGGATCAGGAGGGACGCAGGTTTGTTCTGAAACGGGTGCTTAATAACTGTCGGTAACAGATTGGTCACCTTAACACTAACCCTAACCCAAGGGTTTAAAAACCATGCATTGCTCCAAAATCTGAGCCTTCCACACCTGAACCAATAGCTGGCAAGCCGTAACAAGTTTTACTTTCCAGTATTGTTATCAATTGTCCTCACTGTTATCAATTGTTATCAGTATTGTTATCAATTGTCCTCACTGTTATCAATTGTTATCAGTACCGTTATCATTTGTTATCAGTACTGTTATCAATTGCCCTCACTGTTATCAATTGTTATCAGTACTGTTATCAATTGTTATCAGTATTGTTATCAATTGTCCTCACTGTTATCAATTGTTATCAGTACTGTTATCAATTGTTATCAGTACTGTTATCAATTGTCCTCACTGTTATCAATTGTTATCAGTACTGTTATCAATTGTTATCAGTACTGTTATCAATTGTCCTCACTGTTATCCATTGTCCTCAGGAGACAGTTTCAGGCCAAGCCTGCAACCCTCCTGATCCCCATTGATCTTTCCTTTTCCTTTGGGTGGAGGAGTTTTACGGTACCCGGTACCAAAGTGGCTCCTTTTCCTAATTAACGTAGGGAGGGTTTTTTCACTGCCTGCGTAGTTTTTTTCTTTGGAGTTGGAACGCAGGGCCTCTGTCATACCGTCTAGCTCCCTATGCCACCAGATAACTACTCAGAGGTGCCTTCAAGCTTTGTTCACACCTCCTTGACCCCCACCGACTTTATCCAAATGGCCCTGGTGTTGGGGGTGACAGGACTCATAGCAGCACACTGTGCCTTCAGTTTGTAAGCAGAAGATTAGGGAGTGGTTTTCACAGCCTGCGTAGTGTTCTCTTTTCTTATAAAAATTTCAAGAGGCCCCTGTGATGGGGATGACAGGGCTCGTAGCAGTATACTGTGCCTTCAACTAGTAAGCAGAAGATTAGGGAGTGGTTTTCACAGCCTGCGTAGTGTTCTCTTTTCTTATAAAATTTTCAAGAGGCCCCTGTGATGGGGATGACAGGGCTTGTAACAGTACACTGTGCCTTCAGTTAGTAAGCAGAAGATTAGGGAGTGGTTTTCACGGCTTGCGTAGTGTTCCCTTTTCTTATACATTATCCAAATGGCCCTGGTGTTGGGGGTGACAGGACTCGTAGCAGCACACTGTGCCTTTAGTTAGTAAGCAGAAGATAAGGGAGTGGTTTTCACAGCCTGCGTAGTGTTCTCTTTTCTTATAGGATTTTCAAGGGGCCCCTGTGATGGGGATGACAGGGCTCGTAGCAGCACACTGTGCCTTCAACTAGTAAGCAGAAGATTAGGGAGTGGTTTTCACAGGCTGCGTAGTGCTCTCTTTTCTTATAAAAATTATAAGGGGCCCCTGTGATGGGGATGACAGGGCTCGTAGCAGTACGCTGTGCCTTCAACTAGTAAGCAGGAGATTAGGGAGTGGTTTTCACAGCCTGCGTAGTGTTCTCTTTTCTTATATTTTTTTCAAGGGACCCCTGTGATGGGGATGACAAGGCTCGTAGCAGTACGCTGTGCCTTCAACTAGTAAGCAGGAGATTAGGGAGTGTGGATTTTGCTGCCTGCGTAGACTCCCCTTGTTCTTTAGCTTGCACAAGTTTGGGGTCTGTTTGGCACACATATCCATTGATCAGAAGCACATGCTCAGACATGTGGCTTGTGCTGGCTGAACGCTTCCCACCAGTAATAAACCGATTTACCCAAACTTTTTTTCTTCAACACTACCTGTCACTACATTGAACCTCACCTTTCACAAATTTAGTCACAATCGCATTGGCCAAAAGCCACAAAACGCAATGAGCATTGAGCCGAAAGTCAAAAAGCAATGAGCCGAGCAATGACCACAAAAAGCAATAAAGCATTGAGCCGAAAGTCAAAAAGCAATGAGCCGCATGCCACAAAACGCAATGAGCATTGAGCCGAATGCTACAAACGCATTGAGCCAAAAGCCACAAACGCAATGAGCCGAACCGACGAAGGCAAGCTAGAAAAGCATTGAGCCAACCCAAAGCCAAAAATGCATCGATAAGACAGTTCCAGGGTTTAGGATCAACGTACAGGATCAACGTACAGGATTAACGAATGCCTGTGTGCAGCACTGCCCCCTTCTCCGTCAAACTCAACTCCAACAGCACTGCATCCACGTAAGTAGCCTAGACACGATAGTCCAGCTCTCACGGAATTGCCCGTCCCCATTTTCAGCCTGACCAGCAGTCACCACTATCATATTCAATCGTAACTCTTAACAAGACAGTTCTTTACTCAGCACATACCCGTCTACAGCACTGCCCCCCTCTCCGTATTACGCAGCGCGTACCCGTCTACATCACTTCCCCCCTCTCTGTTTTATGCAGCACGTACCTGTCTACAACACTGCCACCTTCTCCGTTATACGCAGCACGTACCCGTCTACATCACTGCCCCCCTCTTCGTTATACGCAGCACGTACCCGTCTACATCACTGCCCCCCTCTCCGTTATACGCAGCACGTACCCGTCTACATCACTGCCACCTTCTCCGTCATACGCAGCACGTACCCGTCTACATCACTGCCCCCCTCTCCGTTATACGCAGCACGTACCCGTCTACATCACTGCCCCCCTCTCTGTTTTATGCAGCACGTACTCGTCCACAGCACTGCCCCCCTCTCTGTTTTATGCAGCACGTACCCATCTACATCACTGCCACCTTCTCCGTTATACGCAGCACGTACCTGTCTACAGCAGTGCCCCCCTCTCCATCTTCATCAGCTCTGGCGGCACTGCGATCTGCGTTACCCAGACCCAGGCCCTGCTTCCTAGGCATAACCAGGGCTTGCACTGGGTCGACGATGCCAGATCCTGTCACAAATGAAAGAGACACAGAGAAAGCTATAACCTCTAGCTGCATCAGCGCCTGTTTTGGGTCGACGATGCTGATCCTGTCACAAATGAAGCAGAAACAGAGAAAGCTATAACCTCTAGCTGCATCAGCGCCTGTTTTTGGTCGACGATGCTGATCCTGTCACAAATGAAGCAGAAAAGAGTAAGCTATAACCGCCAGCTGCATCAGCGCCTGTTTTGGGTCGACGATGCTGATCCTGTCACAAATGAAGCAGAAACAGAGTAAGCTATAACCTCTAGCTGCATCAGCGCCTGTTTTGGGTCGACAATGCCAGATCCTGTCACAAATGAAGCGGAAACAGAGAAAGCTATAACCGCCAGCCGCATCAGCGCCTGTTTGGGGTCAAGCACCTGTTTCTTTACTGAGGACAAGGCCACCAAACTCTGAAGCAAGCCCGGTAGTGGCAATGGCTAAAGGGATTCAAATCTTGTGAGATCAAAATCTTTAGCAGCATCTGCACGCGTTCCGATCGACAGTGCCAGGTATTGCGAATAGGGCAGAAACTTAAATCCCGTGGCAACAATTGGGGTAAAAAATCGACGCAGAACTATCATAGAATCCCTAGGCAAAAAACTACATATATACACACATGCATACACACCTGTTGAAGGCATTGTCTGGCTGGTGGCGCAGCTTGCTTACCTCACCACCCATCCATACCCACACCCACACCCACCCACCCACAAATACCCACCCACACCCCCACCCACCCACCCTCACTGACACCGACACCGACACCCCTTACCCCCTCCACCCCCACACTCACTCCCACCCCCACACTCACTCCCACCCCCACACTCACTCCCACCCCCACACACAGAGAAGCAATCAAAGGTCGCACTCACTTTGCCTGCCTAGGCCACACACACAGAGAAGCGATCAAAGGTCGCACTCACTTTGCCTGCCTAGGCCACACACACAGAGAAGCGATCAAAAGTCGCACTTACTTTGCCTGCCTAGGCCACACACACAGAGAAGCGATCAAAGGTCGCACTCACTTTGCCTGCCTAGGCCACACACACAGAGAAGCGATCAAAGGTCGCACTCACTTTGCCTGCCTAGGCCACACACACCAAGAAGCGATCAAAGGTCGCACTCACTTTGCCTGCCTAGGCCACACACACAGAGAAGCGATCAAAGGTCGCACTCACTTTGCCTGCCTAAGCCACTCCCTTGGGTGTAACCACATTTTGCCATGAGACGTGAAGCCACTCCCCGTCCGTGCTTCTCCCACTGCGCGAAATGCTTGGTGTCGTTCATCGCTCCCACCGCAGCCGCTTCCCTGTGGCACACAACCACGAAGTGTGACTTGCGCAATCTTCACATAACTATTGACTGCACGGTGTAGTCCTTTGTGGTAAAAAAAATGCTACGCAGGCAATGAAAAACCACGTTTCACAGTAAATAAGAAAAAGGAGCCCCTTTGGTACTGGGTATTGGAAAACTCCCTCACCAAAGTTCTTTGTTTCCTAATAACAGTTTAACATCCTGCTTGTTCACATCATGATCACGCACGTGCAGGTCTGAATCAAGCCTGACATGTTGCAAACACGATTGTGTGATGAAGGCAGTGTTTTAAGAATGCAAACACTTGCATGCACAGGCGCATTGAAACCATAACATGCATATACGTGCATTCACACCCACATCCGTACGCCCGCACACACATGCGCACACACATGTATGCACACCCACACCCTTCAACCTGCCAATGTATGCACAGCGCACGCCCACATGACCACCCACCCACACACTCATCCACGTACGCAAACTCCACAACAACATGCATGCACACGGATGTGTAGCCCATTTTTGAATGCACGCACCAAACACTTCTGAAGCCTGTGGTGAAATCTCCACATTCACCCTCACCCCCACCCACGCTCACATCCACACGCACGCAAATACGCAGTGCCACAAGTAATTTGCACGTTCCTGACAGGTTCCGCGACTATTGTGAAATCCCCACATTAACCCTCACCCTCACCCCCACCCACGCTCACATCCACACACACGCAGTGCCACAAGTAATTTGCACGTTCCTGACACGTTCCGCGACTATTGTGAAATCCCCACATTCACCCTCACCCTCACCCCCACCCATGCTCACATCCACACACACGCAAATACGCAGTGCCACAAGTAATTTGCACGTTCCTGACAGGTTCCGCGACTATTGTGAAATCCCCACATTCACCCTCACCCTCACCCCCACCCACGCTCACATCCACACACACACACAAATACGCAGTGCCACAAGTAATTTGCACGTTCCTGACAGGTTCCGCGACTATTGTGAAATCCCCACATTCACCCTCACCCTCACCCTCACCCCCACCCACGCTCACATCCACACACACACACAAATACGCAGTGCCACAAGTAATTTGCACGTTCCTGACAGGTTCCGCGACCATAGTGAAATCCCCACATTCACCATCACCTCCACCCACGCTCACATCCAAATCTGCAAGCACGTACGTGGGGTGCCAAAAAGCAACTGCACGTACCTAACATGCCCCAAGACTGTAGGAAGATCCTCATCTCCACCTTCCGCGGTTTCTCCTCCAAGCCTCGCTCTCTTTCGGCTGCGCCGCCCATAGGCATGCTGAGCCCCCCCTCCAGTGCCCTGTTCAGACACGCCTTTACCTTGGCAGCCATCATCAGCAGCCCCTAAATCGGAATGCAGTGTGACGAGGGTTGTGTGGTCTGTATGTAGGTTGTTTGTTGTATGTGTATGTACGTAGGTGCATGAGTGCTGAGCCACCCCTCCAGCGGTCTGCCCAGACACGCCTCTGCCTTGGCGGCCATCACCAGCAGCGCCTATAAGTGGGATGAGGGGTGAGTGGTCTGTGTGTACGTGTTGTAAGTGTGCATGCAGATGCATGAGTGCTGACCTTTCCTCCGGCGCCCTGCCCAGACACGCCCCAACCTCAGCATCCATCATCAGTAGCGCTTGATTTGGAATGCAGGAGGACAAGGGTTGCATGCAAGGACAAGGGGTGCATGCAAGGACCAGGACAAAGGTTGCATGCAAGGACCAGGACAAGGGGTGCATGCAAGGACCAGGACAAGGGGTGCATGCAAGGACAAGGGTTGCATGCAAGGACAAGGGTTGCATGCAAGGACCAGGCAAGGGTTGCATGCAAGGACCAGGACAAGGGGTGCATGCAAGGACAAGGGGTGCATGCAAGGACAAGGGTTGCATGCAAGGACCAGGCAAGGGTTGCATGCAAGGACCAGGACAAGGGGTGCATGCAAGGACCAGGACAAGGGGTGCATGCAAGGACCAGGACAAGGGGTGCATGCAAGGACAAGGGGTGCATGCAAGGACT
>Ga0307945_1004463_pt1:2500-11302 | contig 11302 bp, 17 predicted proteins | sample OrgLakmetagen228_FD_201818 | JGI IMG/M metagenome (GOLD analysis project Ga0307945, IMG submission 201818) | Saline water microbial communities from Organic Lake, Antarctica - #228 | ecosystem: Environmental > Aquatic > Non-marine Saline and Alkaline > Saline | place: Antarctica...
GTGTGTGTTTGCGTGTGTGTGTGTGTGTGTGTATGTGTGTGTGTATGTGTGTGTGTGTCTGGAAGGAGAGGCTGAGGAAATAGCTCAGGGGGTGCCAGTACCAGAGTGTGTGCTGTGTGTTGCGTGGTGTGTGTGTGTGTTGCGTGTGTGTGTGTGTGTGCGTGTGTGTGTGTCTGGAAGGAGAGGCTGAGGAAATAGCTCAGGGGACACCATGTCCTAAATGTGTGTTGTGTGTTGTGTGTTGTGTGTGTTGTGTGTGTTGCGTGTGTGTGTGTGTGTGTGTGTGTGTTGAGCTGGAAGGAGAGGCTGAGGAAATAGCTCACGGGGTACCAGTACCTGCGTGTGCTGTGTGTGCGTGTGTGTTGTGTTGTTTAGTGTGTGTGTATGTGTGTGTTTGTGCGTGCATGTGATTGTGTGGGATCAATGCTGAGCTCGTTGCATCACACACCCACACCTGCACCCACATAAACACACGCACACCACATTCACACGTGCACACACACACAAATATACACACTCACACACCTACACCTGCACACACACACACACACACGCACACGCACACGCACACACACACGCACACGCACACACAGCCACCCACCAGTATTGCGTGAACACGGCCAGGCCAATAACGGAAGTGCGTCGGAAGAAGCCAGAGCGAGATCGCAGACCTATGCCCACGTTACGACCTCCTGCATCTAAAATGCCAGCAGCCATGATGGCGCCCAGCTTGGCCATGATCTGTGTGTGCAAAAGTGTATGTTGTGTAAATAATGATGATATGTGTGTGAATAATGATGATCTGTGTGCGTATATGATGATCTGTGTGTGCAAAAGTGTATGTTGTGTGTCAGCTTGGCCATGGTCTGTGTGTGTAAAAGTGTATGTTGTGTGTACGTGTGTGTGTGTTGCGTTGGTCTGTGTTGTGTTTAATCTGTGTGTGTGTAAAAGTGTATGTTAAAAACACATACCTTTATTCCCTTAATCACCCACCCACCAATTCCACAGACACAGATAATGATCCGTGCCTTAGCAGACGAACAGACACACCCACACCCACCCACCCACTCATCCACCCACGCATACACATACAAATACACCCACTCCCACTCCCACACCTTTACACCCACCCCAACAACCAGATGTATGTTTGTTGCTGATGGTCTCGTTCAAACGCTTCCTGCAGTCCATGCACTGGCACACAGACAAGCACAAACACACACTGACATACTCAAACACACACACACACATTTACACACCTCCTCATGCTTGTTGCCGATGGACTTGTCCAGGCGCTTCCTGAAAGCCTGCAGTCGGACCTCTGGCTGCTGGACTAGCACCAAAGCTGTGGCGATGTACGCACCCTACGTGGGAATTTGCGTGTGTGTGTGTGTGTATGTGTGTGTGTGTGTGAACATGTGAGTGAAGGCCTGCAGTCGGACCTCTGGCTGCTGGACAAGCACCAAAGCTGTGGCGATGTACGCACCCTACGTGGGAAATTGCGTGTGTGTGTATATGTGTGTGTGTATGTGTGTGTGTGCGTGTGCATGTGAGTGCTCTCAAGCTGAAAAGTATGTGAAAAAGGTCTCAGCACTGTGCCACAGTTCCCTCAGCAGCTATGCACTTATCCACATTTGCTGGGAGCTTCTTGGTGGGGAATGTGGATAAACACCCACACCCATCAACTCACGTGGTAAACAAAGTCCACACTTTTTAGCATCAAAGAGCACACACACACACACACACACACACACACATACACACACACACCCGTCAACCCAACACACACACACGCCCGTTAATGCACGTGTCAAACAAAGCCCACACTTTCTAGCAGCACAGAGCACGCACACACACACTCACCCACCTGCCATACAAAACCCACACTGTCTAGCAGCACAACACACGCACGCACGCATGCACACCCAACCAAAATACACACCAAAACACACACACACACACGCACAGGTGGCATAGCACAGGGGGCACAGCACACACCCCCACTGTACACCCACGTTACCAAAATTACACACCCCCTGTCATACAAATTCACACTTTCCGACAGCACAGAGCACACAAACGTTCACACACACACACACATGTGCACAATCACCCACCTGTCGTACAAAGTCCACACTGTCTAGCAGCAGGGGTTCCAACAGGGCCACGGCATCCTTTTGACCAGTGCCAGCGCAGGCCATGCCCACTGCCATGGCAGCCCCATACCTGTGCGTGTGCTTGTGTGTGTGTGTGTGTGTGTGTGTGTGTGCACATGTGTCTGTATGTGTGCGTGTGTGTGTGCACGTGCATGTGTGTGCGTGCGTATTTGTGTGTGTGCGTGCGCGTGTGCGTGCACGTGTGTGCACGCGTGCCTGTGTGCGTGTGAGCGTGTGTGTGTTCGTATGTGTGTGTGTGCGTGTGTATATGTGTATGTACATGTGTGTGCGTGCGCGTGTCCGAGTGTGTGTGTGTGTGTGCGCGCGCGTGCCCGAGTGTGTGTGTGTGTGTCGCTACCCGTACCTGACGTGAGGGTTGAAGCTCTCTGCCAGCAGGGCCACGATGCGGGGGCACTGCTGGGGCGCGTTCATGAGCACAAAACCCAAGCACAGCACAGCGGCACGGCGCACGTCGTCGCTCACATCGCTCACAGCAAAGTGCAGCAGCTTTTGGATGGCGCCGTTATTGGAGGTGCCACGATAGGCCATGCCCAGCACGTACATGGCACCGTAGCGGATGATGGGGTCCTGTGTGTGTGTATTTGTGTGTGTATGTGCGCGTGTTTGTGTGTATATGTGTGTGTTGCGTGTGTGTGTTGCGTGTGTGTGTGTGTGTGTGCATTATTGTGTACAAGCAACCATTCAAGTGAGTATCGTCAGGGCTTGTTACAAGAAGTTGCTTACGCGCGCGCACACACACACACACATACACACACACACACACCACACACAGCATCCAACGTGCGGCCACACCACACAAACAGCATCCAACGTGCAGCCTCCTCTGGCCAACCGTTTCCTCACCTGATCTCTGCTCATCTGCTCCACTAGCGTTTCTGCCCCCTCCTCACGCCCATACATGACCTGTACAAAACAACAGTAAGGTCATCACGAACAGGTAAGTTGTGCTGCTGAGTAAAGTCCGTACACAACCACATGAGCCACAAGATCAAACACACAGCCACACACACACAGCCACACACAATCACAGCCACACACACATGCACACACATGTACACAATCACATGAGCCACAAGATCAAACACACATGCACACACAATCACAGCCACACACACATGCACACACATGCACACACAGTCACAGCCGCAAGATCACACACACACACTCACATGAAAGAGAGCAGTGCACAATGCTTGAGACACAGGCTTTCATCGCGCTGCTCTGTTGAGCGCACACCCACCCAGCCAAGGGCACGATCTCACACATTCATTGCACTGCTCTGTCAAGTGTACACCCACCCATCCAAGGGCAAGATTTCACACATTCATTGCACTGCTCCGTCAAGCGTACACCCACCCAGCCAAGGGCACAATCTCACATATTCATAGCGCTGCTCTGTCAAGTGCACACCCACCCAGCCAAGGGCACGATCTCACACATTCATCGCACTGCTCTGTCGAGCGCACACCCACCCAGCCACCGGCACAATTTCACAACCAACCAAAACAAAACACAACAATGCTTAAGACACAGGCTTTCATCGCGCCGCTCTGTAAAGAGCACCCATCCAGCCAAGGGCACGATTTCACAACCAAACAATACAAAACACAACAAAGGGGAGATCAACGCGAAATTCACACTTTCGTCATGCCGCTGCGTGCGGCACGCTTGAATCAGGGCACAGAACCACAAACAACGAACACACAATACAAAACACAACACAGGGGGGATCAATACGGAGTTCACACTTTCTTTCCTCATGTTGTCGCATGCAAAAGCACGCCTGAGTCAGAGCACAGAACCACAAACAACGAATACACAAACACGCAGGCACGCATAAAACGCAGAGCACAAGCAGCCAACACACAGGACAGAGTCAGGGCAAATAACAAACACACAAACACGCAGGCACACATAAAACGCAGAGCACAAGCAGCCAAAACACAGGACAGTGTCAGGGCAAATAACAAACACACAAACACGCAGGCACGCATAAAACGCAGAGCACAAGCAGCCAACACAGAGCAGGACAGAGAGATTCTACGACTCACCAAGGCCAGGCCGAGTACGATGCCTCGAATGATTTTCTCGTGCTGTGTGTCGTGCGCGTACGCGAGCATCTCGGTGGCTTTGTCAGTGGCAGTGCCTGCCATGATGAGGCCCATGCTGATACCAGCAGCCTCACCTGCCACCTGTGTGTGTGCGTGTGTGTATGTGTTTGTATGTCTGTGCGTGTGCCAGTGCCAGCCATGATGAGGCCCATGCTGACACCAGCAGCCTCACCTGCCACCTGTGTGTGCATGAGTGTGTGTGTATGTGTTGTGTGTGTGTGTCTGTGTGTGTGCCAGTGCCAGCCATGATGAGGCCCATGCTGACACCAGCAGCCTCACCTGCCACCTGTGTGTGCATGAGTGTGTGTGTGTGTTGTGTGTGTGTGTGTGTGTGTGTGTGTGTGTGTGTGTGTGTGTCTGTGTGTGTGCCAGTGCCAGCCATGATGAGGCCCATGCTGACACCAGCAGCCTCACCTGCCACCTGTGTGTGTGCGTGTGTGTATGTGTTTGTAAGTCTGTGTGTGTGCCAGTGCCAGCCATGATGAGGCCCATGCTGATACCAGCAGCCTCACCTGCCACCTGTGTGTGTGCGTGTGTGTATGTGTTTGTATGTCTGTGTGTGTGCCAGTGCCTGCCATGATGAGGCCCATGCTGACACCAGCAGCCTCACCTGCCACCTGTGTGTGCATGAGTGTGTGTGTGTGTGTATGTGTTGTGTGTGTGTGTGTGTGCGTGTGCGTGTATGTATGCGTGCGCGCATGGGTTTTGTGTGTGTGCCAGTGCCAGCCACGATGAGTGAGGCCCTTGCTGACACCAGCAGCCTCTTCTGCCACCTGTGTGTGCGTGTGCGTGTGCGTGTGCGTTTGTGCATGCGTCTGTGTCCATGCTGCTGCGCTACACTGCGGTGTTACCTTGTTTGATGTAGTGCGATTGAGATGACAATGAGCTCACGATCTAGGGATGACAATGAGCTCACGATCTAGGGATGACAACGAGCTCACGATCTAGGGATGACAATGAGCTCACGATCTAGGGATGACAATGAGCTCACGATATCTTGTGATTGTGAGCAGGATGTATTAAATGCCCTAAAGCCTACTCAACATTATCCCCCTACATACGTTGGACCCCAAGTATATATAAAACCCAGCACGGAGTCTGTGCGCAGGATGTTTTGAACGCCCTAAAGCCGACAACCGTCACATCCTCACAACCCTACAACCATCACATCCTACAACGCCCTAAAGCCTACAACGTCCTAAAGCCTACAACCATCACATCCTACAAACATCACACGCACCGCGGAGTCTGTGTACAGGATGTTCTTGACGTCTTCAAACATCTCCTCGTCGTTGGTGCCCAGGCCAGCAAGGCCTGCATGCAGTGTGTGTGTGTGTGTGTGTGTGTGTGTGTGTGTGTGTGTGTGTGAATGTATGTTTGTATGTGTGCTTCATATAATCAGCTGTTTTGACTGTGTGTGTGTGCGTGCGTGTGCGTGTGTGTGTGTGTTATTGTATGTTTGTATGTGTGCTTCATATAATCAGCTGTTTTGACTGTGTGTGTGCGTGCTCTCTGTGTACAGTGCTTCATTTAAACGACTACCCCGACTGACTTTGGCAGAAAGGAGCTTTTAGGAGCTAAAGCGTTAGTGCTCTTTCCTTGTGATTCTTGCTGGATGTGTTCATACTACCAGCAAAGCCAGAAGTTTGTTCCTTATTACACATGGATGTGAGCAAGGATGACGCAGTGTTTTTGGTGGTGCTTTGATCAGGCATTCTGCCTCTTGCTCTTGGTCTTTATCAGACAAGCAAGCGCCTCACACCCCTTTTCCATTTCTGGCCAGCGTTATGAAGGATCAGTGCCTCGCACACTTGCGAACAGTGCCTAGCACGCATGCGAGCGGTGCCTAACATAATTATGAACGGTGCCTAGCACACTTGCGAACAGTGCCTAGCACATTTATGAACAGTGCCTAGCACGCATGCGAGCGGTGCATAACATATTTATAAACGGTGCCTAGCACACTTGCGAACAGTGCCTAGCACATTTGTGAACAATGCTTAGCACACTTGTGAACGGTGCCTAACATAGTTATAAACGGTGCCTAGCAAACTTGCGAACAGTGCCTTGCACACTTGCGAACAGTGCCTACCACATTTATGAACGGTGCCTAGCACAATTGCAAACAATGCCTAGCACAGCAGTGAACATAGAAAGTCTGCATTTGTGAAAATTTGAGGTGAAAGCATGCACGCATACATATACACAAGCCCAGGCACACGCCATGCTACGTAATGTCATTGAAGGACTAATTCATGGACTTATGCAAAAAAGATACATGCACACACACACACACACACACACACACACACACACACACACCCACCTAAGCCCAGGCATGCGCCATGCTGCGTGATGTCATTGAAGGACTAATTCATGGACTTAAGCAAAAAAGATTGCACGTGCACACACACAGACACACACACACACACGCACCTAAGCCCAGGCATGCGCCATGCTGCGTGATGTCATTGAAGGACTAATTCATGGACTTTAGCAAAAAAGATTGCACGTGCACACACACAGACACACACACACACACGCACCTAAGCCCAGGCATGCGCCATGCTGCGTGATGTCATTGGAGGACCCCCTCAAGGCCTCCAGCAAGAAGGACTGGATGTCATGTCCATGGTTGGCGTAAATGAAGCCCAGCGCATAGCTGCAAAAAATGAGAGTACAGTTTCATGTTTGAACAATAACAGCTCAATTCCGGTTACGGTTATGGTTCCGGATGCTACTTTACGTGCGGGGAGAAGTACATTTTAAGAGGATGACACTTCAGGCATACAAGTTTTGATGCAGTAAGGATGCTACAGTAGGCACAGGATTTTAGAAGGATGACACTTCAGGCATACAAGTTTTGAGTGCAGTTGAGAAAGGATGCTACATTCTGAATAAGCAATTGTGAGAGATGCTGCACAGGGTACAGGCACAGGAATCTGAATAAGCAATTGTGAGAGATGCTGCGCAGGGTACAGGCACAGGATTTTGGATAAGCAATTGTGAGAGATGCTGCGCAGGGTACATGCACAGGATTTCAAATAAGCAATTGTGAGAGATGCTGCGCAGGGTACAGGCACAGGATTTCGAATAAGCAATTGTGAGAGATGCTGCGCAGGGTACATGCACAGGAATCCGAATAAGCAATTGTGAGAGATGCTGCGCAGGGTACAGGCACAGGATTTTGGATAAGCAATTGTGAGAGATGCTGCGCAGGGTACAGGCACAGGAATCTGAATAAGCAATTGTGAGAGATGCTGCGCAGGGTACAGGCACAGGAATCTGAATAAGCAATTGTGAGAGATGCTGCACAGGGTACAGGCACAGGAATCTGAATAGGAAATTGTGAGAGATGCTGCGCAGGGTACAGGCACAGGATTTCGAATAAGCAATTGTGAGAGGTGCTGCGCAGGGTACAGTGTGGTTGATGACAGTAGGGCGTACAGCTCACGGGACGTCATCACGTAAGTGCATTTCTCAGAATGTAAGATGCATTCCAACGATTCGGGCCAGCTTCATGCACTGTGTACATGCACATGCGCTGCCACGTCCAGCTCGTTACAGTGCACGTGCAGCGTGTTGCATTTTGACATGTGAGCTGCTGCGCCTGTTAAGCAGGCAGGGCGAGCAAACGCTTGCACAGGTCACGAGAACACAACACCACATGACATGCAAGAAGCCTGGCACGTGCAGCGTGTTGCATTTTAACAAGTGAGCTGCTGAGCCTGTTTAGCAGGCAGGGCGAGCAAACGCATGCACAGGTCATGAGAACACAACACCATAGGACATGCAACAAGCCTGGCACGTGCAGCGTGTTGCATTTTAACAAGTGAGCTGCTGCGCCTGTTTTGCAGGCAGGGCGACCAAACGCTTGCACAGGTCACGAGAACACAACACCACATGACATGCAAGAAGCCTGGCACGTGCAGTGTTGCATTTTAACAAGTAAGCTGCTGCGCCTGTTTTGCACGCAGGGCGACCAAACGCTTGCACAGGTCACGAAAACACAAGACCACATGACATGCAAGAAGCCTGGCACGTGCAGGCTCGCCAGAGAGCATGCAACCGTCAGCACTTGATCCGCACAAAAAAGCAGTGTGGACAAGGAAAAGAGAGACCTCAGTGTGTCACCAACATCAGCATCAAGGGAGGCCCTCTCAGCTTCGAGAAAAGGATAAAATTTGGGTTAAGCTCATCAGGGGTCGCAAACAAATGCCCTGCCACATTTCAGAATGCAAATCGGCTTGCGTGATCCTAGCAACATGTTGATGCAAAAGAAAAGGCTAGCGGGTTGTGCGGGCGAGTGTGAGGGACCTGACCCGCAAAATAAAGCAGTGTGGACAAGGAAAAGAGAGACCTCAGTGCGTCACCAACATCAGCATCGAGGGAGGCCCTCTCAGCTTCGAGAAAAGGATAAAATTTGGGTTAAGCTCATCAGGGGTCGCAAACAAATGCCCTGCCACATTTCAGAATGCAAATCGGCTTGCGTGATCCTAGCAACATGTTGATGC
>Ga0307945_1004465_pt1 | contig 11298 bp, 6 predicted proteins | sample OrgLakmetagen228_FD_201818 | JGI IMG/M metagenome (GOLD analysis project Ga0307945, IMG submission 201818) | Saline water microbial communities from Organic Lake, Antarctica - #228 | ecosystem: Environmental > Aquatic > Non-marine Saline and Alkaline > Saline | place: Antarctica: Organic Lake...
GCAGTGCAGTGTAACCGCACAGGCGGGAGGTCCAGGACTCACCCCCACTTTAAGTGGCTCATCTTAAAGCACTTGAAATGTACTTTCGAACAAAAAAAGAATTAAAGTGTGGGGTGCAGAAACCAAAAGGGGTACCTTAGCTGTGAGGTTGGTCATCGCCCTTTCTTTTTAGACAAATCCTAACTTTAAACCAAAAAGATAAATGCATGCGGAGGCGCAACTGTTTTTTTGTGGAAAAACATTGTTGACAGCTGCACGTAGAATTTGTGCAATTCTTTCGCAATTTTGTGCAATTGTTTCGGAATGATCGTCTAATCGTTACCATAATCAATGTATACCAACAATAAGGTGGATGAAAAGTGCCACAAGTGAAGGAAAATGATGCAATCCCTAGGGATCCTTGCTGCATGCACCATCGCCTATGCATCCGTGCAGTTGCGCAGCAGGGTGCGCAGCAGGATGAGCAGAGCCAAGCAAAAGCCACAGCTGTTCTTTATGAATTTACTTGCTGACACTTCAGACTCTGCATTCAAGCACTTCACGCCGGAGGAAGAGCACCGAGATTGCAGGTGTGGCTATCTTTTTGTGTTGCATCATTGTAAGACAATCAGGTGGTAAATTAGGCGTGCCAATGCTAAGTAGCATTAGGATGCAACGTGTTTATTTCAAATGCGCCAAGTGTGTGTCTGTGTGTCACGGTTTGATGCACAAACTTTCCCCCGCTACATTTCTCACCTGACAGGAGCATCACGTCCCATGGTCCCACGCACCCATACGCTGCCATAATACAGAGCCTTTCAGCCTCGTACGACCCAGCACGACCTCTTCAACCTTCAAATAGCGGCACTGCTGCCACTTCAATCAGCGATGACATTGAAGTTGATGAAGAGCGCCTCAACCAGCCGACCAGCAGCAATGCTTATTTGTCGAGCCCAGAACACGCAGACTCCAGTGTCTCCCAACAGTTACCAAGCCAAGTGCCGTTCGTGCTGCTGCGCCCCCCTGTATTCCCCCCCGAGGATTCACTGCTCGTGCATGTGAGGACACGCACACAGTTGCAGCAAATGGTGGAGCAGCTCAAGCAGGTGGGGTGATGCTGCCAAGAGATAGCTGCACGCTCCTTGCCACTACTAGTATGACCAGAGCCTTTCTCCTATTAAAAGGGGCAGTACTACCGGCAGCCCTATTGACGTGCACAGGCACTTAAGCTAGTACTGCCCCTTTTAAAAAGATGGGGAGCGAGTGCCTCGTCGCCGGTCAATTTGGCGGACAGTGACTGCATTTGGGGCCTCACAACATGTGCAAACTAGTACAAAAGAGGCAGGCGCTAGCCCTCATAGGCCTTCGTATTTGATAAACGGTAAAAAAATGTTGCTCTGATGCTAAGCATGCAATTCAAATTGATGCAAAACACGTTGTCCGCTGTTCTGACAGCCGCTAATTAGTGAAAGGCTGGGTTTGAGGGTTTGCTCAAAGGCCTGCTAGGACTGCATGTGTCTCAAAAACAAGCGGCTGTATGCAACTTTCAGAGGTTACAGCTCAGCCTTCAGTCAAAAAGTGTGACTGCTAGGCTGCGTAAAGCAATGTAAAAAATGTGAGGAGTGTTGTAGGTAACTATTACAGGTAATACCAACCCTGTGCTCAATGCCTCCACTGATATGTTTCAATGTGTTGCAGGCTTTTGTGTCCTTTGCCTCTCATATACTTTGTATAAATGCATCTGTTTGTAGATCAACTTCTGCACACTGTGATGTGCGTACTTGCGCTTCGTATAAGCCCCATTCACGATCAAAAACTGCAGACCTGGTACCCTTTTGGAATTATATACTCTGTACGTTTGTCTTGGGATTCTCCGGCATTCCCTCAGGCTGTTTCCTTTCAATTCAAGCAGGTAGACGCGTTTGCCTTAGACGTGGAGCACCACACTGCACGGAGCTATCTGGGCATTACTTGCCTCATCCAGATTTCCACAGGTGAGCCAGGAGGCGCCAGTCCTTGTAACTTTTGGACGTCAACTCATTTTTATTTTATAATTGGAATCCTGAGGTTGAGAGCTATCGATTGGTTAATAAATGAGTTCTGGGTGAGCTGCTTTTTTTTTAGTTGAGGCAGCTGGGTGTGTTTCCTTTAGACTTGAAGCACCACACTGCACGGAGCTATCTGGGCATTATGTGCCTCATCCAGATTTCCACAGGTGAGCTGATTTCTCTTAATTGAGGCAGCTGGGTGTGTTTCCTTTAGACGTGAAGCACCACACTGCACGGAGCTATCTGAGCATTACGTGCCTCATTCAGATTTCCACAGGTGAGCTGATTTTTTTCAGTTGAGGCAGCTGGGTGTGTTTCCTTTAGACGTGAAGCACCACACTGCACGGAGCTATCTGGGCATTACGTACCAAAGATTAAGAAAGCATCATGGAAACCAGGGGGGTTGCAGGCTTGACCTCTGTACTTATTACAATACGTAATGAGTAGGGTTGGCCAGAACCGTATATTTACACTGTATATACGTATGCATGTATGGTTTTGGCCACCTTAAGTACTGAGGCGTCATTGAAGGATGGGATCAGTGACAATTATGTGCTTGCGTACTGCAATGATTTTTCAATGATTGTTTGGTGCGTACTGAGGCGTCACTGAGGGGTTGGATCAGTGACGAGAATGTGCTTGTGTAATGCAATGAGTGTTCAGCTTGATGCTGAAAATGAAAGCGTTTGGTGTTGCAATGTAGCAATGTTAGGGGCTGCTTAAACCAGACATGTATTTCTGTATGTCACTAGCAAAAAAGAACAAGAAAACTACGCAAGCCGTGGAAATTTCACTCCACATAATTAAGAAAATGAGCCACTAATATCTCACTAGCATACACAGTATTCGTTGCAGGGAAATTACCATACATTTGGTCATATACGGTGTAATAAAACAGCCATGGCTTACCCTAAGCATTTGAGTGCCTGTCTACCCACCCACTCATTCGCTTCTTTTATTTGGCAGGTGAAATTTTGCATTCACGGACAATGCTGGCTTCCTTACATAATGCTCAAAATGCTTTTTGAGCATCCTGCACTTTCACTTGTACGAGCTCATCTGTATCCCGGTGTTCCATACATAGGTGTTTCATTCACATATGCAGTCCTGCTTACATGCCCTGTTTGTGCACGTGCCTTGGAGGTGCATTGAGTTGGCTTCACTACATTGGCTACACTTACATTATACATTAGCTGTACATTATGCATTGGCTACACCTACATTACACGTTTCATGGAAGTGCATTGAGTTGGCTACACTACCAGCAACAGGCGTCGTCGCTGGTGTCAAGTGATGTGTGCCAAGTGATGTGTGTCAAGTGATGTGTGTCAGGTGATGTGTGTCGAGTGATGTGCGTCAAGTGTCAAGACATGTGTGTTGCTAATGTCAAGAGGTGTGTGTAGCTAGACAGTGTGTAGCTAGACGTGTGTGTGTGTGTGTGTGTGTGTGTGTGTGTGTGTGTGTCAAGACATGTGTGTCGCTAGTGTCATGTGATGTGTGTCAAGTGGTGTGTGCCATTACGCCTCCAGTGAGAGCGAGGGTGCTGTGAGCGAGCGTGTCGATTGAGAGCTAGAGTGCCAGTGTGTCTCCAGTTAAAGTGAGAGCAAGGGTGCCTTAGTGAAAGTGTTGATTGAGAGCAAGAGTGCCATTGCGTCCCCAGTGAGAGCAAAATGCCATTACACCTCCTGTGAGAGCGAGAGCGAGGGTGGTGTGAGCATAAGTGTTGATTGAGAGCGAGAGTGCCATTACGCCTCCAGTGAGAGCGAGAGCGAGGGTGCTGTGAGCTGTGAGCGAGAGCATTGATTGAGAGTGAGAGTGTCATTGCACCTCCAGTGAGAGCGAGATTGCACATGTTTAGGGTTGGCCAGAACCATATATATACGGTGTATATGCGGTATTTTTGGCAGGGAAATCACCAAATATACGGTTATATACGGTGTATATATACGGTTCTGGCCAACCCTACACATGTGCACATGTGCCTCCAAGAGAACACATACAAGATCAGACGGTGTCGGCCTTGTAATTAATAGCTTGCCCATGCATCATTGTCTGCCCACATTGTGAAGTTGATGGATGTCCGCATGTGCAGGCGCGGTTGATTACATGCCTGTTAACGTCCCTGCATGCCTGTCTGCCCACATTGTGTATGTGATGGTTTGTCTGCATGTGCAGGCAAGGTTTAATACAATGTGGACGCCCTCTCCCTTAGCTTGCCCATGCATCGCTGTCTGTCCACATTGTGAAGTTGATGGATGTCCGCATGTGCAGGCGCGGTTAATTACATGCCTGTTAACGTCCCTGCATGCCTGTCTGCCCACATTGTGTACGTGATGGTTTGTCTGCATGTGCAGGCAAGGTTTAATACAATGTGGACGCCCTCTCCCTTAGCTTGCCCATGCATCGCTGTCTGTCCACATTGAGAAGTTGATGGATGTCCGCATGTGCAGGCGCGGTTGATTACATGCCTGTTAACGTCCCTGCATGCCTGTCTGCCCACATTGTGTAGGTGATGGTTTGTCTGCATGTGCAGGCAATGTTTATTACAATGTGGACGCCCTGTCTCTTAGCTTGCCCATGCATGTTGTCTATCCAAACTCACAAGCTTACAAGCTGTGCTGGCTGAGTAGGTGATGGTTTGTCCGCATGTGCAGGCGAAGTTGATTACATTGTAGGCGCCCTGTCCCAAGCTTACCAGCTATGCTGGCTGAGTAGGTGATGGTTTGTCCGCAACACACACACACACACACATACACACACCACACACATGCGCGCACACACACGCACACACACGTCTGCAGGCGAGGTCGATTACATTGTGGACGCCCTGTCGCTGCATGATTACCTGGGGGACGCACTGCGGCCCTTATTTGCCTCCCCTCACATTCTTAAGGTAACATGACGTCACCTTCTCTTGTTGGTTGAGACCAATGCCAAAGGGACCAATGCCAAGGGGGCCTATGCCAAAGGGACCTATGCTAAGGGGGGCTATAGCCCCTCTTGATTTGCGTTCGTCCAAACTTCTTGTGAGCAGTGCTCACGCTCTAGATCGTAGCAACGGTATCAGTGAAGGCCATAGTATCCGGGGTGTTGGTGGCCTTCAAGTATTTATTTTGGCGTGGTGGCTACCGAAAAAATCTCTGACGCATGTAGTTGTAATTACCTCGGAGGAGTGATATCTATACCTGGTTTGTGTATGTGGAAGAGCGAGGGAGGGGAATTGAGTAGGGTTGGCCAGAACCATATATATACGGTGTATATACGGTATTTTTGGCAGGGAAATCACTAAATATACGGTCATATACGGTGTATATATACGGTTCTGGCCAACCCTAGAAATGAGACCATTGCTACAATGGTTACAATGGTCTCAATAGGGGGGACCTTCAGCCAGGTTGTTTGGCTGATTGGCTGCTGACTGAATCAAATTCCTACCAGCTGGTTCTTACCTCCTCAAGGTAGTTGCATCCCTTTTTTACGCAAAGCGGTAGTGTCTCCCTCAATGCTGTAGATATTGTTATTATTACGTGTTCCAGTCAGAGTGTAATATGTGGAAAATAGTTTTACTGCCTGCGCAGTGTTTTTTCTTATAACAAATGCGCGCACGCAAGCACGCTAGCACGTGCATACGTGCTACCACACACAGCTTTACGTCAGGTGATGCATGGCTACTCACAAAAAGCAAAGCCTGCATTTTTCTTTTTCTTTTGATATGTGCACGCACACGCACACTAGCACATGAGTACATGCAATTACACTCAACGTTAAGACAGTGCCGTGTGTCTGCTCACATGCAAGCAAAGCGAAATTGATTTGTTGAGGAGTGGTGTTCATGGCCTACGTAGGGGTTACAAGGGGTTACAAGGATGGCCTACAGCCCGAGACTCTGGCTCATGGCCTACATAGACAATCAAAATCCCTTGTATATACATGCACTTTGGCATATGAGGACACGCAACCACACACAACTTTGCTACGTGGCTGCTCACACGCAAGCACAGCATGCACGCGCACAAGCACAATATTACATGAGTAATGGTTACACACAAATACACACAACTTTGCTACGTGGCTGCTCACACGCAAGCACAGCATACATGCGCACAAGCACACTATCACATGAGTAATGGTTACACACAAATACACACAACTTAGCTACGTGGCTGCTCACACGCAAGCACAGCATGCACACGCACAAGCACACTATCACATGAGTAATGGTTGCACACAACTGCACACAACTTTGCTACGTGGCTGCTCACATGCAAGCACAGCATGCACGCGCACAAGCACAATATTACATGAGTAATGGTTACACACAAATACACACAACTTTGCTACATGGTTGCTCACACGCAAGCACAGCATACATGCGCACAAGCACACTATCACATGAGTAATGGTTGCACACAACTGCACACAACTTGGCACCAGGTGCTGCATGGCTGCTCACAAGATGTGCTGTGGCTAGAAAGGGACTTCCATCTGTATCTCGTCCACGTATTTGACACCGAACAAGCTGCCATGGTGCGTATTTTACACCGGATATATTTCTCTTGTCCATGTATTTGACACCGAATAAGCTGCTATGGTGCGTATTTTACACCGAATATATTTCTCTTGTCCACGTATTTGACACCGAACAAGCTGCCATGGTGCGTATTTCACGCCGAATATATTTCTCTCGTCCACGTATTTGACACTGAATAAGCTGCCATGGTGCGTTTTTTACACCAAATATATTTCTCTCGTCCACGTATTTGACACCGAACAAGCTGCCATGGTGTGTATTTTACACCGAATATATTTCTCTTGTCCACGTATTTGACACCGAACAAGCTGCCATGGTGCGTATTTTACGCCGAATATATTTCTTTCGTCCACGTATTTGACACCGAATAAGCTGCCATGGTGCGTATTTTACACCAAATATATTTCTCTCGTCCACGTATTTGACACCGAACAAGCTGCCATGGTGCGTATTTTACGCCAAATATATTTCTCTCGTCCACGTATTTGACACCGAATAAGCTGCCATGGTGCGTATTTTACACCGAATATATTTCTCTCGTCCACGTATTTGACATCGAACAAGCTGCCATGGTGCGTATTTTACACCGAATATATTTCTCTCGTCCACGTATTTGACACCGAACAAGCTGCCATGGTGCGTGATTTGGTTGGCAATGTAGGATTGGTATGCAAACGGCACATGTTTTCTGAGTCAGACCATTACCTGGCACTTGATACATGCTAAAGGTTGGTCAGGAGATTTACACTATTCGTTAAGCTCACATAAAGGGTTAGCCAGAACAATATATACAAGGTACTTTTGGCAGGGAAATCACCACATATACGGTCATATACAGCGAATGTGTACGGTTTTGGCCAATCCTACTAGTGTGTTCGTGTTCAATGTATGCAGTGTGCAATGAGCTTGATAGCACTGGCACCTGTTTGTGCGTGTTTGTGCATGCATGCATGCATGCACTTAAAAGAGGACATGCTCAATGACCCATTACTAAAAGTTGCTCAGTGTGCTCACAAGTATGTGTGTGTGTGTGTGTAGGTATGTGTAAGTGAGTGCTGTGTGTGAGCGCAATAGCATTGGCACTTCTGTGCGCGTGTGTACAGGTGCTAGGCAAGAGAACACGCTCCCTGGCTTCCCTCACCCTGGCGTACTGCAACACAACCCTGGACAAGAGCTACCAGGCAGGTTACTTGGTGTGTACGTGTATGTGTGTGTACGTGCGTGTGTGTAAGTGTGTGTGTGTGTTTGTGTGTGCGCGTGTGTGTGTATGTGTGTGTGTGTGAATGTGAGTGTGTGCGTGTGTGTGCGTGCGTGCGTGTGTGTGTGTGTGTGTGTGTGTGTGTGTGTGTGTGTGTGTGTGTGTGAATATTGCAATTATATGTAAGCGGTGAAGCAATAACAATAACATGTAATTGAGGAAGATCTGACCCTGCTCTCTAGCATTCTGCACTACTTACACACAAACACTGCAATAGACTATGTTCCCCTCCTTGGCATACTGCAACACTGACTCTGCAAAAGACTATACGTGACCCTCCTCTCTGACATCCTACAATACTTACAAACTCTGCAATAGACTATTTGCCCCCTCCTTCCTCCTTGGCATACTGCAACACTGACTCTGCAAAAGACTATACATGACCCTCTCCTCTCTTACATCCTGCAACACTCGTCTACCACTGCACGTTCTCGACTGAAAATGTGCCCCAAAAAAACCACTATGCGGGTAGTGAAACCCGCTCCCCACATTTATTAGAAAAAAAAATCCCAATTAAGGTGGCTCATGCTTTGTGGAACAATCCCTCATCAATGATGTCAACTGAGGTCCCCATTGGAAATGATCCCAACTAAGGTCCTCATGGGAAAAGGATCCCAACTAAGGTCCCCATTGGAAATGACCCCAACTAAGATGGCTCACGCTGTGTGAAACAATCCCTCATGCAGCACACACCTGCCGCTTTAAAACTACTCTCTCATGTATCTTACACGCGCTCCTGCCCCACACAGCGCTTCTCATGCAGCACGCCAAAAAAGGTCCATGCAATCCTTCTCATGCAATGCATTGCTGATAACCCTACATGTCCATGCAATCCTTTTCATGCAATGCATTGCTGATAGCCCTACAGGTCCATACAATCCTTCTCATGCAATGCATTGCTGATAGCCCTACATGTCCATGCAATCTTTCTCATGCAATGCATTGCTGATAGCCCTACAGGTCCATGCAATCCTCCTCATGCAATGCATTGCTGATAGCCCTACACGTCCATGCAATCCTTCTCATGCAATGCATTGCTGATAGCCCTACAGGTCCATACAATCCTTCTCATGCAATGCATTGCTGATAGCCCTACATGTCCATGCAATCCTTCTCATGCAATTTATTGCTGATAGCCCTACAGGTCCATGCAACCCTTTTCATGCAATGCATTGCTGATAGCCCTACATGTCCATGCAATCCTTCTCATGCAATGCATTGCTGATAGCCCTACAGGTCCATGCAATATTTCTCATGCAATGCATTGCTGATAGCCCTACATGTCCATACAATCCTTCTCATGCAATGCATTGCTGATAGCCCTACATGTCCATGCAATCCTTCTCATGCAATGCATTGCTGATAGCCCTACAGGTCCATGCAATCCTTCTCATACAATGCATTGCTGATAGCCCTACAGGTCCATGCAATCCTTCTCATACAATGCGTTGCTGATAGCCCTACAGGTCCATGCAATCCTTCTCATGCAATGCATTGCTGATAGCCCTACAGGTCCATGCAATCCTTCTCATGCAATGCATTGCTGATAGCCCTACAGGTCCATGCAATCCTTCTCATGCAATGCATTGCTGAATAGCCCTACACGCTCCTCCTCATGCAGCACATCAACAACATTCCCATGCAACTGTCCACATCCAATGCATCACTAATAGCCATGCACACTGCTCCTCATGCAACACATCAACATCCGCCACGTGCAGTGGTGCTCAGACAACACATTCCTAGGGTTGGCCAGAACTGTATATATACACCGTATATGCAGGGTTGGCCCAAACCGTATGACCGTATATTTGCCGTATCCTCGGTACGCCGTATATCCGGTACCGTGTTTGATATTTCTGACCGTATATGACCGTATATGGACCGTATTTGCTGGTGGTACACCCCAGACTCAGGTTCAATTCCTTGCAAAAGCTTGCTCTTTTTTGTCCAATTTTTTTTCACGGCTTTCTGAACTAAGCATTCCCTTACTACTTACTTTTATGCATGTATTTGCATTAAATACTTTGTATAATGTATGGTTATGGTAGTTAAGCCTCTCTTTACACTGAAAAATGCCACTTTTTGGTCTTTTTGGCTTTGAGCAGGCCTAGCTCCCCAGCCTTTCATTTTTTGGTATGAAACATTGGTTCATGCGTGCTCAGCTTTTCAAGAGCTACAAAATGACCCCCTTATTAATTAATTCTGAGTGTATCAAAATTTCCTTACATACGGTATATACGGTTGTACGGTGTATATACGGTCATATACGACATATATACGGTATATGGAAATCCCATAAACGGTTTGGGCCAACCCTACGTATATGACCGAATTTCAAATGATTTCCCTGCCAATAATACCGTATATACGCCGTATAGGTATATGGCTCTGGCCAACCCTACACATTTCCAATAGCTTTACATACTCCTTCTCATTAAGAAAACAACAACAGCACCATATATAGGGTTGGTCAGAACCATATATGTACGGTGTATATACGGTGTTTTTTGCAGGAAAATCACCATACATACGGTCATGTACGGTGTATATATACGGTTCTGGCCAACCCTAACCATATAGTGATCTTCATACGACAAATAAATATAAGCCCCATATAGTGATCTTCATACGACAAATAAATAAAACAACAACAGCACCATATATATAGTGATTTTCATACGACAAATAATATAAGTCCCATGCAATGCTCCTCATTAAACACAGCATGAATGCCCCTCTGCAATTTTCATATTCAAGCAGCTTATTTAGGGCACCGGTCATATGACCACAGCATTGCATACTTTGAAGTGGCGCATGCACATTTCACAAGTCTCAAGCAGCAATTTGGGGACAGACCATGCTCATCGTGGGTTTTCATGTCCTTAACAGGATCCTCGTGAAAAATAAGTCTCATGCAAGCTGGTCGCTCTGACTTCTTGTTACATGCATAAGGATCATAACTCCTTATACTGACATATAACTCCTTATACTTACATATAACCCCTTATACTTACATATAACTCCTTATACTTACATCCCACGAAAAAATTACGACGCACTGCTACGCTGCTGCGCTCATGTTTCCTTGCAGGCAGCAGATTGGAGGCAGAGACCCCTTCCTGATGACTTTATTGAGTACGCTAGGGCTGATGTGCGCTTCTTGCTTTACCTGAGCGCTGTGCTAAGGTGAGTTTTTTCATCATATGTAGGGTTGGCCAGAAATATGCAGACTTTTTTGAGTACGCTAGGGCTGACGTGCGCTACTTGCTTTACCTGAGCGCTGTGCTAAGGTGAGTTTTTTTTATCATATGTAAGGTTGAAAAAAAAATATGCAGACTTTTTTGAGTATGCTAGGGCTGACGTGCGCTACTTGCTTTACCTGAGCGCTGTGCTAAGGTGAGTTTTATCATCATATGTAGGGTTGGCCAGAAATATATGCAGACTTTTTTGAGTACGCTAGGGCTGACGTGCGCTACTTG
>Ga0307945_1004468_pt1 | contig 11293 bp, 13 predicted proteins | sample OrgLakmetagen228_FD_201818 | JGI IMG/M metagenome (GOLD analysis project Ga0307945, IMG submission 201818) | Saline water microbial communities from Organic Lake, Antarctica - #228 | ecosystem: Environmental > Aquatic > Non-marine Saline and Alkaline > Saline | place: Antarctica: Organic Lake...
CTGCTTGCAGAGAATCGGATGCTGAGTGTGACATGCCTGGGGACTTGAGGCGAGAGAACCTAAGTGATGTGGGAGGAGGGAGGGGAAAGATGGTGAGCTTTTGTGTTGTAATGCCAGATGCTTGCAGAGAATCGGATGCTGAGTGTGACATGCCTGGGGACTTGAGGCGAGAGAACCTAAGTGATGTGGGAGGGAGGGAGGGGAAAGATGGTGAGCTTTTGTGTTGTAATGCCAGATGCTCACAGAGAATCGGATGCTGAGTGTGACATGCCTGGGAACTTGAGGCCAGAGAACCTGCGTGATGTGGGAGGGAGGGAGGGGGGAGAAGGTACAAAGGTTGTGTTGTAATGCCAGATGCTCACAGAGAATCGGATGCTGAGTGTGACATGTCTGGGGACTTGAGGCGAGAGAACCTGTGTGATGTGGGAAGGAGGGAGGGGGGAGAAGGTGAACTTTGGTGTTGTAATGCCAGATGCTCACAGAGAATCGGATGCTGAGTGTGACATGTCTGAGGACTTGAGGCTAGAGAACCTGTGTGATGTGGGAGGGAGGGAGGGGGGAGAAGGTACAAAGGTTGTGTTGTAATGCCAGGTGCTCACATAGAATCAGATGCTGAGTGTATTTATGGTAAAATACGGTACGGTTACGGTACGGTGCAAAAGGCTGGGAATTGCCTACTTTTTGCAACAGAGGTACATTTTGGAAAATACAAATGTTGTAACTTACTTATCTCCAATATAAAACTAAAATGTATGTCTCAAGAGGAGAAGCACACAAAAAAGACTGGGGTGAAAAAGCAAAAGATACAGTTATGACCAAGAATTAAACCTAGGACCTCCTTTTTCCCTGCAAAATACGGTCGACAGTACCTGTACGGTTTGGACCGTGTTTTTCCTTCGACCGTAAAGTACGGTTTTGGACCATAACATACCGTAACCGTACCGTATATACGGTTAGAAAATGAAAACACGGTGTACTGGCGCATCACTGGTTGGAATCTGGACTCTTTTAGGATGGAGCCCTTTTAATGGTTCAGCAGCCAGCTAATGGTTCAGCAGCCAGCTGATGGTTCAGCAGCCAGCTGATGGTTCAGCAGCCAGCTAATGGTTCAGCAGCCAGCTAATGGTTCAGCAGCCAGCTAATGGTTCACCAGCCAGCTGACGGGCCGGCTTCTAGAGTCACTAGTGGCGTGTGTATGTCGTCGCGCTCACGTGCCTACATAACGTTTATTTTTTGTGCACAAGAGAGCATACATGCAGCGTGCGCAGGCTCACTGTATGTATGTGTGTGTGCGTGTGTGTGTGCGTGTGCATGCGAGTGCGCATTGGCCTGCGCACAATCGCAGCCGGGAAACTGCTGCATACTTTGCACTGCCTGCTTCTCTTGCAACGTCAATTTGCTAGGCTGACCAGGACCGCTTAACTCAGGCTTGGCCAGAAACCAGAAATATATATACACACCATATTGACCATATGTATAGGGTTGGCCTGAACCAAGAATATATATGTTATGTATCACACACATACACACACGCGCAAACACACAGACACAGACACAGACACGCGCAAAAACACACACGCACACACACACAGGCACAGACACAGACACAGACACAGACACAGACACAGACACAGACACAGACACAGACACAGACACAGAGACCCAGACCCAGACCCAGACCCAGACCCAGACCCAGACCCAGACTCAGACACACACACGTACGCCACACCATGTAGGTATGACCGTATATTTGAAAGAAATAGACACGCACACCCACAGCTTGGACTGCGCAGGAACAGCTGGTCAATGCCAATCGTTCTGCCGGCCTTACTAATAGTACGCACCTCGGGTTGCGCAGGAACAGCTGCTGCTGTTCCTCGGTCAGTGACCCGACCAGGCGCTGGATAATGTACAGCTGGTCGATGTCACTCTCTCCAGGGAAGAGGGGCTGACCATCCACCAGCTCCCCCATAATGCACCTGCAGTAGTCCATATGGCGCACAAGGGTGAGTGCAGGTTTGAGTCGTACGTGTAGGTTGGCCAGATCCGTGTTCGTGTAATTATACGTATTATACGGTAGGGTATACACGCCGTATTTTCCAGCCTTCCCCCGCCGTATCCGAATTCCGAAGTTCCGCCTATACGTATTTATACGGCGTATATACGGCAACATACGGCGCATTTCTGTATATACGCCGTATTCTCGCCGTATTATTTTGGGCAATTCTAAGCCACAACCGTTTTGGAGTTGGCTGGAGTCAGTGATTGTCAAAGAAGTTACAGATGGGGTGGAGGGGCTGGTATGCAAGCTGAAGTGCATGAAGGGGGGGGGGGGGTTAGAAAACTGCTGGGAATAGTGAACCCTTCAAGGTCAGCAAATAAGCATGCCACAGAGCGTGGCTGCAGAGGGCATACGTATATACGGTATTTAAAAACCTGACATACGGATCTGGCCAACCCTCCGTACGTGCGTTGGCATGCCAGGGTTAGCATGCCAGGGTTAACTCTCGAGGGGTATCAGCACACAAAGGCACGAGCTAAGCGTGCAATGGCAAACCAACACACGCACACACTCACACGCACACACACATACACACACACTCACACGCAACGCACACACACACACACACACACACACACACAAGCACACACACACGCGCACACACACACGCACGCACGCACATACACACACACTCACATACACAAACAGGTCAATCGTTACTATGAGGTGATGAAGCAGCGTGTGCTCATTTGATGCAATCCCTGAAACAGAAGCCCTTCTGCTATAATCACATGCATAGGGTTGGCCAAAAAATATATATTCGGTGTATATACGGTAATTTGGCAGGAAAATCACCAAATATACGGTCATATACGGTGTATATATACGGTTCTGGCCAACCCTACACATGAACTTACTCAACTGTCTGACAACCACCATCTGCCGTCCCAGTTTTGTAGTTCATGACTCATGACGTGATCTCGGTGGTTCAAAATTTGTATGGGGTCGAATATGCGTGCCAGCACACCATTGACTGTCAAGTACTGTGCAAGTAAACTAGGTGCCTGTCTTTTTGTGTGTGCATGTGTGCATTTAAGTCTTTGTGTGTGCGTGTGTATAGGGGTGTGTGTGCATGTGTGTACATGTGTGAGGGTACATGCATGCGTCTGCATTTATTGGTATGTACGTGCATGTACGTGCACATACATGTGTGTGTATGAGCATGTGTGAGCGTGTGTTGGTGACTGTGTGGGTGTGTGAGCATGTGTTTGAGTGTGCCTGTGCCTTCTATGCGGACGCCTGCGTGCCCCTCACCCAATCGCCCACAGATCCACTTCCTTGCCGTAGTGTGTGCTACCCAACAGCAGCTCAGGGGCTCTGTACCATCGTGTGGACACATAGTCTGTGATGTCTACGTTCCTATCCGCTGGCATCTGGCGGGCAAAACCAAAGTCACAGAGCTTGAGGCGTCCCACCATTTGGCCACTGGATATCGACCCTGTGTGAACAAACACACGTATGTGCTTTGTGTGTGTGTGTGTGTGTGTGTGTGCGCACGTCAGGTAGAGGAGCACACTTGATATTTCGGTATGTTGTACACAGAGCCTTTGAGCAGCGATGTTTTACACCCTGTGAGTTGAGTTGCCTCGACCTGCAAGTGCAAGTCCTAGAAAGGGCAAGAAGGCATGCATACCAGTCAGTCTGTGCCTTATTGAAGAGCGGTAACAGAAGAAAGGCAACAGAGGCAGGAAACTAAACTACCAGTAGTAAGGAAACAAGACTACCAGTATAGTAGTTACTACCAGTATAGTTATTACCAGAAGTCTAGCTGCCACACCCACCTGTGTTGATGAGCAAATTTTCGGGCTTTATATCTCGGTGCACTATATTATGTTGGTGACACCAGGACACTGCTTTGACCAGCTGATATATATACTGCCGGACCTGTGCATGGTTCCAGTGGGGCAGCAAAGGAAAAAGTGTGAACGTGTGTCCCAGGGTGCCAAACCAACGAAGTCAGCTTAATCCGTGTTTACCCATACAAACACGCACCTGATCCAAAGCAAGCCCTCCTGGGTGCTCTTCAAGCACCTCCAGCAGATTCTTCTCCACGTACTCAAACACCAAGTACTGTGAGTGAGTGTGTGTGTATGTGTGTGTATGTATTGTTGTGTGGGTACGTGCGTGTGTGTGTGTGTGTGTGTGTGTGTGTGTGTGTGTGTGATTGTGTGTGTGCATGTGTGTGTAATTGTGTGTGTGTGAGCGTGCGTGCACGCGTGTGAGTTTGTGTGTGTGCGCGTGTGCGTGCACGCATGTGAGTGTGTGTGTGTGTGTATGTGTGTGTGTGTGTGTGTGTGTGTGTGTGTGTGTGTGTGCGCGCGTGCGTGCGTGCGTGCACGTGTGTGTATATGAGTGTGAGTGTGTGTGTGTGTTTGTGTTTGTGTGTGTGTGTGTGTGTGTGTGTGTGTGTGTGTAAGTTGGAATGCGTGCGAATGCAAGCAGGCTTGCATTCCACAATAAGCACTGGCATGTTCCCTAGTATAGCCCAGACCATACCAGCTTTTGTTTCCTGCGGAAGGCCTCTTTCAGGTTCACAATGTTCTCCTGGCGCAGGGCCCGAAGCATTTTGACCTCCCGCAGCGTGGTCTTACGCACAATCTCATCCTCTGCGCAATATGAAACATCCAAAAACACAGAAGGATGATGATGATGGGCATGCGGAAACTTTGAGCTCGAAGCCCCAAAAATGGCAGAAAACGAACAAATTGAATCACCGTCGGACTCCTTGAACTTCTTCACGGCCACTATCTCGTCCGTGTCCTTGTTGCGGCACTTGAGAACAACACCGTACGCTCCTTCTCCGACAATAGAAAGTACTTCATACTTGTTCATACTTGTTCATTAAAGAAAATAGTATTGGAGGGCACCAGGATATCTATCCGGTAGGTCAAGATCAAGGGACTTGAACTGGAACAAAATTGTAATAAAATAAAATTACTGAGAGAAAGCTCGCGTTCTTCCCCTTGTGTTCCCTTCGACAGACGTGTCTGATAGGCTACCCACATGTGAAGGTTTGCGGTCCAGGCTTTTCAGCCTTGGTAGGCATCCTCATACTGCTGTAAGACACACAACACATGTTCTTGCCCATGCCCGTACAACACAAACTTACTCTTCTTTACCCTGCTGAGTACCGTCCCTGCTGACCCAGAGCGCGGAGCAAAAGCGAGCAGCCAAAGAACAGGACGCACAATATTGCATATCTTCAGTGTAATTTAACTCAGGAGAGTATGAGCTCAAATTTGTATTGTATTTGTTACACTTTACACTTTTAATGCGCACACAAAGCAGGGAGGAAATGGAGTGAGATTTGCTGCGCCTCCTGATGCTCTGCTGCCTTGTGCTGCCGAGCTTGTCGAGTGGGATTGCGTGTGTGCCTGGTGTTTGAGGCAGGCAGAAGCCTGATGTGGATTGCTTTTTTTTTCCTCTTGCTTTCCTAGTTGCTTACCCTTTCTCTCTTGCTTACCGCCACTGACCCGTGTGTCTGGATTGACCGGTTCTGATGTATCTTTATCTCGGCTAAAATTGCAGAAGAGAGATTCACACGAAATTCAGACGGTTATAGAATCAACTAAAACCCTAAAAAGTTTCTCACAACATTTTTAAAATATAACAAACATTTATGTACAAAAGAAAGCTGTGGGAAAAGTAGGCTTGAACACTGTTAATCCAGTCATAGATTTCACACGAATTCACACAGTCTTCCAAGAGTGGGCTTCATTAAACAGGTTCACCTTAATTCTGCAAATGCTCGATCTATGACCTGCCGCACTAAAAGCTGCAGCAGTAGCCAGTGCTCTGCAGCTAGCACTATATTGAGTGCAGCAAGTACAATTTAGTTTCACGCTTCTTGTAGAAGTCAAACGCATGGGAAACAAACGACGTTCTGGCAGAAGCAACGCCAACCGCCAGCAGATCCACCTTTCCCAAACAGCACCAAACCAAACATCTCAGCATTCTCCAACGTGAAATCCACCCCATCGAGATCAAGTACTGCGAGGACATTAGATTGCAGAACCAGCTGAGCGCCGTGCAGGAACAGCATAAAGGCCCCTGCACCATCCTTCAAGGAGGCATTCGTTACCCTCCACACCATCCTTTTGGGAGTGGCACCATCTACAACATAGAAAAGAAAAAGAACGCAGATAGTGTAAGCAGGACCGGCATAGATTAGGAAAGAATGTTGATTTGTGTTCTGCACCATGCAATGGATGCAGAGAAACACAACATCTAACCTGGAGAGTACAAGTAAAAGAAGTTCTTTAGTTGGGAGGCAGAAGCCTGCACACCACCAGAAGTATTGCTCAAATATTTGTGGGGGTTGTGTTTGATGTCTCGTCTCATCTGTATAATTTTTGTTGCAGATCTGATTGCATGCAGGCTTGACTTTTCTATGAGTGGCATGGCATGTAGACCAGTAACTCCGAAGCTGTGGAGTCACGGTCACGGGCAACTCTTCTTGCATGATTGATTATTGGCAAACCTATTTTAATACGTGTTTGTTGGGTTTTGTTTGGGGCGTGGTTGCTGGGTAGGAGCAACTATGATTGCATCTGGCTTGCTAAATTTCCGCTGCTGTTGTGCATTGAGATTGGAAGGTAAGAGGCAGGTTAGAATCGTTCCTATCTGTGTCTCTTTTAAAGGGCGTATGATGCCTTGTTGTACTATACGACCTAAAGACCTCAGCAAACCTCGGCGTGACATCCATTTCGTCAAGATCATGTATTGTGAAGACACCAGACCTCAGAACCAGCTGCACGCCGCAAAGGAACAGCACAAAGACCTTTGCAACATTCTCCAAGGAGCCTCCGTTACTCTCCACATCATCCTTTTGGGTGTGGGTGGCACCACTGACATCTACAACACTCACACTCTGAAGCCTTGCAAGAAACTGGGTCTTGATTCTCAAAGAGTTAAGAAGCTTGCCTCCAAGCTCCATGTGCACTCTGTGAACTTCGCTCGCTGCTAAACTTGTCCATACCAGACGTGCCCTTTCCAGTACTGTTATCAACTCTCATCAGGAGCCGGTATTAGGCCAAGCCTGCAACCCTCTTGATCCCCATTGATTTTTCCTTTCCTTTTCGCGGTGGAGGAGCTTTACGGTACTCGGTACCAAAGTGGCTCCTGTTCCTTAATTGATGGGGGAGTGGATTATAATTCCCTTTTTTCCTTACACATGATGGCACAGAAAAAGAGCAAAACATCGGACATTATGATGGGGGAAAGTCAGGGATGGACTCTCCTCGAAGTAGCTTGTCTACTTCATCGAATGTTAGCTCGCCCTCCACTGTCTTGTCGTTGATAATCCATGTTGGGAATGCACGCACGCCTGCGTCTGCACATGCTTTAGCTTCTGTTTCACCCTGCAAGGTTTAACAAGTGATTGCGGTTTTTAATTTTGTCTTTTGATTTGCTTATTCTTGGCCGCTTAAATGGAAGCTGTGGCACCATTAACTAGAGTTGGCCAGAACCGTATATATAAACCGTAATGACCATATAATTGGTGGTTTCCCTGCCAAAAATACCGTATATACACCGTATATATATGGTTCTGGCCAACCCTACAATTAACCCATCATGACATTTCTGTTTCCATTATTGTGTTGGGGGTTGCCACTAAGCTACACAGCCTCCTCCTTCAGTCATGCTGGCTGTGTATATATTTTGTGTGTGACATCAGTGACACGAAACATCAGTGACACGAAACATATTTTGTATGCGACATCAGTGACACGAAACAACATCCTGTGCTAATCCACATATATATAGTGTGTGACATCAGTGACACGAAACATCAGCGACACGAAACATATTTTGTGTGTGACATCAGTGACACGAAACAACATCCTGTGCTAATCCATGCCGGTGGTGTTTGAACTGCATGCATTTTTCGTTTCTTCTTGAACATGTTTTGTTTTTCCTCCAATGAACCCCCAATCTTTCCTAACAGCAAACTTCTCCAGCTGGATAATTGGCAACTGCTTTGTTAGATGAACGAAGGGCCCCAGTATCTCAGCAGCAACTGATTCATCACAAACGAGCACTTTTACTTGACCGTCTGCCCACATATACACCGTATTTGAACCACACTTTTGTCAAAGTGCACCGCACCAGTGCGCAGCAGTGAGCATAGTTACGCAGCATCATTACACTTGATCTGCGCTGTAGTTACAGGAAGATCGAACAGACGTATCTGAGACCTTGAGTTGCACCAAATTGCCAAAGTCACAGCCACTCACTCTTTTCCAGCCATTGGGGAAGCACTCCACGTATGGGAAGCTAGACATTGCTTCCTTCCCAAACTCCTGCTTCTGGTCCAAGCAGTGGCTGCACCAAAACGCGCCGTACATCTTTGCTCCAGCCTCTTGCAGGCGCTTGGACAGCGACAGGGCTTGTCCTGAAGACGCATTGGTCACTTCAGGAGCCTGCGGAGGTCGCAGTAGAGAGAGGGAAGGTATGAAGGCAGAACAGTTGATTTGAAGACTGTAAGACCGTCATTGTAGCTGTTTTAGTTTGGAGAGGCTGCCACCTGCACGCGAGAAAAGATGGAGAGCAGAAAAGCAGTTTTGTAGGTTTAACAAATTGACAGTAGCTATTATAGTTAAGAGAGGCTACCACGCATGAGAGAGCAAAACAGCTGCAGGTGAAAGAAATTAAGGTAGAAATTATGGCGAATTTAATAAGTGCTGATATATTAACCACGCATTAGACTCTCAATCACAGTGCTCTTAAGAAAGGACATCAACCCGTATGAGAGCAGAGCAGTCGATTCGAAAACCAAATAGCAGAAAACAAATAATGTGATAGGACGCAGACAGTGCAAACACTACCAGCACGGATCAAGAAAAACTACGATGTCTGCACACCCGAAGGCTGTAGCAATATAGAAGAGAGCAGCTGCCAGGCATGAGCATTGGCCAGCACAAGCCAGCGTGCTTAAACGACAAGGGGAGCAGAAGCAGTCGAGCATGTGCCTGCGCACAGCTAGGTTGCATATAATTGCTGCCTTACCAATATCATTTTACGCGATCACTCAGTTCCAGAACGTAAGCCAGCTCGTAGTTGGCTTCAGAATAACACTGTTTCCCATCCTCATTACACGCAATCACCCAATTCCAGCACTCACAAACCGATTTTTATCGTGTCGACAAAACGCAAAATATTAAAAATGACATGGAAGTATTTTATATACAATAAAACCTCTTCAATTTTACCAGGGATGGGTCATACAACGTATTCGTAAAATACGCCGCATCATTTTTAACGCGTATTTTACCATATTGAACGAATCGGGCCGTATTTAACCAGAGGGAATTATCTGAGGCCCAGAATGGGTATGTTTTTTGCATGCTCCTAGGGCAGGTGGCCATATCTGGCGGGTTTCAAGCTCAGCTCTGCTATGTATTTCAATGCAGCTGAGCTTAAAACCTGCCAGTTACGGCCACCTGCCTCAGCAGCCGCGGCGTGAACCCTACTTTTTGAGCAGCCAAGATCATTGCAAAAACAATGGAGCAAATAGAGCAAGTGGTTGGCGAAATAAACAAACTAATGCACCATTCCCCATGGAGAGCACCTATTTAGGGTACAGGTACATGACGTGTGCATTTAGTCCTGTCATTTCTTACGCAGGGCGACTTAATATAGTCTGAGCACATGCCTGGTAGCATGTAATAACAGCAGCAGTGTGAAGCTAGATTGGATTCAATTTGGTGAATTGACTTGAAGGTGGCTGCCCCTTAAATGCAAAAAGGAGCATGACATTTGCTCAGATAACCCCCTCTGGTGTTTAGCGATTACAAATTTGACCAATTTTTGGCTTTTTTAGGCAATTCCCACTTAAGAACGGCCTACCATCAAGCTTCCTATACTATTTAATAATATGTTAATAACATATAATGTATTGGAATAGAACTGGAAATGGTTTGGGTGATTTCAGGGCGAATTGAGCCCATTTTGGGTCAAAAATCAGCACTTCCTAATGTTTCCTCATTTTCCAGAGGGGGCTGATGGAGGCCCAAAGTGGGTATGCTTATGAAAGGTTCCCAGGGTATGGGCGCCCCTATTGGCACTTTCTAGGCTGAGCACCCAGAATTAGCCCTTGCTCTGAGCTGCTGAGAACACCTGAGCTTGAAAAGTGCCAGTCGGGGGGCACATGCCTAATTGCCCGCGGCGTGAACCCTTTCAGCACCTTTTTGCTATATCTCACCACCTACTGACCCGATTTGTGTCATTGTAAGCTTAATGGAGTACATTCATGAATAAATCTCATTGCAAGGAAAATGAAGTGAAACAGCTGACTTGTTGGTGTTCTATAGGCATTTTCGTTATTTTCCCTTGGAAATCACAACATTAGGGTTTATGTGCACCATGTGTGCTTAACCCAACCTATATAAGCACTCAGGGTGACCCACATAAATCTGAGCACATGCTCAAATATATCTTAATGCCAGCTACACTTTGGTACTAAAATGGTGTCGATTGGATGAAGTGGCTGTGAGTGGCTGCCTTCTGAATTCAAAAATTCACATTTTCAGGCATTTCCTCCGTTAGCCCCCTCTGCTCATTTCCGCGTAATTACCGTATCGAACGTCTCAAATGACCGTATGACCCATCCCTGGGGTTTACTAACTAAGCTATACAACCAATCAATTCCAGTACTCACAACGTAAGGCAGCTCGAAGTTGGCTGCCGTGGAGCTGTTCATTGCCCCGGTGCTGAAAAACAGGATCAGCACAGTGGAGGCCAAAGTACCCAAACTCGGGGCAGCAACCTGCGAGCATTCGATTGCACACGCCTACGGTCGGTCAGTTCTTCTTGCCAGCTAGGATATTTCCTGAAACCTGTAATACGGACTAGACCCTAAGATGGAGAGCGAGAGCAATGTGTGGATGGATTTGACTTGTAGGCAAGCCGCACAAATGCAATTAGCAGATGCACATAGAAGGCTGCTAAATTCAAATACGTGCATCGACGTGAGGCAAATCCAATCTGCAAGATTACACAGAAAATTACACACACACTTGCATAAATCAAGACCTGTTTTAATTGTTGTGCCGGTAGTCCAGAGATCACGGTCGCCAGTAGGGAGAATGAGAGGGTCGCAGAAAGGATGCACCACGTGCAAGGCTGTCCGCTGAACTCGGTTTGGAGCAAGTATCTGTTGCAGTAATGTGCAGGAGTGAAAAGTGAGACAGGGAGAGAGGGAGAGGGAGAGGGAGAGGGAGAGGGAGAGGG
>Ga0307945_1004469_pt1:2500-11292 | contig 11292 bp, 15 predicted proteins | sample OrgLakmetagen228_FD_201818 | JGI IMG/M metagenome (GOLD analysis project Ga0307945, IMG submission 201818) | Saline water microbial communities from Organic Lake, Antarctica - #228 | ecosystem: Environmental > Aquatic > Non-marine Saline and Alkaline > Saline | place: Antarctica...
TAAACACATCTGGCCGCTGGTCGTACTCTATGCTGGTTTCAAACGCTTGCTTGTGAGTCAATAGCTGCACACGTACACATACACACACATACGCACACGTACGTGCACGCACACCCACACCCATACCCACACCTACACCCACACCCACACCCACATCCACACCCACACCCACACCCACTGCTGTCCCTCCCTCTCACCTAAACACATCTGGCCGCTGGTCGTACTCTATGTGGGTCCCACACACCACGTCCTTCCACCGTGTTGCTGCAAGGTAAGCAGCGATGAGGAAGCGTGAGTGCCTGTCAGTGCATCTCACACACACAAATACACACACACACGTACACAAGTGCAACACACAAAGGTAAATGGTAATGAGCAAGCGTTAGTGCCTGCTTGTGTTACACACACACATACACACACATACACACACAAACACACGCACACAAACGTGCAACACACAGGTAAATAGTGATGAGCGAGCGTTAGTGCCTGCTTGTGTAACACACACATACACACACACACGTACAATACATAGGTAAATGGTAATGAGCAAGCGTTAGTGCCTGCTTGTGTAACACACACACATACACACACATACACACACAAACACACGCACACACACGTACAACACACAGGTAAATAGTGATAAGCGAGCGTTAGTGCCTGCTTGTGTAACACACACATACACACACACGTACAACACAAAGGTAAATGGTAATGAGCAAGCACAAGTGCCTGCTTGTGTTACACACACACGCACACACACGTACAACACAGGTAAATGGTAATGAGCAAGCACAAGTGCCTGCTTGTGTTACACACACACACGCACACACACACGTACAACACAGGTAAATAGTGATGAGCGAGCGTTAGTGCCTGTCTGTGTAACACACACACATACACACGCACACACATACACACACACAACAAACACGCACACAGGCACACATACACACAACACAACACACACACACGCACCTAGTCCCAAGTCCACAAGATACAGCTTCTTCTCATTCACCGTGCCAGGTTGGCCCAGTAGAAAATTCTCCGGCTTCACATCCCCGTGCACGTAGCTGCGAAGAAATGTGCGCACATGTACGGCAAGTGCGTGTGAGGCACGCCCTCTCATACAATTTAAACTGTAAACCCACACGAGCGCGTGGGGTGTGTGCAGGCCTATAGCCTGTTATAGGCTGGCCTGATGTTTCAAAAATTCCAGGCCAGGCCTCACATGCGCATGCAGGAGCAAGCAAGTGTGCCATACAACACACACAGGCACGCGCACACACATATAAACACATCACATACACACAAACACCACGTACACAAACACAAAAAGACACACACTACGTACATACACACATACACCCACAGCCACACATACACCAAAACACACACCCACACCACACACAGACACACACACACCTTCTGTGTGCAGCATGAGGAAACAACAGCAGCAGTGGCAAGTCACCACGGTACATTTTTACACGAGAGGAGAGCTGGCCAGGACCGTAAGTATACGCCGTACATGACCGTATATTTAGGGTTGGCCAGGACCATGTATATATGTACGGGTTCATTTATAGTATGTTTGGCAGGGAAACCACCAAATGTACGTAGGGTTGGCCAGAACCATGTATATACGGTGTACATACGGTATTTTTAGCTGGGAAATCACCATACAGTTATATACGGTGGGTATACACGGTTCTGGCCATGCCTACGTATATTCAGTGATTTCCCTGTCAAAAGCTGCCGTGTTTACACTGTGCATATATGGTTCTGGCCAACCCTACATATATACACCGTGCATATATGGTTCTGGCCAACCCTACATACATACACCGTGTATATATGGTTCTGGCCAACCCTACATATATACACCGTGTATATTGTATATATGGTTCTGGCCAACCCTACACATTACGTACACGACACCCGCTCACTCACCCCTTGTTGTGCAGCTCCTTCAGAATGGACAGCGCCTCCATGGCGATGCAAGACACCATTTCCTGTGACATGGTTTGCCCCTGCTGGTTCCACAGGTCCCACAAGCTAGGGCCCAACATGTCCATGACCTACGCGTGTGCAAATGCGTGAGTGAGTGTGTGTTGTTGTGTGTGTGTGTGTGTGTGTATAATTGTGTGTGCACTTTTATGGTGGCACCGTATCCGGCCTTTACACAGCAAGAGTAAAAGGTCATCAATGGTAGTGCCCCGTCCTTCAGTGGTCTGGTCGGCCCATACGATATGATATTATAAATAGGGTTGGCCAGAGCCATATATATACGGTGTATATACAGTAATTTTTGCAGGGATTTTATCGAATATACGGCCATATACGGTGTATATATACGGTTCTGGCCAACCCTAATTATAAATAAATGTGGCCACAGTGTATGTAGGATATAATGACTAATGACACATCAAGAGTGAAAGGTCATCAATGGTAGTGCCCCATCCTTCAGTGGTCTGGTCGGCCCATACGATATGATATTATAATTAAATGTGGCCACAGTGTATGTAGGATATAATGACTAATGACACATCAAGAGTGAAAGGTCATCAATGGTAGTGCCCCGTCCTTCAGTGGTCTGGTCGGCCCATACGATATGATATTATAAATAGGGTTGGCCAGAGCCATATATATACGGTGTACATACAGTAATTTTTGCAGGAATTTTATCGAATATACGGCCATATACGGTGTATATATACGGTTCTGGCCAACCCTAATTATAAATAAATGTGGCCACAGTGTATGTATACCGTATATGACCGTGAATTTGGTGATTTCCCTGCCAAAAAAAACATATACACTGTATATATATATGGTTCTGGCCAACCCTATGTATGTAAAATATAAGGAAGTAGGTCGTGCCACCCCTCGAATACTTAAAGAGCACCTTGAAATACGATACGCACACATACACATACACACACGCACGTGCACACAAACACACACCATGATGTAGTAGTCATGCCACCCCTTGTATATTAAAAGAGCACCTTGAAATACGATACGCACACATACACACGCACACATGAACACACACACGCACGTGCACACAAACACACACCATGATGTAGTAGTCGCCCTGGCGCCCTTTGTAATGCACCTTTGGGATTCCATGCACACCTCCCAGGTTGCTGCAAGGTAACGAAAGAGCACGTGCATGCACATTTGTGTGTGTGTGTGTGCGTACGCATGTGCATGCGTATGTGTGTGCTTGTGTGTTTGTATGCGTGTATGTGTGTGTGCGTGTGTATTGTGTGCATGCATGTGTATGTGTGTGCCTGTATGTGCGTATAAAATGGTGCAGGTTCTTCTTTTTTGCACAGACCACTAGCAGGAGGCTCCATAACTTGGCTCTAACCCTCACACATAGGCACACGTACACACACACACACACGCGCACAAGTAGCTTGACTCTAGCAAGTAGCTTGGCAAACAACTTGGCAAATGACTTGGCTCTAGCAAGTAGCTTGGCCCTAGCAAATACCTTGGCAAACAACTTGGCAAATGACTTGGCTCTAGCAACAAGCTTGCTCAGCTTGAAACTAACTTTATTTGTACATAGACCACTCGTAGGGGGGCCCGTAGCTTTGCTTATAATATTATATTACAAGAAACTTGTGTGCCCGTTGTTACGGATCACCCTCCTCAGCCACACCCACTTTAAAAAAACAGACCACACGTAAGGGGGCCCATAGTTTCGTGCCATAGTTTTGCTTATAACCCCTTTGATTATAATACAAGAAAAGTGTATGCCTGTGTTATTCATGACCCTCTTCAACTTGCAACCACAACCACATTCACTGTTACATAGACCACTCACAGGGGAGCCCATAGTTTTGTGCCATAGTTTTGCTTATAATACCGTTCGTTCACGATCAGTTCGTGACCACACTTTCAAATAATTAATTAAATTTTCGATTTCAGTTCGTGAGGGAGTCTGGGGATTAATTTTTGAGTTCGAGGGCACTTCGGGAGGGCCCTGTCGGGAATTAGCTTTTGAGTTTGAGAGCCCCCCTGTGAATGCTGCATGTGCACTGCTACTGCTGTTAGTTATGGCTGAAGCTGTGGCTGAGGCTGAAGCTGTGGCTGAGGCTTCAAGAACCCGGCCAGGGGGTTCACACTGGCGCGCTTGGAGCTCATTTAGATTTTCACCCTCAAAACTACTATAAATAATTAATGTATCACTTCGAAGTCAGTTCGGAGAAGCCTCCAAGAATTAATAAAAATTTTCGTTTTCTGGCCAAATAATTAATTAATTTCCGAAGTGATCGTAAACAAACGGTATTCATATAATAATACAGGAAACATGTGTGCCTGTTTTAATCAATGACCCTCCTAAGCTTGAAACACCCACTTGTAAACAGACCACTCGTAGGGGGGCCCGTAGCTATGCTCATAATATTATAAATAAGGTGGGTAAACAGAGTGTCTGATTTTCCACGAGGCTCGGCGAGCCTCAACGAAGCTCGGCACTCGCTGGGGAGGCCCTTGTTGGTGGGTGCATTACGGTAAAAAAAAACTTTCTCAAATCTGAACGGATTGAGCCGAAACTTTTTCTGTTGTTCGCTTATATATATTAATGAATATGAACGTTGAGACCGGGTGGAAAATATGGGTGTGTGAGCCAGGAAAACTCGGTTTTCGTTTTCACCCCCCCTGTTGCACGACCCTTTTAACTCTTCCTGGTGTTACATAATAATAATAAATATTATCAATGAAGATACTTGGTTAAAATGATGGGCCTGTCAGCCGATTCAGCCACAAACTTTCGGATTTGGGAAAGTTTGGGGATTTCCGGGGAGATGGGCTGATTCCGCCCAAAAAGTGGACACCCTCGCTGGCCGACGAGCGTCTTCCACACTCTGCGAGCCTTGGCGAGATCATGACCCACCCTTAATTATAATAAAAGAAAGAGGGAGGCCTGTTGTTACCAATGACCCCCTTAAGCCTGAAACAATCACTTGAGCCCTCCTAAGCCACACTCACTTGTACACATACTAAGCCACACTCACTTGTAGACAGACCACTCGTAAGGGGGCCCATAATTGCACCCCTTGCTGCTCCTGTGCTCAAACTTGAGCGCCAGCTGCGTGCAAGAGCATGTGATTGTTCGATAAGTGCAGTGGCAGCATGTGTGTGTGTGTGTGCCAGCTGCGTGCAAGAGCATGTAATTGTTCGATAAGTGCAGTGGCAGCATGTGTGCACCCGCGCGTGCGTGTGTGTGTGTGAGTGTGTGTGTGTGTGTGTGTGTGTGTGTGTGTGTGTGTGTGTGTGTGTGAATGTGTGTGCGTCCGTTGTCAATGCGTAGAATCTGTTTGGAGGGTACAGAAGTATGGTTGAGTGGTGCTCAAATCTGAGCGCCAGCTACCGCAAAACACGACATATGGTTTTGGCCAACCCTACCCATGGCCTGGCCTGACGCCTGTGGCCGCCGGTTACCCCCTATGTAAACCTTGGTAACTCAATGCATAAATGAAATAGTACTGTCTTCATTCCTTCACTGCCTTTCATTCCTTCACTGTCCAGCCTTGCACATGCAATGTATATAGAGAGGGATGACAGATGAGGCATCTGCAGGGTTGGCCAGAACCACACATTTATAGGTATATACGTGTAAACGGTGTACATGCGATATTTTTAGCAGGAAAATTACCATATATACGGTCATATACGGTGTAAATAGGGTTGGCCAGAACCGTATGTATACACCGTATATGACCGTATATTTGGTGGTTTCCCTGCCAAAAATACCGTACATACACCGTATATATATGATTCTGGCCAACCCTAGGTGTAAATGTACGGTTCTGGCCAACCCTAGGTATCTGACATCAAACTGACATCAAACACCAGCTGCATTCAATTAAGATGCGTGGAGCGACAACATTTGAATTCTGATCAACAAGAGGACAAGTAATGAGAAAAAGGGTCAGAGCACGCTGAGCCTTTTGTTCTTCGTTTAGAATGGGATGAACACTCTCGTTGGATGGTGCGACCTAGGTAACTGACTTCAAATGCGAATGGGAGCGGGAATGGAGAGGAGGCCACTCACTAAATTAGATTGAGGCCCATCTTTTTGCTTTGTTGTGTTCACTCTCCTGCCCACATACACCTGTGTGTTTGTGTGTGTAAGTGTGTGCGCGTGTGTGTGTGTTTGTGTGTATGTGAGCCTTTGTGTGTGTGTGTGTGTTTGTGTGTGCGTGTCTGTGTGTGTGTGTGCGTGTGTGTGTACGTGTGTGTGTGTGTGAGTGTGTGTGTGTGAGTCTTTGTGTGTGTGTGTTTGTGCCTGTGTGTGTGAGTCTTTGTGTGTGTTTGTGTGTGTGTGTTTGTTTGTAAGTGTGTACGTGTGTGAGTGTGTGTGTGTGCGCGCGTGTGTGCGTGTGTGTGTAAGTGTGTGTATGCATGTGTGTACGTGTGTGTGTTTTTGTAATTGTGTGTGTGTGTGTCTTTGCGTGCGTGCGTGCGTGAAGGGCGTGCGTGTGTGCGAGCGTGAAAGGCGTGCGTGCGTGCGTGCGTGCGTGTGTGTGTGTTTGTGTCTGTGTGTGTGAGTCTGTGTGTGTTTGTGTGTTTGTTTGTAAGTGTGTACGTGTGTGTGTGTGCGCGTGTGTGTGCGTGAGTGTGTGTGAGTGTGTGTGTGCGTGTGTGTGTGCGTGTGTGTGTGTGTATATGTGTGTGTGTGTGTGTGCGCGCGTGCGTGCGTGCGTGCGTGCGTGTGTGTGTGTGTGTGTGTGTGTGTGTGTGTGTGTGTGTGTGTGTGTGTGTGTGTGTGTGTGTGTGTGTGTGTGTGTGTGTGTATGGGGGGACACTCACCGACCCAAAACCGCCCTTGCCCAGCTTTTTCTCGACATGGTATTCGGGGAGACCGTTAATGCAGACCTGGAGAAGAAGACGGACGAGGAAAATCCGTTGATGGTCGGGAGAGGAAAGAGTTCTTGTTTACAAAAAGCTGTTGTAACAGACTGTGTTTGAACAAAGCTGCCTACCTTTCCTGGAACCTCCCCCATGGCTGTGTTAGGCACCACCTCTGCGTATGAAAGCAGGACGGCAGAGTGAATGTTCGGCCCAACTAATTTAGTCAACCCACGAGGAAAACACTGCCCCCCCTTCTCCCTCCACACAAATATACCCACCCTCTGCTGCATGTTGTTGCTGGACTGCAACAGCTGGTTCTTCACCCTCTGCTGCAACTGGCTCCTCAGCCTGTGCTGCTGGCGCCCCCGACTGTGAGCCAGCCATCTTTAGAGGGCTACCTCTGGCAACAGCAATCCAGGAAGCCTTGCCACCAGAAGGTGGCTCCTAGGGGTAGAACTATGGGGCACTGTGCTGTTGGAACACGAGTAGGTAATTAAATGGGAGTACGGTGAATTCTAATCTATTATCACATTATTTGGGAGTTCTCATTGACCTAGATGTATCTGTTTCCCAAATGTCTCGAGGGCAAAACGTGTGCAAGCGTGCCAGTGGAATTAAATCTTTTTTATTTGAAAGAGTAACGATATTTACATTTATAACTGCGTTTTGAGTCTTCGGGAAACCTACACAATTTTGCCGTTCTTGGCAGTAAAAAGTAAACGAAGCCAACCGCTCTACCAGAAACCCTGTTATCACTGTTGTCGTTGTTGAACTGTATGTTGTGTCTTGTTTTTGTGATCTTGTTCAAGCAATTTATGCAATGGCAGTGTAGTGCAGTAGCTACTTGGCGGACTTTGTGCAGAGGGACGCCTAGGTTCAGTAAAGGAGTTATGGTGTACTAATTATAGATTGTGCCCCCGACTCCAAGGAGTATAATATGAAGTTTGACTTTGTTGTCGAGAGATGCCTCGGAGGCCCCTTGTTGGCAGTATCCTTTCAGTTGGTGAGTCAAAAAAAGGTATGGTGCCCGCGTTTTTAATTTCCAATAAATAAAGGCCTTGTTATTTATTCTAACCAAGATGGGCTGTTTGTGATCAGTTGCTCCCTGGTAGCTTTGTTCCAGACTTCTAGGATACGCATGTCCCGTGTTGCTTCTGACAGGGTGGTGTTTTTGCTTTGCTGGTACAGGAGAGGAATTTAGCGCACTTTGTTCTTTGGTGCTGTTTTTAATCCGGTTTGGAAGCAGCAGGAATGAAGCGGTTGCCTCTTGGTTGTTCAAGGCAGATGCGGCTGCAATGTTGCATAACTTTGAGCATGTTCTACATCAGGTGGCAGCAGATGGAGATTCCCGTTAAGTCAGTTGTGGTTGCATGTAGCTCTGCTTTGAGCATGTTCTACATCAGGTGGCAGCAGATGGAGATTCCCGCCCATTAAGTCAGATGTGGTATGCATGTAGCTCTGCTTTGAGCATGTGCTACATCAGGTGACAGCAGATGGAGAATCCAGTTAGCTGTGGGGATAACATACGTTCTGGAACCAAAAACTCTCTTTTAAATTGGCTTTCCATAATTATTGAAGCTCTGGGTTAAGGTCTAAACGTCTTCATTCATTATGTCATCGCCTTTCGCGTCTTTCACGTTTGGCATGCACACTTTTTGTAAATACCTCAAATTTCATCTGTCGCTTGCCGTTAATTATTTGCGTGGACTGGGGCTGCATAGGCTGTCACAACCTACCATTATGTAGTCAGTGCTACCAAGCTCCTTGATTACATCTTTCGTCTCACACATGTTGTATGCAGATGATCTGACTTTGCTGACTAATGAGCCCCGTGATATGCAAACCATGCTGAGTCGGTTGGCTGTGTATGCCAGGAATAAACATCTAATTGTCAACACTTCCAAGTCCGAAGTTGTGCA
>Ga0307945_1004472_pt1 | contig 11286 bp, 9 predicted proteins | sample OrgLakmetagen228_FD_201818 | JGI IMG/M metagenome (GOLD analysis project Ga0307945, IMG submission 201818) | Saline water microbial communities from Organic Lake, Antarctica - #228 | ecosystem: Environmental > Aquatic > Non-marine Saline and Alkaline > Saline | place: Antarctica: Organic Lake...
CAGATGTGGATCAGATGTAATGATGCTGCATCCAACCTCTGTCAGATGTGGATCAGATGTAATGATGCTGCATCCGACCTGAGTCAGATGTGGATCAGATGTAATGATGCTGCATCCGACCTGAGTCAGATGTGGATCAGATGTAATGATGCTGCATCCGACCTGTGTCAGATGTGGATCAGGTGTAATGATGCTGCATCAGACCTGTGTCAGATGTGGATCAGATGTAATGATGCTGCATCCGACCTGTGTCAGATGTGGATCAGATGTAATGATGCTGCATCCGACCTGAGTCAGGTGAGGATCAGGTGTGTGTCAGACCTGTGTCAGATGTGGGTCAGATGTAATGATGCTGCATCAGACCTGTGTCAGATGTGGATCAGATGTAATGATGCTGCATCAGACCTGTGTCAGATGTGGATCAGATGTAATGATGCTGCATCAGACCTGTGTCAGATGTGGATCAGATGTAATGATGCTGCATCAGACCTGTGTCAGATATGGAACAGAGATCTAACTTGGCATGATGTTGCAATCATAAATGGAAATCCAACCATGCATCGTGCACATTGGCACTGGACCTCTTTTGCACCAAGCAAAAGCCTGGCTTGTAAACGTTTAGAACTGCAGCCGCTGTACCAAACCAATGTGGCAGCCGCTGTACCAAACCAATGCGGCAGTGCAGAAATTACAAACTGGAGGTCTGAGGTAAGGTATCAAGTGTCACACAGTTTATGGTCTGATGAAGTCTCACATGACCAGTGGTATACCTTGCAGGTGGCGCAGAAACACTCTTGGTGTTGGCAATGATCTTCCGAGCAAGGCTGAGGGCATGCATCTCATCCTGAAATGTATTAGTTGACGTGGGATTGGAAGTTTGGCAAGTAATTAAACACATGGAAAGAGGTTGCATCTAAATTAAGGTGCTTAATTTGCATTAAAAGCCCGTAGTGCAACGTTTGGAATAATTGCACCAACAACTACAGCGACATGATTGTTTGCGCCGAACAGCTACTGGAATTTATTACAAAGATTTCCAGCGTCCGCAATGTGGCACATATACAACAAGCAGCTGTGTCAGGGCTCCTTCAATTTGATGCTCGAAGGCAGATGTCCAACAATGTGTACCTCAACGAGAATCCAGGCAGCTTAAGTTTATTAACGCTAAGCTGTCTGGAAAAGGAGAGAATAATATGGTGCTTATTTAGGGAGAGAAACAGGTCTGACAGGCACTTTAGCTTCTGTGCTTGTGATGTAAAGTCAAATTCCCCATGCAAGTCAGAATCTTTTTTCTCAATCCCCCTTGACCAGTGCAGGTTCTAAATCAAGAGACGAATGGCCTTTTCTGGTTTGGGCCAGAACCATACATGCAAACATGTGCATGGTGTGTGTACGGCAATTTTTAGCAGAAGAATCCACATACATACAACATACAGTCGAATACGATGTATGTCTAGGTTCTTGCCAACTCCATTCACTGTGGATGGGTTTTAAAAGCAAGCGGCAATACTCTTTGCACAATAACCTGAGCAAAATGGTCGGTCACGCCACTGGTCCCACAATGAAGTGCGGCCCCCCCAAGATCCTCGGCACTGATCTCTTCACCTGTGTGTTAAATGTGCCGTATACACACCGGTCACCTGTGTGTAGGGTTGGCCAAAACCGTACACATACTATGCGCGGTTGCATGTATGGAAAAACCCCTGCTACAAATATGGTTCTGGCTAACCCTACCTGTGTGAGACGAGCAATGAGTGGCAACAACTGCAAAATAGTAACAGATCAGACCCTGCCTCTGTTCAGTCTATTTTTCACAAAACAAAACCGAGCCTGCTTTTTCCTGCCTCAGAGGAATTTCTGGACTCATTTTTTGACCGCAAGCACATCTGAGCAAACAAGGCTCCACAATTGTCTTCTTTAGACGCAGTAATGAAGCCCCTCATAGATACACACACCGCTGCTGCTGCAACACTATTTTTGAGTGGAGTACTGGGTACATTGCTTTAACACAGTTGCAGCAATAGTGGTACCACATTTCTAGAGAAGACGATGCATGTCATTGAACACCACATTGTTTGTTGCAAATTTCTTTGTGCAGAGGTAATCAAACTACATATCTTAATTTGCAGCAGATTCTATGGGTATTTACCACTGAATGCACCTAAAAATAGCACCTATAATCCGCAGAACCAAGAAAACTAAACGTGCCTGTAGCTGCTTTGACAAGCGGCGGCCCCCCAAGGAAAACAGTGCCGTTGCGCTGCACTATCACAGATTCATCCGCCATGGCAGGCACATACCTGTGTGTTATGTGGGGTCAACTGCGATGAGCATGGACAAGCAGGGACAAAGCCTATCATCTTGTATCCTTGCACAATACCCTTTGCACACATGTGCTCTGTTGGCTATTTTAGAAAGGGAGCTGTGCCTACTAACAACCAACTGCTACAATGCCAATGAGCGAGAGGCTATTGACACCAATAACGCATGGGCCTGCCCAGCCTGTACCAATAATTTGAATGCCATACTGATACTTAAATTATTTAAACAATGCAAGTACCTCTTGTTGCAAGGTGTCCATAATAAGCGTGATCCACCGTGAGTACGTTCGCAAGTATTTGAGCATTTGCAAAGCATAGACTTTGCTAGATCTGTGTTTAGATTTCTAAAAAGGTGGTCATACACATAATGTACATTGTATAGGTACCTTGTATAGGTACATTATACGGGTCAGGCTAACCCCAGAAAATCAGTGTGCAGTGTATGGAAAATATCATCTGTATCTTAAAAGTGGGAGTCGTTTTGACTGCATTTCTTTTGTCTTCTAGCGCTACCCCTCGACTTAAAAGAACAACTTGCCCACTTACGCTCCTCCTGCGGTGCAGCTGCCCAAGACTACAGCAATCTGTGCAATTCCAGCAGCAGACATGTTTGCCTGTGCCAAACACAGGGGGTCATCAACATCTGTCAGTAAACACAACATGCTAACTACAAGCTTGAACAATCAACGCATCAGCCAGAAATCGGAGTGCAATTAAAACATGTACTTTGACAAGCAAGCCTGATTCACCATTTGCCTTTGTCCACAAGCGGTCACAACAGAAGAAAGGTATCGATTTTCTATATTTAGAAACTCACTTTTTATATGGCACAAGCGGCCAAGTGAAGTATAAAATCAGAATGCAAACTGCCCCATCTGCCCTTGCACTGATAGTGCGCTTCACATACTCTCAGGTTGCCAACACACTAAAATGAGTATCATGATTATAAAACGCCATAATATGGCAAGCGTGCTGATTCTCCAAGCCCTACGGGACCATGCGGTGCCAACCAAATTGCCTACACTGACGTAGGCAGAGCAGATAAGCTATCAGAGCAAGGCCTAGATCTCAGAAACACTGCCAACAAAACACTGCCCTCTTGGTTGCTACCAAAACTAACAGCACATGCTCTAAAAGCCTCGTCTTGTCCTGATGCCATCCTATTTTTACCTAGCACTGTGTGCTCCTCTCGCGTAACAACCCGCAACCCAAAAATTTAACAGCTTGCTAAAGACAAGAATCCAAACCAGTGGAGGTTCACCTGATTGAGTTTAAATTATGTGGATACACTAGGCCCGATCCCCAACTCCAAAAAGCAAAAGCACAGCACAGCATGCTTATTTCCAACCTAAACAGACAAGGATCTAGGGAAGTCAAGCTTCACGTGATCCTTGTTGGAGCTATGGGGACAATTTATCAAAGACTATACAGACAAAACTCTGGCAGACCTTAATCTGGATTACCATAAGATTAAAGAATTGACACACAAACTGAACGAACACTCCATCAGACATGCATCTGCACTCATAAAAACAAGGTATGCACTGCAATATAACACAAGCAACACAGTCAAGGATTGGGTCCGGGTGCTACGGCACACAACCCCCCTGACTCACATTAATTTCTTTTCAATTGTTTGTGCGGTGGGGGGTTGCCTGGTGCAACACCTGAGTAACCCCCTCCCTTAATCATATTAGAAGCCGGACGTGAAACACCGACCTGGTTGTAGAAGATGCGTCCAAAATGCTCTTTGTCGGGGAATACATCAGCCTACGAGTTTGCAAGACAACGAGCAAGTATGCTTCTGCTTTGCCTTGGGTATTGGAAACTTTGGAAAAGGAAAGGAAAGGACGCACGCAGCCAGGTTGCCTAAAACCTGCTATTATGTAAACCCAGGGAGAAATGCATGGTAATAAGAACTTGCAAATGAAGACGTCCCACTGCATCATGAAAAAGGCAAGCAAAAAGCTATGTCTCATGTTTTATGCGAGGAAGCTGAGCACCTTAATTTAATGCAAAAACTGCCTGCGCATGCTAGCCTATAAGCTACCTGACGAAGAACGTGGCTCTGCACCCATTGGGATACAAAGTAACCATCCTTTCCTATTCCATGCCGGAAGTGGAAATGTTTTTTTTCCATGCCGGAAGTGGATGGAAGTGGATTCCATGCCGGAAGTGGAATGCTTTTTCCATGCCGGAAACGTAGCTTTTTTTAATCCTGTTGTTACCTGACGAGGAAGGTTTGCACCACCACTGTCAACCATGTACAAGCAAGGGATCTTGCAGGCAGCAGCGATTTCTTGCAGCCTGAGATGCTTCTTGACCTGGGAGAAAGGAGCACAAAAAGGGGAAGGGGTACGGAAAGCCTGGCTCCCCACTCTGTTGCAAAACCAAAAAAAAAAGAGGAGAAGTGGGATTTTTGCTGCTTACATTTTCTGTGTGTGTCTGTTCATGTGCGTTTGTGTGTGTACAACATTTGACGTAAACAAAATGCATCCGTGCAAGCGAGCTATAGTATTATGTGCAAGCAGTGTGATCCCTTTGTGGGATTTTGTTCTAGAGGGATGGTGTTGCAAGCGCACAAGCCAGTAGTGCTTGACACGACATAGCCAACGCACAGGTTTATTTCCTGGCCGTAACTGTTCCGTATATACCTCACCAAGCACTGCACCAGCTAACTGAACGAACTGTTACCTTTCCATGCTCCACGTTATTGTTCTGTATAGGCCTCACCAAGCACTGCACCAACTAACTGTTACTCTTTCCATGCTCCACATAATTGTTTTGTATATACCTCACCAAGCACTGCACCATCTACCCTGTCCATGCTCAAATTTGGAGACGCACCGTGATGGGGTAGTAAGTGCCTCCCTTGACAGTTGGGTCATTTGCTGCGAAGGATATCACAAGGGAATTAAGTTGGCAGCTGTTCAGCATGCGTTATATTATTCCAAGCTTTTTTGCGTTTGCACACATGAAGCCCTAGTCGCACCTGCTATGGCAACAAGCTTGCCATGCACGCAGCCGATACCTGGATGCATGAAACGTCAGCTCCAGCAGGTCGGCTTGCGAACCTGTTGCACTGTTAGGCGTAGCCTCTGCTATTGGCTATAAGACAATGCACCGTCAATGCCCTTTTATGACCACAGTCTAGATACCTGTAACGATGCCTCCAGACGGCACTTTTTCTTTGCCTATAGAGGTGGTAGAAACAGTGAGGTTCGATCAGAGTCTTGTAAGCTTGTAAGTGAGAAGACAGATCCTGCCTGTTATTGACCAATTCAGTGCTTTGAGCACATATATGCATATGCATGATCTAGGATTTCAAAAGCAAACTTTTACCTTTACACAGCTACTAACATTGAGAAGATCTACAGAAGGCCCCCTGTTAACATGACGTGTGGCCCATTCCCTTCCTTTCAACCTAGGCCACTCACCATACAACTCATGTCCGGCAAGCTGACTGAGCTCCAAAAATGGGCTACCTTCATCCAGTACCTTTTAAACAACGTGCAAGCAAGTGCTAGTAGTGCACAGTCGCTGAATGAAGATGATTTGCTGCACGAAAGCATACATTCCAGAAATTCCTTAATTCTTAACCACAGTGCCTCGTTTGAAAATTTTTTTGTATGGCATGTACTCGACAACACGTAATGCACGCAGGCACGAGTTGAATTGATGATTTTCCAGCCACTTTTTCTTTTAACAACACTCACACCGTGACTCATTAACCACATCCACCTCATTGATTCTTTCTCTCGGCAGCCTGCATCATCGTTAATACAGTGTATTAATAAGTGGGGCGCAATTTACGCATGACGAGTAGCGGAGACAGAGTGATGGGTGTGTCTTGTTGTCAGTGCCATTCTAATCAAGTTCCTTGTATGTGAATACCATGCCAACATGTTTGATGAGCTCCAAGCGTCTGCTACTGGCGCTCACAATTTGGAGCGCTGCCTTTGCCTCTGCACCGAACGAGCTTCGCCACCACTGCTGATCTTCACAACATGCTGCTGCATGCTGTGAACCAATTCTTCCATGCACTGCCTGACGGAAGTGAAGCGGGGCTTGTGCAATGAATACTTGGTGCTGCTTGAGGAGTCCGCCGCCGCCGCCGTTGTCGGTGCGTCGGAACTGAATGATCTTGTTTTGGAGTGGTGACTTGTGATCTGTGGCAGTGTGTGGACTGAAAGGAGAGCAGGGAGGCTGCAGGCTGCTTTAACCCAAAGAGCCATTGATAATATCTACCTCGATATTCAATAAGTGAGAAATATGACGTGTATATTTAAGGTACGCTAGGCAGTATAAGATTTGATTTAGAAATGGCATCACTTTTTTCCCGTCACATCACGCCCTCGTCTAATTTTTGCACTAACAATAAACATTTAAATATTACATAAAAAAATAATACAACTATGCTTAAGACACAAGGAGGCAGCAAGGTTGGCATGCCTTCCATAAGGACTAACACTTTGGGTATTCCCAATCGAAGAAGAAGGGCTATGACAGTGACAGCAGGGACAATTGTAAGAGTGTGAATTCGCAGCACTGCGCGAAGGCCACAAACGAGCACCTTAGACGCACGCGCACACGCATGCACGCACGCACAGACATATATACAATTATATGTGCATGAAGACTCGCCACACACAGCACACACACACACACACACACACACGCACGCACGCACGCACACACACACACACACACACACACACACACACGCACGCACGCACGCACGCACGCACGCACGCACGCACGCACGCACGGACGCAGTGACAGCAGCGCTTGCCTGCCTGCCTAAATAATGCAATGTAATTTCAGGCTCCTGGCGCCACCGTCCTTGTCGCTGGGGCCGCAGGAGGAGTAGGCCAGCTTGTCACAGCCAAGCTTCTTGAGGTACAGATGGTATACACTATGTTTAGGCTGGATGCTAATATTTCGGTGTCAATAATCTGTATGCATCAAGACCCTGCCTATGAAACATCTCTCAAGACAAACACGCAACTGTCAAAAAAACCCTTTGATTTCATATTGCTGCAAACTTTTTGTAGGACTGTCTTGACTCATGATAATGACATTTCTATACCTTTGTAGTGAACACTGTTCGACTCCCCCTTTTTTTGCAGCGTGGCTTTAAGGTGAAGGCCGTTGCCCGGCCGAGGAGTTCAAAAGTGCTTGAGGGCTATGGACCCAATATAGAGGCGAGTGGAGGGGGGGATCACGTTGAAAGTGGCTGCTGTTTCAGGGCCAAACTATAAAGTGTTTCAGAATGTGGGATAATCTTGAAAGCCTTTTAAGTGATGATTTTTACGGGCTTTGAAGCGCACAGAAAAAAAGGGTGTGGAAGAGGAGAACAACTGACAGAAAAATCTGGGCACGCATTTCTTTTGTTTAACTCGTCACTGATATAGGGGATTGGCCAGAGCAGTACTATTAAAGAATGGTTCTACCATATACTCGAAAGTCCCCCTGCCGAAGGTACCATGTATACACCACACCATGTTTGTATGACTCTGGTCGACAGGTCTGTCTTACGTATTGCTAATCTCAAGTACCAGTAACTGGGATGCAGATCATGGCAAGCGCCCTTCGCAGGCGGACCACAAGGTCGCTTGGTACTGCCGCTGTGCACTAAAACGCCAATTCATAACACTAACACTATTGTATTGGCCAAAATTGCTCATTCTATGTGCTGTGCTCAACTGCATCATGTATCCTGTTACAGCAAGCACACGGTGCATGCTTTTAATAATGAATGCGATGTGCCCGTAAGAAGGTGGCAAGGCCGCCCTCAAGGACTTTGCACACAATGCTGTATGTAGGTTGTAGAAGCAGACCTGCGAGACCCTTCCGCAGTAGGCTCCCTGTTTGGTGGTGTGGAAGCGATTGTGTGCGCAACTGGAACCACGGCGTTCCCTTCCGACAGGTGTGTGTGTGTTTGTGTGTGTGTGTGTGTTTGAATGTGTGTGTGTGTTTGTGTGTGTGTGTTTGTGTGTGTGAGCACCCCTTCTGTTCGCTCTATTCACAATAACCTCTTTGCAATACCAAACAAAGTGGTTCGTTATTCGTTAGGTATTCTACTGTTTACGTCTCTGCTGTATCTCGCAGCAGAATGATTAACCCTCTTGATACTTGCCAGTTTATGTGCTCATATGGCATGCAATCAACAGTTCTCCTCAGCAACATTAGAAACAGTCCAATGCACTATTTTTCCATCTGGTAATTACTAGCCTTTTCCAGCCTGGGCTAATTTGATGGCTGGTTAAGGCCCATTTGTATACGGCTGCAATTTTAAGGCGGCAACCAGGGTAGTACATTGGGTACTCAAATTATTAAGGGAGGTCAGGAACAGCCTCTTTTTGTGAAAATTTTCAGGCTCTCCCGGAACTGCTTTCAAAATTTCTTCAGGTGTTACACATTTCCCATTAAGCGCAATGTTACTTCTTTTTAGGCACTGAAGGAAGCTGATGAGGCAGGAGTCGGGTACTGATGAGGCAGGAGTCGGGTACTGATGAGGCAAGAGTCGGGTGCTGATGAGGCAGAAGTCAGGTACTGACGAGGCAGGAGTCGGGTACTGATGAGGCAGGAGTTGGGTACTGACGAGGCAGGAGTCGGGTACTGATGAGGCAGGAGTCGGGTTACTTCTGGTACTGAAGGTACTGAAGGAAGCTGATGAGGCAGGAGTCGAGGGAATCGGCTTACATCGCGGTTCCGGCTCAAACCCTTCATCGATACCATCAGCAAACCCGTCTCCACTGATGACCTTTAGGAACAAAGCCCTCGGCAAAAATACCACCAGGCTCATCAAAGGCCTGTGGCCACATGTTCTTTCACATGCCTTATTACTTGCCTGACAAGCACAGCCACATGGTAGGTTTCCAGCCAGGACTCTGTGGAGTCCTTGGCCACTCGTGCTCTCCCTGTTCCCGTGATTTGCTCTGATGAGTCTTGAAAGGGGCTACTCTCCTCGCACGATGGGTGCCAGCCGGCCCACACAACAGAAATCGCGAGGGTGCAGTGGAGGCAAAGCAGAGGCAAAGCAAAGCAGAGGCAAAGCAGAGGCAAAGCAGAGGCCCTCGCTCAATGGTTACATGGTCGAAGCCCCATCAGGTCCAGGTGCAAGGTGCAAACCATGCAACAGGCTTCGTAGTAGGTCTGGTCAGGAGGGGGAGCCTCTTGCTGGCTGGCCTTTCCATCCACAGTGTCATTTTCAATGTCATATCAAAATTAACTGTAAACTACCCGGAACTTGATCTAAAATTGTACCGTGTCTCCCGGAATTGCCCCTGCAAACTTCCGGGAGACCCGGAACAGGTTTGGTTTGCTCCTCTGGGGCAGCCCAAAATCTAGTTAATTTTCCAGTTCCTGGACAGCCCAAAATCTAGTTGTTTTTTCCAGTTCCTGGCAGGAAATACTTCCTTGGCGGCAACCAACCTCGTTCACAACCTGCTTGCGCACATCTGCATCCCATGAATTCGTCCGTGTCCTTTTTCTCTTATCGCCTGCGCTGATGCCTGCATAGTCTTATGAGGAACCAACTGTCTCATGATGCTCCCCTGTTTAATACAAGGGAGTTGAAGAAGGCCCCAAGGAAGTATAGCTTGACGCAGATCTCCTTTTTGAGCTCAAGATGTAATTTGCACCTGCTCCTAATTTCAGCCTCCAGTGCGTCTCTCCCTGTTTTCAGCTTTTATGCGTCATTCTTAGGGTTGGCCAGAACCATATATATACGGTGTGTATACCGTATTTTTGGCAGGGAAATCACCATATATACGGTCATATATGGTGAATATAAACGGTTCTGGCCAACCCCAGTCATTCTACACGATTTCCGCAGGTGGCAAGGGGACAACAGGCCTCCCTGTTTTCAGCTTTTATGCGTCATTCTACACGATTTCCGCATTATGCGTCATTCTACACGATTTCCGCATTAAGCGTTATTCTGTTATTCTACACGATTTCCGCATTATGCATTATTCTGTTATTTTACACGATTTCCGCAGGTGGAAAGGGGACAACGGGCCTCGGCCAACTGATTGGGAGGCCAACAGTAATCTTATTAACATTGCAGCTGGAGCCTTCAAGGCATCAGGGAACCAGCTGTGCCGGTTTGTGCTGGTCACGTCAGCGGGTATGTGCATGTGTGTTTTTGTGTGTGTGTGTGTTTGTGTGTGTGTGTGTGTGTGTGTGTGTGTGTGTGTGTGTGTGTGTATGGGTGTGTATGTGTATGTACAAGAGTGTGTCTGTGTACGCGTGCATGCGTTAGGGAACTTCAGCCCGTGCGGGCGCCGCACTTATAAATCAAATTTTGGTCTTGCCCGTAGGGCAAGGCCAAAATTTAAAAAGTTGACTCCGGGCGTCCCGGAGAAAATGTAATGATGCTGACTTAATGGCTGCGGGCAAGAGAGGAAGGAAAGCAGGGAGGGGGAGGGGGAGGAAGGAAGGGAGCCCTCCCCCACAGAAGTAGACTCCCAAGCTGGCTGACGTATGTAAGTGTTTCTTTGCTTGGGGTGGTTGTGGTGCTTGTGTGTTGGGAAACGCGCGGGGCGTGCCTCAGTGCAGGAGCACCAGCAGCGGCAGCATCAGCAGCAGCAGGGGGAGCAGCAGCAGAGGGAGCAGGCCCAGTACCAGAGGAGGCAGCTGCCGCAGAACCAGGGGGAGGAGTTCCATGATGCTCTCGAGCATGACGAGCCCCCCGCTCTAGCACCTGCTGCTAAACCCTCGGCACCTCCTGCACCCGCTGCGGAGCCCCCAGCTCTGCACCCGCTGCTGAGCCCCCAGCTGCTCTAGCCCCTGGGCCTGCTCGACCATCCCAATCGACCGCCTTGCTCGTGAGCCTTCCCGCGCATCTCTCTTTCCTCGACTGGGATACACCTGCGGAGGAGCGCTGATGGTTACAATGAATTGGATGTTTGAAGTTTTCCCAAGCATGTAAACCCGATTTCCTTGTCTCAATACCCCT
>Ga0307945_1004474_pt1 | contig 11284 bp, 13 predicted proteins | sample OrgLakmetagen228_FD_201818 | JGI IMG/M metagenome (GOLD analysis project Ga0307945, IMG submission 201818) | Saline water microbial communities from Organic Lake, Antarctica - #228 | ecosystem: Environmental > Aquatic > Non-marine Saline and Alkaline > Saline | place: Antarctica: Organic Lake...
GTGTGTGTGTGTGTGTGTGTGTGTGTGTGTGTGTGTGTGTGTGTGTGTGTGTGCTCGTGCGTGTGCATATGTATGTGTCTGGACGTATCTATGTGTGTATGTGTATGTGTATATGTGCAAGCTCACTTGATTGATACGCCGGAGCTCTTCTTCAACGGCCATTCACTTTGAGCGTATGTTACATATCAATTAAATTAATATTTATCAATTAGATTTGTGACTTGTCACTTATCATTTGGCTCTAAGGTTGAGAGAATGAAGAGTCCAGGGCAGTAATGGAGGAACAAGCTGTTGCAGCCAAAAATGTGGAGGGATCAGCAGGATTTCCCAGTGCCAGTCCAGGATTTTTTGACCGCCTTTCGCAGCCCAAAACACAGCTGCCTATCAAGTGAGTACACGCACGTAGCTACACGACACGCACATGTATAAAAATCTGCAAATACACACAAAGCACAGACTCGCACAGGCATACACACAAGTACACACGCGCCCTGCACTCAAAGCAAGTTTACATAAATCTCTGTCAGCGTTCGTGACCAGAGTGCAACAAAGCATGCTTGTCATTGCATACAGTGCGGGTCTATACATTTATTTCACTAGGCGTGTTTGTGGCAGGTCCTCAACATAACTCGTAGAAGGAACAGTGTCAAAATCGTAGGGCTCAGAGTGACAGCATAAGTGTGGGCTCCAGCCAAATTATTTTTGGCACTGATTCCTTGTGCGAGCCAATTTCAATCTGGTCTCTGGACAGGAACCAGCGTTTGTTGATGCTTATATCTCCACTCTGACAGACAGCTCAGGCGTGCTCTTTACGTGGTCCCCTATTGTCAGCAGCTTAAGGTTTAAAGCATGTGCTTTCTATGCTTGAGCTCGTACAAAATGAACGTGTGCAAGACCTCGCAACAAACGCTCGTCTAAACATGCACCTTCGCCCAAACTTGCACCTTCAGGAAAGCGCCCACTGCGTTTAAGGAGGAAATGCAAGCAGGGGCCGGCAGCAGCAGTCCACGTGCGAGAGAAGCTAGACAGCGATCATCGCAGGTGGTTTACGTGTGCTCATACAATTTTGCACTTGTGTGTTGCAAGAGATAATATGCAATTATGGGTTGCGAGGCGTAATATGTGGCGTGGTTTGAAGAGTGTTGCAGTTGGTACGTGTGTGTGTGTATGTGTGTGTGTGTGTGCGCATTGCGTGCACAGTGTGCAGGTGTTTTACCTGTGTACAGATCGCACTCATCTTGTTGATAATGCCGGCGCGGAAAAATAGTGCTCTCACACGTTTATCTTGTAAATTGTACATTGTAGCGCTCTGCCACAAACTTGAAGCGGGCATCAGTTTGCTGCGCAGGATCACTTGCTAGGTGCTGGTGACAAATCAATGCACGCGGTTGCACCACAGAAACGAAATCCACGGTCGTATTTGGTTCGTGCTTAGGGTTGGCCAGAACCGTGTATATACACCGTATATGACCGTATACAAACATGCCGTAAATACACCGTACATATGGTTTTGGCCAACCCTATACATGCCCCAACCCTCCAAATATTAGTGACACTGCGGTGCTTGCAACAGTCCAGGAAGAACCCATCATGGCATTCAAATTGAGCGTGACAAATCAAGCAATTGCGGTCGTGGTTTATTAGGTTGTATTGATTAACCTAAATTAGGTCTATCAGCTTGGAGTTCCTTGAGTTAGCAAGGCTATGTTGAGGTATATAATGGAGGTCTGACACACCATTGGCAAGCCAACCTGAACAGGCTACACATCAGCCAGCATTAGTTAATACCTAATTATAGTGGGGCAAACATGCGTTTGCAAAGGATGTGGAAAGTGCCACCGTCTGCCTCCTGGCTGTTAAGTGAAACAGCACGCAGAGGGTGACCATGAGGAAACACGGAATGATGAGGTGAGGGTGTGAAAATGATGAGACACGAAATGATGAGACGAGGGCGAAAATGATGAAGCACGAAATGATGAGGCGAGGGTGTGAAAATGATAAAACACTCCATAGGCTGCCAACAAACACAGCGCTGCAGGCAAGGGGAAGCTATGATGCAAGTTTGTGTGTGTATGTGAGTGTGTGTGTGTGCGTGTGTGTGTATGTGTGTGTGTATGTGTGTATGTGTGAGTGTGTGTGTGTGTGTGTCTGTGTGTGTGTGTGTGTGTGTGTGTGTGTGTGTGTGTGTGTGTGTGTGTGTGTGTGTGTGTGTGTGTGTGTGTGTGTGTGTGTGTGTGTGTGTGTGCGCGTGCAAGGCTGCAACTCGCAAGCTCAAATCTCTGAGTTGCTGTGCGCAGAGTCATCTAATGTTGACTCACCTCATGTGAACTAATAATTGCATTTAGCCCAGCACCCTGATGATATACAGCGCACTTAAAGACAAACCAATATCCACAGGCCGGCGAGGAACACAGAACTGCAAGCAGGGGCGTGCCCAGCCATACAAGGCTGCATGCAAAGGAGCTGTGTGAGAAGATGAGGGGCATGGTGGGTATTGGATGCTGAGGGTGTTGGTTGTTTGAGGTCAATGACACAAAGCGGAGGCTTGGGATACCACAATGACACCACGATAACGCTAAAGTGAGGTATACGTTTTCGCGGCTGATTGGCAGAGATTCTCTGTGACACGTCAGTGCGTGCTGTGAGACCATACATTTTATTATGTTATTGCGTTCAAAGGTTTAAGTGTGACTTGCTTCCCCTCTTTTCCCACTTCAGGCTGCATTCGCTCAAGGCCTCCCTCCCTTTCCCCCATGGTTATGCTGTTATTTATGCCGCCCATAAGCTTATAAGCTAGTCTACTGAGGGATTCATACAATAAGGGTTGGACAGAGCCATAATTACGTACGTATATACGTTGCATATACGGTATTTTTAGCAGGGGAATTACCATACATAAGGCTACATAAGGTGTGTATGTACAGTTCTGACCAACCCTACATACAATAAGCCCATGGATAAGACTCACTGGACCTGTATACACAATATACAAATGCACACACACACACACACACACACACACACACACACACACACACATGCGTGCGCGCACACGTACAATCGCTTGCGTATGAACATACACAGTCTGGCGCTCCTGCCGCCTCGCTGAGTGAAGAGGTGTGGGGCCACAGCATCTGGGAAATCCTCAGCGGACACAGCACAGCCACGCAGCAGCGTGTGTGGGCGTTAGGGAACAGCTTGCTTGCCACTGCCGACCAGGACGCGCACGCGGCAACCGCACGGGAAGCAACTCAGTCTGCAGCACAAGCAGCACCGCACAGTCAAACAGCAGCTGTGCCGGGATCCGGGGGTCTGCCTTTGAAGTACTCCAGCTCAGAGCCGCTGTCCATTAAGGACGGCGTGGAGTTCAGCTCAGTGGCAGCAGGTGAATTCATGTATTCATGTTTCTCTGTGTGTGTGTATTTGTGTATTTGTTCGTGCGTTGGTTTGTGTATGTGTGCACTTGTGTGTGTTTGTGTGTGTGTATTTGTGTTTTTGTTCGTGCGTTAGTTTGTGTATGTGTGCACTTGTGTGTGTGTGTGTGTGTGTGTGTGTGTGTGTGTGTGTGTGTGTGTGTGTGTGTGTTTTTGTGTGTGTTTGTGTGGATGTGTGCATACGCATGCCTATTTCTGTACATACAATTGTGTTCAGTCCGGTTGCTGGGTTTCCTCCCTTTTGTATCACGAGTTGGTGTTGCTATTCCAATTTCAAAGATGTAGTCCCAGAGAGGTATGTACAAGGTCATATGTGCACGTGCCATTTGCTTGCATGTGTGTTGTGTGAACGTGTGCACGTGTTTTTTGCAAATGCTCTTGTGGTCGCTTGGAGCTCGTCCCTCCACCTGCTTTGCTTTGGTCAGTCTCATGTTCATGCCATTGATAGGGGTTGGCCAGGACCATATATCTGCACACCGTGTATGACCGTATGTATGGTGATTCCCCTACTAAAAACACTGTATATACACCGTATATACGTACAAATGTGCGGCTCTGGCCATCCTTACTCATGACTCATGAACATACCTTCTGTGCAGCTTCAGATGCACCGCATTCTTGTAGGTCGCATTTGCTCAGTTGCTACATCGTGAGAGGGTCATGACACCCAACCCCCACCCGTCTTTGATGTTAGCTGCACCCACGCAGCTGGCGCGTGTGCTGACCCAGAGGGGTGCACAGCATTTGCTCAGTTGCTACATCTTGAAAAGGTCATGAACCCCACCCGAACCCCACCCTTGTTTGATGTTAGCTGCACCCACGCAGCTGGCGCGTGTGCTGACCCACAGGGGTGCACAGCATTTGAAAACCACCAGTACAAATGCTGGCACCAGTACAGATGCTGCAATCAGCTGCTACCAGTACAAATGCCGCCACCAATACAAATGCGCAAAACCACCGTACAAATGCTGCAATCAGCTGCTGCGTTACCAACTTGTGAATTCTGTATGATTTCTGTATACCTGTAGGCCGGACCCACGCGGCTGCCACATGTTCAGACCCAGAGGGGTGCCTGTACGTGTGGGGATCAAATGACTGTGGCCAGTTAGGGCTGGGGGGCAGAGCAAGCCTGGAGGAAGAAGAGGAAGATGAGTTGCAGACTTCAACGTTAGGTGGGTGGTCCCTCTCCTGATCCCTGCAATTTTGTTCCCCTTTCTTACTTTGGTGGTGGAGTTCGTATGTACCTGTATCTATGTACCTGTCCTGGATTCTCCTCCTGTCTGTGTACCTGTCCTGACGTCCTCTATCTTTATTTATGCACCTGTCCTGGAGTCTCCTAAATCAATTGGATGAGGGACCATCCCCTGTTTCCACCTCCTTTCGATCATCTTTGGTTTAGTGTGTTATGCTGGTGGTGTGGTAATCTGGTAGTGGGCCTTGGTTGTTCCACCTCCTTTTGATCATCTTTGGTTAAGTGTGTGGTAATCTGGTCTGGGTCTTGGTTAATAACAGTGTGCTTGACAGTAAGCTAAGTAGCTCCTGCACCAGTCTCGGGTTGTTTTTCCGTCCACCCCCCTCAGCTTGTGCTTTGACTTGTGGGTGTTCCCATCTGAGCTTGCTTGGGTCTGACTTACAGACTTGCCGCTTGCTTCTTTGCGTTGTTTTGCTTTTATGAGGGCCTGCGGCCCATTTTTGGTTCCAGCGTGTCTTTGGTTTTAATCTCCCTCCACGGCACCTTGGTGTAATGACGAAGCCTGATATCTTGTTCAACCAATAAACCTTCCTGTTTGTACCAATGCTTGAGAGGCCATGACACCCTCTACATTTGAAACTCTCTGCTGCCAATCCAATCAGCAGATCCAGCTTGAGAACAGTTCCAAATGTGCAAGGTTGGCCAGAACCATATATATATACGGTGCATACACGGTATTTTTGGCAGGGAAATCACCAAATATACGGTCATATACGGTGCATATAAACGGTTCTGACCAACCCTACAAATGTGTGAGGGCCTAAACGTAACACAGATGGCTTTCTTGAGCAAACAAAATGATGAATGGATCAGATGACAACATAGACATTTTTCTGGTTGAAGCAAATTGTTTGAGGGGCCACAAAACAGTTTCGCCCACACCTACGATTTTGTCTATACCTACAGTTTTGCCAACACCTACAGTTTTTCCCACACCTACAGTTTTGCTCACACTTACGGTTTGCACATACCTACGGTTTCGCCCATACCTATGGTTTTGCCCACACCTAAACTTTTGCCCACACCCACAGTTTTGCCCACACCTACTCCCTCTGCAGCGAGCCCCAGCCTCGAACTCCCTCCTCGGCCAAAGTCCTGCTACGGACCCCCGAGCATTAACCTCCAGTCTGAAGCCTCATCACAAAATCCAAGAGCTCCGAGTGCGGTGCTTGCAGCACAACACTTGATTCGGGAACAGCACGTGATGGCGGCAGATCCGCCTCTGTCACGTCTTCTACCTCGGCTGCCACACACACTCGTCTCAGGAATGCAGCAGGTAGGTGCTTTTGAGGTGTGTGTGTGTGTGTGTGTGCGTGTGTGTGTGTGTGTGTGTGTGTGTGTACGTGTGTCTGCGTGCTTGCTTCTTTTGGGGCTTTTGGTTATGTTCATCAATTCCAGCATCTCTGATGAAAGAATCGTATTTCTTGATCAATGCCACGCAGTACACAGCTCACGTTCGCAAAGGCATTGCCCCATCATTGAAAACTTTGTCACTGTGCTCAAAAGCCAAATCTAAATATTCACTGTGCTCAAGAGCCAAATCTAAATATTCACTGTGCTCAATCTAAATATTCACTGTGCTCAATCTAAATATTTACTGTGCTCAATCTAAATATTCACTGTGCTCAAGAGCCAAATCTAAATATTCACTGTGCTCAATCTAAATATTCACTGTGCTCAATCTAAATATTTACTGTGCTCAATCTAAATATTCACTGTGCTCAATCGAAATATTCACTGTGCTCAAGAGCCAAATCTAAATATTCAAGACTGTGCTCAAGAGCCAAATCTTAGTCCAAAACCGCTTTAGAGACCCTCATGCACACGTATCTGCATGCACCACACTTATCACATACCTGCAAATAACACACATATCTGCATGCACCTCACATACCTGTATCCCCACCTTCATGCACGCATATGTGTATGCACCACACAAAAAATGGTACATCTTCACTTCCATGCACACGCGTGTAAGTCTGTAAGCACCGTAAGTAATTTAATATATATACTTTTATACATTTTATATATACTTTTGTATGTATATATATGCAACGCGTTTTTATATGGTGCATCTTCATTTGTATGCATATGTAGGCTGAGTTAGAGGCATCACTCGCAGCTCGCCAAGAGGCGGCAGATGTGCAGGTACGGATGAAGCAACCCCCAAAGACATCTGAATTTTGTAATGCCACGCATACCTGCATTTTACCTAGCTGTCCAAGTCATCCTTTCAGTTGCTTTCCACGCTTAGTGCAAGGATAAAGGGATACTGTTGTTGTCCCCGTTTTATGTGTTTGACCTTGTTGGCGTCCACTGTCTTGCATGTGTTAGAGTGCATGTAATAGAGTACTCGTAATAGAGTGCATGTAATGGGAGTGCTTGTAATGGGAGTGCTTGTAATGGGAGTGCTTGTAATGGGAGTGCTTGTAATGGGAGTGCTTGTAAAGGAGTGCTTGTAAAGGACTACTTGTAAAGGAGTGCTTGTATTGAGAGTGCATGTAATAGAGTGCTTGTGTTGAGAGTGCTTGTAATGGGAGTGCTTGTAAAGGAGTGCTTGTAAATGAGTACTTGTAAAGGAGTATACTTGTAAAGGAGTGCTTGTATTGAGAGTGCATGTAATAGAGTGCATGTAATGGGAGTGCTTGTACAGGAGTGCTTGTAATGGGAGTGCAATATCCACTTGTAGGATGGCTGATGCAGACTTCTGATACAAAATTCGTTCTTCAAGGTGCAAGTGCGTCACGTGCAGACTCTTCCGAATCTGTGTGCAAGCTGATCATGAAGAGCAGGGAAGGATTTCCTGGTTCCTGGCCTGATCACACACACATACACAAACACACACAAACACACACACACACACAAACACACACACAAAAACGCACACACACACAAGAAAGAGTGAGAGAGAGAGAGAGAGAGAGAGAGAGAGAGAGAGAGAGAGAGATCGATGGATAGAGAGAGAGAAAGAGAGAGAGAGAGATCGATGGATAGAGAGAGAGAAAGAGAGAGAGAGAGAGAGAGAGAGAGAGAGAGAGAGAGAGAGAGAAAGAGAGAGAGAGAGAGAGAGAGAGAGCGATGAATAGAGAGGTGATAGAGAGAGAAATAGGGACCCTGGAATTTTCTTGCCAAATACATGTGTGTGCAGGCCATTGTTGAAGAGCAAGTTGGACTGCGTGGGCAGAGCAGGGGTAGCAGTGGCCTACAGTCTGGTAGGTTCCTGCATTGCAAGATTTTTTGTACCGTACCTTTGCGGATCCATCCCGGTGCCTAAATTTCATAAATATTCAACGTAACCCCGGGTAACCCCGGAGCCTCAAAATAAATATATATTAGACGATACCGGAACTACCCCGGAGGACAAAACACGTTATTTACCTGGGATGATATTGAAAAGGTACGGTACGCAAGCTTGCAGGCAGATAGGCCATTGCATCCTTTTGTGCTTATATGCAGGCCAGCAGTCAGATATATCAATCTTCCTTACTTGTTTGCAGGCCAGCAGTTAAGTTCTTTTTTTCCATTTTCACGGTGCACACATTCAGCACGACTCAAATTCGGTGTTAAACAAAGACGCTCTTTCTTTTTCCCCCAATACCACGGTGCACACATTCAGCACGACTCAAAATTGGTGTTATAACAAAGAGGCCCTGTCTTTTTTCCCCCCGTTGCTATGACGCACGCATGGCATCCCTGCTTCTGCTCTGCACCTCGACAAGCAACCAGCTCCTCAAGAATTGCTGCAAATAATCATGCTCTCACTTACCATTTGTCGCCGCGTAATCGCACGCCCTCTTGCTGCTCAGCCTTGTTCCTCGATTTTTTTGCTTTGCTGCAAATAATCATGCTCTCACTTACCATTTGTCGCCGTGTAATCGCAAGCGCTCTTGCTGCTCATCCTTGTTCCTCAATTTTTTGCTTTGCTGCAAATAATTATGCTCTCACTTACCATTTGTCGCCGTGTAATCGCAAGCGCTCTTGCTGCTCATCCTTGTTCCTCGATTTTTTGCTTTGCTGCAAATAATCATGCTCTCACTTACCATTTGTCGCCGCGTAATCGCAAGCGCTCTTGCTGCTCATCCTTGTTCCTCGATTTTTTGCTTTGCTGCAAATACTTATGCTCGCACTTATCAATTGTCGCCGTGTAATCGCAAGCGCTCTTGCTGCTCAGCCTTGTTCCTCGAATTTCTGCTTTGCGGCATCGGGGCAATTTTGCTGCACCTGTGCGCTGTGTAAAACGTGTGCTGCAGTGGCTGATTGTGCAAAATGATTAATAGTTGTCTAGATGACGGTCCGGCATCCCCTTTCACACTCAACCTCTCATCTGCTCGCTCCTTTCTTTTTTACATGCCCAGCAGATGCTGGGCACGGGCAACCACTCAGCGAAGGAGAAGAGGGGTTGGATGAAGGTGGGGGTGTGAGAACGGGCAGTAGGGGCAGTAGCAGGCGGCGGCTGCGGCAGCAGCTGCAGCAGCAAGGGGATCACACACACCCGCATCAGCAGCAGCAGCAGCAGCAGCACGTTCCCCATGCTGAGCCGGCGTGTGTGGTCACTCCAGCCCTGGGGGTCCTGAGTGTGTATAAGCTGCATATGGGTGCTCCCGTGGCCCTTGTGGCATGTGGTGCTTCCCATACGATTGTGGCCATGGCGCAGCGGGGTGTGTGGGTGTGGGGCAGCAACAGCCACGGGCAGGTGGGGGTGGAGCTGAGGAATCCGGGGGTGTGTGATGGCAGGGGGAATGTGTGCACCCCGGTGCGTGTGCGTGCGCTACGGGATACGCGCGTGGTGTGTGTGTCAGGTGGGGGAGCCACAAGTGCGGCAGTAACTGAGGAGGGCAGGGTGTGGATGTGGGGGGATGGTAGCTGGGGTCAATGCGGGCAGGGGAATACCGCGTTCAAGCAGGCTCCTGCGTGGGTGGACAAGGGTTTGGAGGGGGTGCGTGTGACTCAGGTACGATAAGATATGGGAGGCTGCTTTTGCAAGGAAGCTGCTGGATGTGTTATTATTAGCTGTGGGAGTGTGGACGTCCTTCCGAGCTTTTGCGTGGGTGGGCAAGGGCTTGGAGAGGGCACGTGTGTTGTTTAAAAAATGGGTACAGTTATACTTGTTAAATAGAGCTTGAGTGTATGATAAAGCAAGTTGAGTGTGTGTATGATAAAGCTAGAGTAACACAAGCTTGGAGGTGTGCGTGTGTGTTTGTGTATGTGTGTGTATGTGTGTGTGTATGTATGTGTGTGTGCTGTCAGGAGGTGGGTGGTTTGTGTAGATTGTGTGAGAGTGTCCTGAACGTGCTTTACAAGAGCTTGTGTATACTGGCTTTTTCAGTGCCTGTAATGTAGTTGCAAGTGTGTGTTATAATGCATACCTAATCTTATTCCCAAACAGCGTATTCCTTGTATGTTCCTGCAGCTTTTGTGGTACACATGCACACCATGTCCTAGCCTTTACTGCCTTCAGTGGATGTGAATGGTGCAGTCTATGTATGTGTGTATGATAGTGTCCTAGCCTTTACTGCCTTCAGTGGATGTGAATGGTTCAGCCTATGTTTGTGTGTATGATAGTGTCCTAGCCTTTACTGCCTTCAGTGGATGTGAATGGTTCAGCCTATGTATGTGTGTGAGAGTGTCCTAGCCTTTACTGCCTTCAGTGGATATGAATGGTTCAGTCTATGTATGCATGTGAGATTGTCCTAGCCTTTACTGCCTTCAGTTGCTGTTATGAATGCTTCAGTCTACGTATTTTATGTATAAATGTGTGTGTATGTTGTGTGTGTGTGTGAGTGTGAGTGCTGCAGCTGCAAGTTGTTACCCATTCCCATTCGTTTGCGTGACGCAGATCTCGTGTGGCATGCGTCACACCTTAGCCCTCACCACCGCCGGTGAGGTGTATGCATGGGGCTGCAACGCGCAGCACCAGCTGGGGTTCCAGGACACAAAGCAGCGCCCCGTCCCCACCTTGCTGCCGCACCTACCTCGGTGCATGAGCGTGGCGGCCTGCATGGTGTCTCTAGCTGTGTCTCTCGCAGGACGGCTGTACGTGTTTGGCTACGATGATTGCCTGAACCCCGCTCCTTATCAGGAGCCTGCGGTGGGGGTGGGCAAGGGTGGTGTGCCTCTCTACGTGGAGGAGGACAGTGACAGTGATGTGAACCCTAGTACGTGCAGTAACCCTAGCGTGGAGGAGTGGGAGGCTGAGCAGTCTGGGCTGAGTGTGGCGATGGAGGGTGCTGAGGATTGGGGGGAGGATAAGGAGGGAGGGCCACAGTTAGATGGGCAGGGTTTGGATGAGGGTGGAAAGGTGGAGCAAGGGGGGGCAGGAAGTGGGGAGCACACAGGATTTGAGGTTAAAGTAGAGCTACAGCAGCAGCAACAGCAGCAGCAGCAGCAGCAGCAGCAGCAGGAGCAGCAGCAGCAGCAGCAGCAGCAGCAGCAGCAGCAGCAGCAGCAGCAGCGGCGGCAGCGGCAGCAGCAGCAGGAGCAAGGGCTGGTGGTTGCCAATGAAGGGCACAAGGAGAGAGTGCAGCAGAAGGTCGTCAGTGAAGGGCAAGAGGAGAAGCTGAAGCCAGTTGTCATTGTAGGAGCACCAGGGGGGGACGAG
>Ga0307945_1004475_pt1 | contig 11283 bp, 13 predicted proteins | sample OrgLakmetagen228_FD_201818 | JGI IMG/M metagenome (GOLD analysis project Ga0307945, IMG submission 201818) | Saline water microbial communities from Organic Lake, Antarctica - #228 | ecosystem: Environmental > Aquatic > Non-marine Saline and Alkaline > Saline | place: Antarctica: Organic Lake...
AGCAAGCCAAACACTAACATCGGCGCCTTTTGGCAGTTTACGAAAGGTGAGAGGAGGAAGTTGAGCAGGCATAATAGCAAGCCAAACACTAACATCAGCGCCTTTTGGCAGTTTACGAAAGGTGAGAGGAGGAGATTGAGCAGGCACAGCAGCAAGCCAATCACTAACATCAGCGCCTTTTGGCAGTTCACGAAAGGTGAGAGGAGGAGATTGGTCAGGCACAGCAGCAAGCCGATCACTAACATCAGCGCCTTTTGGCAGTTCACAAGAGGTGAGAGGAGGAGGTCGAGCAGGCACAGCAGCAAGCCAATCCTAACATCAGCGCCTTTTGGCAGTTTACGAGAGGTGAGAGGAGGAGGTTGAGCAGGCACAGCAGCATGCCAATATTGAGGTTGGCGCCTGCGATCAAATCTCAAAAGGTGAGAGCAGCTAGCCAGTGTTGAGGTTGAGCGAACCTGAAAGCAAGCGCAAACAAAGCCCAGGTTAACTGTTCTTCGGTTCACGAAGGAGACAAGGGAGACTTGAGCAGACCTGGAAGCATGTCAGTGCGTGCATAAGAAATGCTTCCAAGGCAATGATTATTGTGGAAAGCGGCTTCCCTGTGCGTCTTGATTTGTATTTTTCCAATCTTGCCAGTGTCCATGATCAGGTTAGGACAAAATCGCATACACACACTGTATATGGCCGTACGTACGGAACTCTCCCTGCTACATTTTCTTTACATGCGTACTATGAATGCGTACTTGTGTATAGTTCTGTACTGTGAATACGTACTTGTGTATAGTTCTGAACTGTGGATACGTACTTGTGTATAGTTCTATACTGTGAATACGTACTTGTGTATAGTTCTGTACTGTGAATACGTACTTGTGTAGAGTTCTGAACTGTGAATACGTACTTGTGTAGAGTAATGTACGTGTGTATAGTTCTGTACTGTGAATACGTACGTACTTGTGCAGAGTTATGTACTGTGAATACGTACTTGTGTATAGTTATGGCAAACCCTGTATATCCATATTTGATGTGCATGCTGTGCACAAGCTGACGATAGGGGAATGTACGTAAGCACAAGCTTAGTGAGTCATAGCTTATCAAGTCGGCCAAATCCGTGTGGAAACAAACACCATGCATGGCTGTATGTTGGTCTGCTCGAATGTGTTCATTCACACTATACACGTATGGTTCTGGCCAACTGTGCCTGAAAGCAGTGTACGCGCCGTTGAAATGTAGGCTTGGCCAGTGTTATATATAAACGGTGCATATACGGTACTTTTGGCAGGAAAATCACCGAATACACGGTCATATATGGTTATATATAAGGTTCTGGCCAACCTTACGTATATGTGGATCAGTATGATCTGCAAATTTTAGTGCGTTGCCAATAGCTGGCTGTTTTTCTCTCTCTAACATCCGTCCACGCAAAAGTTAGTTGCTACTGTATGTATTTTGTCAAGGTCCACATGGTTTTAGGAGAAGCTCGAATTAGGTTCAAGTTGCTATTTATATAGGCTGAGGTTTATGTTAAAGTTTCTGCTTCAGATTCGGATTTTGGTTCAGGTCAAGCTTAAAGTTTAGGTGTGAGAGCTCAAGAGTCCAGCCAAATTTGACCCAGGTTAAGAAGCTTGCTCCAAGCTCCATGTGCACTCTGTGAACTTTGCTGCTAAACTTGTCCATACCAGACGTGCCCTTTCCAGTACTGTTATCAACTCTCATCAGGAGCCGGTTTCAGGCCACGCCTGCAACCCTCCTGATCCCCATCGATTTTTCCTTTCCTTTTCGCGATGGAGGAGCTTTACGGTACTCGGTACCAAAGTGGCTTCTTTTTTTTAATTAATGTGGGGAGTGGCTTTCACTGCCTGCGTAATTTTTTCTTTTCGACCCAGGGGCCATGCATGCATTTTCATCCTTTGTCAGCGTCGGCCAAAAATCTTCCATCAACGTCAGCCAACAAACATTCATTTTTTGTCAGCCAAAAAGCATTCATCCTACGTCAGCGTCAGCCAAATAGCAGCGATCCAGCGTCAGCCAGAAAAACATTTTTCTTTTGTAAACCAAAAAGCGTTCATTTTACGTCAGAATCAGCCAAAAATATTTCATCAGCGTCACCCAAAGAGCATTCATTCTTCGTCAGCGTCAGCGTCAGCCTGCTAATTCAGTGCAACCTCTTTCAGCAAAAAAGCAACTTTGAATTCCCTGCTGCTGCGTGAAGCAGGTGTTTGTGTGCAAGACCCTTATACATCTGTTTCGTGTTTCCTCTAGCTTCTGTTTCGTTTGTTTAGCCAGGTGTAGTCTCAGGATTTTTCAAAACCTCCGCTGAGATGCCCTTTGAGGCATATATATAATGATTTAACCTTACCTTACCTTGCTAATTCAGTGCAACCTTTTTCAGCCAAAAAGCAACTTTGAATTCCCTGCTGCTGCGTGAAGCAGGTGTTTGTGTGCAAAACCCTTTTATTGTTTTTGTGTCACAATGGTTACTGGGATGCACAAATGTGGGACACCACATGCCACTGACATGTATATGGTGTTGCTCACGCTGCTTTAGCAACACACTGCAGTAAGTGTGCTGCGAGCCTGAAGGGGGTCAGAAGCGTCTCTTCAGCGTGCGCACATGAAACATGCGTGCTGTGCACCCAACACGTAGAAAAGACACACACAGGTACACACACACACACGCGCGCGTGCACACACACACACACACACACACACACACACACGCACACGCACGCATCCAACACCACCTCCCACAGGCATCGGTATGAAGCTGCTCCAGAAGATGGGCTACAAGCCTGGAGAGGGTCTGGGCAGAGACAAGACAGGCATCACAATACCAGTGGAAGCGACACTCCGTCCAAAGAAAGTGGGCCTAGGCATCGACGTGCATCCCACCAAGCCCGGCAGTACGGGAGCTCAGCAGCAGCAAGGGTCAAAGCAACCAAACACCAAACCTGGCAGCAAGGCAGCTCAGAAGCAGCAAAATTTGAAACAGCCAAACACCAAACCTGGCAGTACGGCAGCTCAGCAGCAGCAAGGGTCAAAAAAGCATCCGAACACCAAACCTGGCAATAAGGCAGCTCAGCAGCAGCAAAATCCAAAACAGCCAAACACCAAACCTGGCAGTACGGCAGCTCAGCAGCAGCAGAATCCAAATCAGCCAAACACCAACCCTGGCAGTACGGCAGCTCAGCAGCTGCAAGGGTCAAAAAAGCAACCAAACACCAAACCTGGCAATAAGGCAGCTCAGCAGCAGCAAAATCCAAAACAGCCAAACACCAAACCTGGCAGTACGGCAGCTCAGCAGCAGCAGAATCCAAATCAGCCAAACACCAAACCTGGCAGTACGGCAGCTCAGCAGCAGCAGAATCCAAATCAGCCAAACACCAAACCTGGCAGTACGGCAGCTCAGCAACAGCAGAATCCAAATCAGCCAAACACCAGACCCGGCAGTACGGCAGCTCAGCAGCAGCAAGGGTCAAAAAAGCAACCAAACACCAAACCTGGCAATAAGGCAGCTCAGCAGCAGCAGCAGCAGCAGCAGCAGCAGGGGTTGAAGCAACAGAGCACACTCGTAGGGCTAGAACAGCTAGAGCAGCAGCAGCAGCAGCAGCAAGTGCAGCAAAAGAAAGAGGCTCACGTCATGCTGCTCAGGGAGCTTGAGCGGCTGTATGCCGAGCAGGAGCAGGTGGAAGGACAGCAAGGAAAATGTTCTCCTGGGGTTGAGCTGCAGAGACAGGAGGAGCTGCAGCAAACGGAGCGCGAGGTGCTGCAGTTGCGGTATTTGCTCAAGCAGCAGCAGAAGGAGGAGAACACGCTGGAGAACCTGAAGAAGCAAAAGCCGCAGGGAAAGAAAAAGGGGGCCGCCAAAAGGGGCAAGGCATGGGAGGTACAAATGGAAGCGTCGCTGCAGCGATTTCATCAGCAGCAGGCACAACGGGATGTGCTGTGGGACCAGGTCGGGCATGAGCTCAACAGGCGACAGGTGGGTGGTTGTGTGTTGTGTGCTTGGTGTGTGTCTGTTTGTCTGTGTGCGTGCGTGTGGTGTATGTGTTTGTGTGTGTGTGTGTGTGTTTGTGTGTGTGTGTGTGTGCTGTTTGTGTGCGCGCGTGCGTGCGTGCATGTGTGTACATGTGTGTAAGTGAGCCTATCCTGTGTTAACTTCTCTCTGATGAAGCATGCAAGGCAGCTGCTTGTGAGTGTGACAAGGTAAAAAGTAAAAAGACTTCTTGGGCTCGTTTTCAAGTGGCAAGGCAAGCTTTAGTGCAACTGAAGTAGTCCACTTCGTTGCCTTGGTCAGAGTCTCTGAGAAAGTATGCTGCACGAGTAAGTGGATGAGTGCTTCAGTGGATGCCGCTTGTTCAGATCGCATATTCATGCTGCCTGGATGTGTTGCTCAAAGTCGGGCATGTGTAATATTTGCAACTGGTAACGCTCCTATGTCAAAAAGGCTGCCTACTTGCTTGTGTTGGGTCACACAGGAGCAGCAAGTGCAGCAAGTGCAGCAGCAGCAAGAGCAAGAGCGTGAGCAGCAGCAGAAGCAGCAGCAGCAGCAGCAGCAGCAGCAGGGGCAGCAGCAGCAGGGGCAGCAGCAGCAGCAGCAGCAGCAGCAGCAGCAGCAGAAGCAGCAGCAGCAGCAGCAGCAGCAGCAGCAACAAGAGCAGCAGCAGCAGCAGCAGCAGCAACAAGAGCAGCAGCAGCAGCAGCAGCAGCAGCAGCAGAAGCAGCAGCAGCAGCGGCAGGGGCAGCAACAAGTGCACGCGCAAAAACGTCAACGACAGCCACAGCAGCAGCAGGAGCAGCAGCAGCAAGAGGTGCATGCACAAGAGAAGCAACTGCAACCGCAGGGGCAGCAGGGCAGGGTGCATCGGCGGAGGAGCCCTATTCGCTTTGTTCCTCCTCCCAGGGGCTCCCCCTCCCCCTTCTTTCCCCAGCCCTCCTCATCTCCTGTGCCGCTTGCCAAGCTGGACAGCAGAGCAGCAGGTGTGTGCGTGCGAACGCGAGTGCGTGCATTTGTGTGTGTGTTTGCGTATGTTTGGTTGTGTGTCTGTGTAAGTGTGTACGTGCGTGTGCGTGCGTGCATGTGTCTGTGTTTGCGTGCGTGCGTGCGTCTGTGTGATTGTATGTGTGTGCGTGCGCGTGCGTGCGTGCGTGCGTGTGTATGTGTGTATGTGACTCTTTTCGTGTGCCAAACCACGACATTAATGCGCGCACGCACACGTTGACACACACGCACACACGCATTTTCTCGCATTATAGCATACAGGCAAGCGCCTCCCCCTTTCACCTCCTCCCCCCAACTCCTCCTTGCCTGCCACTCTTCACGACCATGCACCTTTTCATGCCAATACAAACGCACTCACATGTTATTGCACTTCAACAATACAAACCCACTCTCACATATTCTTGCACTTCAGCAATACAAACGTACTCTCACATGTCCTTTCACTCCAACAATACAAACACACTCTCATATGTCCTTTCACTTCAACAATACAGACGCACTCTTACATGTCCTTTCACTTCAACAATACAGACGCACTCTTGTATGTTATTGCACTCCAACAAAACAAACGCACTCACATGTTATTGCACTTCAACAATACAAACACACTCTTGCATGTCCTTGCACTTCAACAATACAAACACACTCGCACATGTTCTTGCACTCTAACATTACAAACACACCCTTGCATGTTCTTGCACTCCAACAAAACAAACGCACTATCACATATTCTTGCACTCCAACAATACAAACGCACTCTCGCATGTCCTTTCACTTCAACAATACAAACACACTCTCACATGTTATTGCACTTCAACAATACAAACGTACTCTTGCATATTCTTGCACTCCAACAAAACAAGCACACTCACATATTCTTGCACTTCAACAATACAAACACACTCTTGCATGTTTTTGCACTTCAACAATACAGACGCACTCTTACATGTTTTTGCATTTGAACAATACAAACACACTCTTGCATGTTTTTGCACTTCAACAATACAGACGCACTCTCACATGTCCTTGCACTCCAACAATACAAACGCACTCTCGCATGTCCTTTCACTTAAACAATACAAGCAAACTCTTACATGTTTTTGCACTTCAACAATACAGACGCACTCTCACATGTTCTCTCACATGTTCTTGCACTCCAACAATACAAACGCACTCTCACATGTTCTCTCACATGTTATTGCACTCCAACAATACAAACGCACTCTCACACGTTCTCTCACTTCAACAATACAAACGCACTCTTGCATGCTTTTGCACTCTAATATTACAAACGCGCACTCACACGTCCTTGCACCTCAACAGTACAGACGCGCCCTCACAAACAATACACAACAATACACAACAATACACAACAATACACAACAATGCACAACAATACACAAACAATACACAAACAATAGAAACGCGCACTCAACAGTACAAACGCACACTCTTACATGTCCTTGCACTTACAATTCACACAGGCAAATGCTCTCCTGCACCCCTTCCACCCCCAACTCTGAACCACCCTGCACCTTCTCGTGCCCCCCTTTTCTTGTCTGCAGGTTGGTTTGTGTGTGTGTGTTTGTACGTGTGTCGTGTGTGTGTGTGTGCTGTGCATTTGTGTATGCAAAAGTGTTTATGTTAGTGTATGTACGCTCTCTATATACTACCTTGGACATGTCCATTGCTGCGTGGTGACACGAGTACCAAATTGAAAATTGTACTGATGAAAATTCCTTGTACTTGTCAAAATTCCTTTTGTACTCATGAAAATTACTTGCACTCATGAAATTTCCTTTTGTTCTCATGAAAATTACTTATTAAAATTCCTTTTGTGCTCATGAAAATTACTTGTACTTATGAAAATTCCTTTTTTACTCATAACAATTACTTGTACTAGTGGGAACATGCACTGCATATAATATCCATCACTATTATTATGCGCATGTATGTGCACTTCTACTACAAGCGCGCGCATGCATGTGCATATCTACTACAAACTACAAACATGCGCATGCATGTGCACTGCTACTACAAACATGCGCATCTATGTGCACTGCTGCTGCAAACTACACGCACGCGCATGCATGTGCACTGCCACTACAGGCACGCACATGTATGTGCACCGCTGCTACAAACTACAAACATGCGCATGCATGTGCACTGCCACTACAAGCTACAAACATGCACATGCATGTGCACTGCTGCTACAAACTACACGCACACGCATGCATGTGCACTGCCACTACACGCACGCGCATGCATGTGCACTGCCACTACACACTACAAAACATGCGCATGCATGTGCACTACAAACTACACGCACGCGCATGCATGTGCACTGCTACTTCTACACGCACGCACGCGCATGTATGTGCACTTCTACTACAAACTACAAACATGCGTGCATATATGTGCACTGCTGCTGCAAACTACACGCACATGCATGCATGTGCACTGCTACTACAAGTATGTGCATGTACGTGCACTGCTACTTCTACACGCACGCACGCGCATGTATGTGCACTTCTACTACAAACTATAAACATGCGTGCATATATGTGCACTGCTACTACTACACGCACGCGCATGTATGTGCACCGCTGCTACAAACTACAAACATGCGCATGCATGTGCACTGCCACTACAAGCTACAAACATGCGCATGCATGTGCACTGCTGCTACAAACTACAAACATGCGCATGCATGTGCACTGCCGCTACAAGCTACAAACATGCGCATGCATGTGCACTGCTGCTACAAACTACACGCACACGCATGCATGTGCACTGCCACTACACACTACAAAACATGTGCATGCATGTGCACTGCTACCACACGCACGCGCATGTATGTGCACTGCCACTACAATCTACACGCACGCGCATGCATGTGCACTGCCACTACACGCACGCGCATGTATGTGCACTGCCACTACACGCACGCACATGTATGTGCACCGCTGCTGCAAACTACACGCACATGCATGCATGTGCACTGGTACTACAAATATGCGCATGTACGTGCACTGCTACTTCTACACGCACGCACGCGCATGTATGTGCACTTCTACTACAAACTACAAACATGCGTGCATATATGTGCACTGCTACTACTACACGCACGCGCATGTATGTGCACCGCTGCTACAAACTATAAGCATGCGCATGCATGTGCATGTGCACTGCCACTACACGCACGCACATGCATGTACACGGCCACTACACGCACGCGCATGCATGTGCACTGCCACTACACACTACAAAACATGTGCATGCATGTGCACTGCTACCACACACACGCGCATGTATATGCACTACCACTACAAACTACACGCACGCGCATGTATGTGCACCGCTGCTACAAACTATAAGCATGCGCATGCATGTGCACTGCCAATAAAAAGCACGCACGCACATGCATGTACACGGCCACTACAAGCATGCGCATGTATGTGCACCACTACTACAAACTACACGCACATGCATGCATGTGCACTGCTACTACAAATATGCGCATGTATGTGCACTTCTACTACAAACTATAAGCATGCGCATGCATGTGCAAGTGCACTGCCACTACACGCACGCACATGCGTGCATATGCACTGCTACTACTACACGCACGCGCATGTATGTGCACCACTACTACAAGCAAGTGCATGTACTGCTTCAAGTGTGATGGAGTAGGGTTGACCGGAACCATATATATATATATTATATATATATACATCGTATACACGGTGATTTTGGCAGGAAAATCGCCGCGTATATATACATTGCATTCACGGTAATTTTGGCAAAACAATTACTGAGTATGCGGTTCTTGCCAAACTTAGACACAACGCATCATGTTCACATGTTTGTTTTGCTCTTGCCTATCCCTGCAGCCGAACCTCGCTCTGCTGTGCTTTTTCCCTTAACACTGGCACTACCATACTTTTGCAGAAACTTGTTGTACCGACAATTCCCCCAGGCTTTGTCTTTTGGCCTCCACCTGCAGATTGACCACGCTCTGCTTGCTTCCTTGCCGCTTGCACTCTTCCTGTTTCTACTTTTCGTTGCCAGCTGCGTCATAACAGTCTGTTGCGCTCTTTCTCACCACCCGTCTTTTTCCTTGACGCATGCACTCTTTCTGTTTCTACTTTTTGTTGCCAGCTGTGTCATAACAGTTTTTGTTGTGCTCTTTCACACCACCTGTCTTTTTTTCTTGACGCTTGCACTCTTCCTGTTTCTACTTTTCGTTGCCAGCTGCGTCATAACAGTTTTTGTTGCGCTCTGTCTCACCACCTGTCTTTTTTCCTTGACGCTTGCACTCCTCCTTCTACTTTTCGTTGCCAGCGGCGTCATATTGGTGTATTGCTCTCTTTCTAACTGTTTCTGTTATCACTACCAGTGTGCCCTTTTTCTTTTCTTTTCCCCTTAACCACCTGGACTCTTCTCATTTTCGTGCCAGCCGCTGCCTCAGGGTCTAGAGTGGGATCCTCCACAGCTTCAACACCGGTCCTGGCAGTGGGCACGCCCCCCCTACCTGACATGCTTCTGCAGGTAAACGCACATGGTAGTGTCACAGTGGTCTTGTGTGTAGGGTTGGCCAAAACGCACACGGAGGTGTCTAAGTGGTCTTGTGTGTAGGTTTGGCCAAAACACACACAGTGCTGCCACAGTGGTCTTGTGTGTAGGGTTGGCTGAAACGCTACATACATAGTACATACGTATTTACGGTGCACATCCGATAGTTTAGCAGCGTAATTACCATGCATACGGTCTTATACGGTTTACGGTGTATATGTACAGTCATGGCCGACCCTACAACAGAGAGCTATGGCCCAACAAATCTCTAAGAGGGTAAAGAAAGTGCCAACCGCAAGAACCTCTCTGCCTCCTCTTTAGTCATATAACACCCTCCTTTTCTCTTGACGTCCCGCACTCTCTCCCTTACTATTTCACTTTTCCTCCTCTTTAGTCATATAACACCCTCCTTTTCTTTTGACGTCCTGCACTCTCTCCCATACTATTTCACTTTTCCTCCTCTTTAGTCATATAACACCCTCCTTTTCTCCCTTGACGTCCTGCACTCCCTCCCTTACTATTTCACTTTTTATTTGACAGGCTTATGACTCATGACATCTTTCATGGTCAAGTATCTGTAGGGTTGCCGTAACCATGTATGCGGAGTATACACGGTATTATTGGCAGGCAAATCACCAAATGTACGGTCATATATGGCGTATATATACAGTGTATGTATACAGTTATGGCCAACCCTATATATATACATGTACACGGTATTATTGGCAGGGAAATTACCAAATATTTGGTCATATATGGCGTATTTATACAGTGTATGTATACGGTTGTGGCCAACCCAATATATATACACGGTAATATTGCAGGGACATCATTAAATATACGGTCATATACGGTATATAAACGGTCCTGGCCTACCCTAAGTATATTGAATCATGTACAAGGCACGCTTGCACACAATCACGCACACAAATGCGCACCAGCAATACACAACCACAAACACACACACACAAATGCGTACCTGCAACACACATACACACATAAAAACACATACATGAGCACACACACATACATACATACACGCATGCACACGTACAGACACACACTGGACAACAAACAAACTCGCACACTCTCGCACTCAGGGGTCTATGCCTGGGCCTGCCCCCTTCCTCGGAGATGTGCTGCTGCCCCCCATTCTGCTCCCCCCTCCCTCTGAAGAGCAGCTCGTGCTGGAGCAGCTGCTGCAAGCGCAAGAGAAGGAGCTCCTGCAGCAGGTGTAGTTGTTGGTATTTATTCAGGATCGTCTTTTGAGAAAACTGAATGCTGGTACTGCTCTAGACCCGCTGCTGCGAACGCAAGAGAAAGGAGCTCCTGCAGCAGGTGTGGTTGCTGGTATTTATTCAGATTTGTCTGTTGAGAAAACTGAATGCTGGTATTGCTCTAGACCCGCTGCTGCGAGCGCAAGAGAAAGGAGCTACCGCAGCAGGTGTGACTGCTGTTATTTATTCAGGATTGTCTATTGAGAAAACTGAATGCTGGTATTGCTCTAGACCCGTTGCTGCGAGCGCAAGAGAAAGGAGCTCCTGCAGCAGGTGTGACTGCTGGTATTTATTCAGGATTGTCCATTGAGAAAACTGAATGCTGGTATTGCTCTAGACCCGCTGCTGCGAGCGCAAGAGAAAGGAGCTCCTGCAGCAGGTGTGACTGCTGGTATTTATTCAGGATTGTCCATTGAGAAAACTGAATGCTGG
>Ga0307945_1004480_pt1 | contig 11275 bp, 9 predicted proteins | sample OrgLakmetagen228_FD_201818 | JGI IMG/M metagenome (GOLD analysis project Ga0307945, IMG submission 201818) | Saline water microbial communities from Organic Lake, Antarctica - #228 | ecosystem: Environmental > Aquatic > Non-marine Saline and Alkaline > Saline | place: Antarctica: Organic Lake...
ACTATCTAAGGCACAAGCATAAAAAGGATGGTTAGCACAGCGCAAGCTGTGCTAAGAGAGTACTAACTAACGTTCGGTTGTACTCGCCTCCAAGAACTAGAGTACTTCTGCGAGTACTCAGCAGTTCCAGCAAGTACGTACAATTTTGCAGAGGTGGTCGATTGAGCCTCAAAAAAGGGTGTTTTTAAAATGTGGATTGAGCATGGTGGCCCCAACTGGCTGACTCTAATCTTATCACCCAAAGGTGGCCCGTGCTCTGAATTTTTGATAGCACCCTATCAAAAATGACTTTTTGATAAACCCTAGCAAAAATGAGGTTCAAGTCAGCCAACTGGGGCCACATGCCCTATCGTCCGCGGCGTGAACCCCACTTTTCACCACAAAATCCTCACAGCAGATCACCCACTCCACCAAATGGCATAATTTTGTGTGGTATGGTGTTGTTGTAATAGAAAAATATGATCAAAAAAAATCAAGTGAAAAGATGAAGTGCGTGGTGATGTGGCTCAACATGTGCTGTTTTCCCGTAGAAAGGCACCAAATTAGGGTTTGGGCAGTCAAGGTGAGCTTTGACCCGCGTCAATTTGCGCACACTGTGACTTACATGGATGTAAGCACATCCTCGTGCAGCTTACAATATCAGCTTTCATTTAAAGCCAGATGGTGTCAGTTGGCTGAGTGGGCAATGAATGGCTGGATTCAGAGTGCAAAAAGGGCACATATTTGGACATTTCCTCAGTCAGCCCCCTTTGACAATTTTGTTATATTACCTTATTACTTTTGTGAGCATGAAGGGTTGAGGGTTGAGGTGCATTGAGCTTCTGCTGGCTTGGCTAGCCCAAGTAAAACACAGATTACGAGGTACACAATTTTTGAAGGTGGTTACCCCCTAAAATTAGGTGCACCTCCTAGGTACCGTACCTTTCCGATATCATCCCAGGTAAATAACATTTTTTTGCCCTCCAGGGTGGTTCCGGTATCGTTTAATGTATACTTATTTTGAGGCTCCGGGGTTGCCCGGGATTGGCGAAAATAAAGTTATGTGGGTGGGTGAACAGTGATGAGCAGAGGAGGTCCCGCCCCCAGCCCCAGCACCAGCCCCAGCACCTGCCCCAGCACCTGCAGCAGCCCCAGCACCTGCAGCACGACGCATATGCGCCCCAGCACCTGGAGCAAGACACACATGCGCCCCAGCACCATGGAGCACCTGCCCCAGCACCTGCAGCACCAGTTGCACCGCAGCAAAGGGAAACGCCCACACACACACACACACACACACACACACACACACACTGTCTGGGGTAATTGCCCACCGGGATTCGTACGGGAATGGCTAAAATGTTTAATTTGAGGCTCCAGGGTTACCCGGGGTTACGTTTCATGTTTATGAAATTTGGGCAAAGGGATGGATCTGGAAAGGTACGGTATACCTATTTATAGTTTAGTTTAGTTTGGATTACAAAGGCATTCAACCTCTGCTCAACCTATGAGAACGAGGTAAACCTCAAAACAAACCAAGTAAAAAAAGGGCTGTGACGCAACTGGTATACCATTTTATAACAATATAATAGCCTCTACGAATGTGCACTCCCCCAACGTAACGTGCAACCGGTAGGTGTGCGTAGGTATCATGCAATATTGCTGTGTGTGTAAGAAGGCCACAGAATGGGTAATAGCATGAACAGGTCTAGAACTTTTGCTGTGTGTGTGTAAGAACTTTTCCTGTGTGTGTAAGAAGGCCACAGAACGGTTAAAAGCATGAACAGCCTAGCGTTCCCGTACATCTGTAGTTTGTTACAGTCTCAGATAGTTTATGTCTACACAAATAACAGCATGACCGCATGTTTTTTTAATATCGCATTGGTTCAGGAAGGCAATCATTGGTTTTATCACAAGCTTGTTGAAGATGAGGCAAAACAAACTTAATGTGTGTGTCGTTTACTAAGTCAATCTTCTAGCAAATATGTAGGGTTGGCCAGAACCATATAGATACGGTGTATATACGGTGTTTTTTGAAGGAAAATCACCAAATGTACTGTCATATACGGTGTATATGTATGGCTCTGGCCAACCCTACACATATGCGTCCCATTTATCTATTCCTGTGTTTACGATGCAGTGTCAAAAATTCATACTACATTCCTGTGTTTACGAGGCAATGTCATCAAATCATATTACATTCCTGTGTTCATGTGGCAATGTCATCAAATCATATTACATTCCTGTGTTCATGAGGCAATGTCAACGAGAGTCTTTCTCTATTCCTGTGTTCATGAGGCAATGTCAACGAGAGTCTTTTTCTATTTCTGTATTTACGAGGCAATGTCAACGAGAGTCTTTTTGTGTCCTGTGTTCATGAGGCAATGTGTTCATGAGGCAATGTCAACGAGTCATATGCCCCCCTTTAATTGTGTGGGTGTTGGCACGCAGCCCATTGCCATTTCTTTGTATGAAAAATGAAATTTATTACCTTTAATTGTGTGGGTGTTGGCATGCAGCCCATTGCCAATTTGCTTACTTGTATAAGAAATGAAAATTATTAAATGTTATGCATGGCGTGCACAGGTCATCGATGGATACAAAAGCAAGCTGGAAGAGCCTGGGAGCAGTGGTGCAGTGTTCTTTGCCGTGTGCCGTGGAAAGGTGTGAGCTGCTTGTTGCTTTGTGCTGTGAAATGGTGCAAAATATCTAGGCTGGCTCTGTGTTATTGGTGTTCTTTTACTTGTGCTGTTCGTTGTGGACAGGTCCTCCCAACATACGCATGCACATGTGCTCACACACACACACTTACACGTACAATGCAAAAATATATTATTTGCAAACACAGGTCAGCGAGGGCCTAGATTTCTCAGACCGTGCAGGCCGGGGTGTGATCATAACCGGCATCCCATATGCAATGAGGAATGACCCCAAGGTAAATTTTATAATGTTTGATTGATTTAGTTGATCTGAGTTTGTTATGCCATCCGTGTTATCTTCTGTCACATTATCGTCCAAGAATGATAAGGGTTGGCCATTGGACAGAATCGTAATATAAACAATGTCTTTGACCGTATATTTGGTGATCTCCCTACCAAAAATACTGTATATATGCACTGTATATATAAACGATCTTGGCTAACCCTAAAAATGGGGCGTGGATTGTGGGCGGTGTTTGTTGCTGCATCTTGTTATGCGTGTGTGTGTGTGTGTGTGTGTGTGTGTGTGTGTGTGTGTGTGTGTGTGTGAGTGAGAGTGTGTGTGTGTGTGTGTGTGTGTGTGTGTGTGTGCGTGTGCGTGTGCGTGTGTGTGTGTGTGTGATGTGTGAGAAATATTTCATAACACGCGCAAATTATACGCTGCAGCGTTCCGCATGCGCAAATGTTCAATTCATCAGGTAGTCATGTGCAAATGCATTCAAAAAGTGCGCTGCAGATTTCATTTTGCACAGATGTTGTGGAAACGCTGACTGATGCGCATAGAGAGACAGCCAGGATGAAGTTAAAGAGCATTGCTTCCACTGCTGTCTTTCAGCATGTAGTCTCGGTTAGATGCTCACTGGCATAAAAAGCATGCCTTCGCTTAACAGAGCATTATTTGCTCCCCGCATCTAAACCAGAACTTTCTCCTCCCTCATACAAATGTATTGTCTCCTTACCCATCTTTGCTATTTTGGTGAGTTGCGGGTACTCAGGTGCGCTTGAAGCGAGAAGTGCTGGATGAAGAAGTGCGGACCACTAAAGGAGGAGTGTCCCTGTCTGGGGATGCGTGGTATGTGCAACAGGTGAGGATGTGAGGGCCTCTATCACTACAGTTACTGCATGGACATGTGTTTTGAGTAGGGAGTAATGAACTCGCAACTTAAGCATGCAAAGTGCACCAGCTGAGTATGCAAAGTGCAGCAGGTGAGGTTGCAAAGTGCAGCAGGTGAGGTTGCAAAGTGCAGCAGGTGAGTATGGAAAGTTCTTTTTTAATGATGTGCTTGCATGATGAGGATGTCTGAATATGTGTGTGAGTTCAAAATTTGAAGAATAGCAGGTGAGAATGCAAGGTCTTTTGGAACATCTCACTTTTGATGGTAGCAATCACAAAAGGAAGGATGTCGTTGTCTGAAGACACACTGCTTGTGTGTAGGGATGGCCAAGACCATATAAATGCACCATATGTTACCTAATATTTGGTGATTTTCCTGCGTGTACACACCAAATATATATGTGTACGGTGTGCATATATACATATATATAATGGTTCTGGTCAACCTTACACATTTTACACACACACGCACACACACACACACACACACACACACACACACACACACACACACACACACACACACACACACACACACACAACGCAAACACACACCCCTAGTGGAACTGAAATTATGGGAGGGTTTAAGGAGTTGTGTGCAATTAAATTGTGAGGCACTCTTGGCTGCACTTATTTAAGATTAGGATGATGCAATCGTAGGGCACAGCTGGCCGTGGAAAAAAGGCATGCCTATGCAACTATCATTTTAACCTCGGGGTGAATGTGAAATGGCCGTGGAAAAAAAGGCATGCCAATGCAACTATCATTTTAACCTCAGAGTGAATGTGAAATGAAAAAGAGCATGCCAATGCAATTATAAAAAGGACATAAAAAGGGCATGCCAGTGCAGCTATCATTTTAACCTCAGGGTGAATGTGAAATGAAGCGCTGTCAAAACACGTCTCAAGCGCTGCAAAATCGTGTGTTGGGGATGTGGGGGGCCCTGTCATAACTGTCTGCACGATAATTGCCGTTGAGGATGTAAGGGGACCTGTCATAACTGTCTGCACAAGAATTGTCGTTGAAGATGTAAGGGGACCTGTCATAACTGTCTGCACAAGAATTGTCGTTGAGGATGTAAGAAGATCTGTCATTGCTGTCTGCAAAACGTGTGTTGAGGATGTGGAAGGCCCTGTCATAACTGTCTGCACAACAATTTTCGTTAAGGATTCCCACGATTCCATCATTTAACGAATTGACAGTTTCAAGGGACAGTGCGATGAGCCATGAAGGGTCCGTGCATCCATGGTTTAGGCCAGCATACAAGCTGAGAATCAAGATGTGGGGTCTAGTTACTGAGACACCTAGTCTGCATATCAATCTCTAACAGAACATGCGTTCTAGGAGTTAAATTCCGTGAGCGGCCCTTGCATCCATGACTGCAAACCATACAAGCGGTGCATATTAAAACCGTAGAGTACTCTGCAGCCTGCTGCAGAAGTACTCACAATTTTGGAGGCGAGTGCAACCGAATGTCCGTTGGAACTGTCTTGCTACAGCTTGCGCTGTAGGAACTATCTTTTTAAACCTGATCTTTCGTCAGAGCTTAGGTTTAGTTTTTCCCTCTTCCTCTCGACTTTCTCTTCTTGCTGACCTTGTTGGCAGGTATGGGTGTCAACGGCCCAGCCTGCTAATTTTCTTGTTACTCTTCTATTAGGAAGGCCTTAGCTGGTTCAGTGTTTAGCTGGTTCAGTGTTTCTCAAGTCAGTGTTTAGCTGGTTCAGTGTTTCTCAAGTTTTCGATGGTTGGCATTGTGTAGATTCCCCTCCTACATTCGATGGAGCCGAGCCGGAATAGAACTGTGGGGCATTGCGGGAGCTTGCTTACAGGCTCTGTATGGTAAAAGAAACACGTGATGCGAGTTATATTTCGCTTGCATCGTGAGATGCATAGGGCTCTGTCATTACTACCAAGGAATAAAAGAAATGAAGAAGGGAAGCAGAAACCGGAGAAAACCAGAAAGTGAGAACATCTCACTTTATGCTACACTTCAAGAACCTGAGTTCAGGTGTTTCACACTGAACTCATAAGTTTCCTGATCAATACACTCATGTCTGCAGGCCATGCGGGCAGTGAATCAAGCCATGGGGCGCGTGATTCGCCACAGATGGGATTACGGGGCCGTCATTCTGGCAGACAAGTGAGTTGTTGAGGTACAATAAGTAGAAGTTTGAAGGATCTGCCACATATGGAGCCACGAGGCAGTTATTTTGGTAGACGAATTGTTGATTGAAACAAAAATGTCGATAGTATGTGTAGGAACTCTTGTGCCGGCCTCTATTTGATGAAGGCAGCCTTTTTGGCTGACGAGTGCGTTGTGAGGAACAAAAGAAGTAGAATTTAATCAGCCCAGCGGTTTGTGGCTGGGCCAAACTCTTCAGGGTTGTGGCATCAGATTGGCCTGGTCGTATGGGTATTACGCTGTCTAACAGCAACGTTGCATTTTTCTTTTTCCATATGCTCGTGGCACTATCACCGCATGCATTTAATAATTCCTTCATTCAGGCAGTCCAGCTAATTTGAACAAAAAACTGCAGCAGACATTAAGACTCTGGAGCTTTTGCTCCTATATTTAGCAGCAGCAGCAGCAGCAGCAGTAGCAGCCGTTGCAATATATGTGACAAATGAAATAAATCCCAGCTTGTCTATGATGGGGTTTGACTTTTTTCTATCGTACCTTTCCTGTATCACCCAGGGTAAGTAATGGTTTTTGCCATCCGGAATTATTCCGGTGATTTTTTTTACATTTTCATTTGGAGGCTCCGGGGTTGCCCGGGATTGCCAAAAGTACAGTTTGGTGGGTGGCCAAACAGAGAGGAGATTGCTTTTAACCGTCCCTGCCCCCCCCCCCAACCCCGTTGGAGCTCCAGCTGCCCCTGCAACCATGACTCATGTACACGCATGCACACTCGAGAAACACAGGCCATCACACACACTCCTTGGCGTACAAGCACATACAGGCACGCATTCATGCACAAGCTGACACGATCGCTTGAATGCGCAGCCGCAAGCGCGTGTGCACACGCACGCATGCACTATACATACGCAAACACACACACACACACACACACACACACACACACACACACACACACACATCCACGCACGTAGACAAGCACTGCATATGCGCGCACACGTGCATAGTAACACATATACTTACATATGCTTACATACACGTGCAAGCGCTGGGCTAAACTCCCCACCGGAATTGATGCAGGATTGATTAAAATATTTCTTTCAAGGGTCCGGGTTACCCGGGGTTACTATTAATATTTATGGAATTTGGGTTCCGGGGTGAGTAGGTAAGGTACGGTAAATATAAAATATGCATATATCTCTTCCCACTTATCAAAGAAATCATGCACAAGTTGCTGCCTGGTTTCATGCATACGTGTGTTGTTTGATGTGTTACTTACAGTGAAATGTGTGCGGGGTTATGCTCCTAATTTTGCAACGAAAGCAGTATTGAGCAGCAGTATGTTGCATGTGTAATCTGTGCTGTTTTTATTGAAATGTGTGTTGCAGTAATCTGTGCTAATTTCAATGAAATGTGTGCAAAGCTGGGGCACTGTTATAAATGTGTACAAAGCTGTGGCACTGTTATAATTGTGTGCAAAGCTGTGGCACTGTTATAAATGTGTACAAAGCTGTGGCACTGTTATAATTGTGTGCAAAGCTGGGGCACTGTTATTAATGTGTACAAAGCTGTGGCACTGTTATAATTGTGTGCAAAGCTGGGGCACTGTTACTTAATGTGTACAAAGCTGTGGCACTGTTATAATTGTGTGCAAAGCTAAGGCACTGTTTTGCTGTGCTGCTGTGCTGCTTAAATGTGTGCAAAGCTGGGGCACTGTTTTGCTGTGCAAAGCTGGGGCTGTTATAAATGTGTGCAAAGCTAGGGCACTGTTTTGCTGTGCAAAGCTGGGGCACTGTTATAAATGTGTGCAAAGCTAAGGCACTGTTTTGCTGTGCTGCTGTCCTGCTGCATGACAACCCAAGTAGGCTGCACCAATTTCGAACACTGATAGCATATCCTTGCTTTACCTTGCGCAGGCGCTTTGGGGAAAAGAGCACCCAAAAACAGATGAGCAAGTGGCTAGAGAAGAACATGGTACAGCATACCAACTTTGGTTCCGCTTCCTCCTCCCTGACCCGTTTCTTCAAGGTCTGTGCGCTCACTGTGCAGCACACGGCAATTATCATTGCTAGCATGCAGAGGGTCACTGTATGTATAAAATGGCTATACTGTCTTCACTTTCCTCTCCCTCACCCGTTTCTTCAAGGCCTGTGCGCTCAATGTGCAGCACACGGCAACGATCATTGCTAGCATGCAGAGGGTCACTGTATGTATGAAATATGAAATGGCTATGTCGTTATGTCGTGTTCACCTCCCCCTCCTTGACCCGGTCTGTGCGCTGTGCGTTAACTGTACGAAAAATGGCAAATGCTCTTGCATTGTGGACTGCATGAATATGCACAACAACCTCGGCTCTAACTCCCCCTGTCCCGTCCTTTCAGGCCTGCGTGTTGTGTGTGTGTGTGTGTGTGTGTGTGTGTGTGTGTGTGTGTGTGTGTGGGTGTGTGTTTGTGTGTGTGTGTGTGTGTGTGTGTGTGCAACAAAAGGTTAATCTTTTTGAAGCAAGGTGTTTTGTGTGGGCCCATATGTGCAACAAAAGGTTGACCTTTTCGAAGCAAGGTGTTTTGTGTGGGTCCTTAAATGCAACAAAAATAATCCTTTTGAAGCAAGGTGTTTTGTGTGGGCCCATATGTGTACATTTGACAGCTCTTCCAACGTGCCCACTGTCTTGCGCACAACGTGCAACCGTGCAGCAGACACTCTTTATGTCTATATGCAGTGCATCCTAAACACTCTTGCCCACTTACCTCCCTGTGCGACGGTTGGCATTACTTTCGCTATCAAATGTCCTTTCCAGATCATGCTTCCTTCTCGTGCTCCATGTGCAGTAGACACTCCTGCTGTTGTGCAGTGTGTCACAAACACCCTTGTCCGTCTAGCTCCTGTTTTAAACCGACTGTTTTAAAACGATTGGTGTCACTTCAGATGACGGTACCCTAAACAATAACTGCCGCTCTAGTGATGACAAGGCAAGCAAGTAGGAGCCAAAAACTCGGCTGAATATCTCTATTTTTATGACCATGCCCTTTCAAATGAAATATAAGACAACAGCAATCACCACCCAAAGTATCTGACTGAAGGTCTCTCCTCGTTGTTATTATGCCCTTTCAGATGAATGATAAGAAATAGCAAGGAGCAACCAACAAACCTGACCGATTGTCACCCAAATGTTGTTACCGTGCCCTCTCAAATAATTTGTAGGACAAGCAAGATTTCCAAGCGCCTGCGGGGTACGGTGGGAAGGCAGCATCCACCAATCAAGGCGCGGGAACTGGCAGTGCGTTTCAGGTACGGATTTGCATTTTCTCAGCAATTTCCAGCATTTTCTCAGCATTTTTCAGCATTCACCAATCAAGGCACGGCAAGAGGCAGTGCGTTTCAGGTACAGATTTGCATTTTCTGCATTATGACGGCTAGTCCATTCCAGTGACAAGTGCATGTCAGGGACTCGTGCTATCCATGGATATGTTGCTATTTTATAGGGTTTGCCAGAACCATACATATAAGGTGTATATACGGTATTAATGGCAGGGGAATTACCAAATAAACGGTCTTATACGGTGCATATACACGGGTCTGGCCACCCCAACTTACTAATAAGGATTCAGGATCTAGAATTTAACATTGACCCTAACCCCCCTAAGAGCTCATTCATTTCCATCGCCTGCCCAAACTGATGCATACACACAACGCAAGTGTGTGGGCGTGTGTGTGAGTGTATATTTGTGCCTATTTGTGTGTAGGCGTGTGTGTGTATATTTGTGCCTATTTGTGTGTGGGCGTGTGTGTGAGTGTATATTTGTGCCTATTTGTGTGTGCGAGCAAGTATTTGTGTGTGCGAGTGTGTGTGAGTGTGAACTAGTGTGTGCATTGCCTTGCAGGTGTTCGCCACCAGCACCACAAACACCTCTGCCTCGGCAGCAGCATCATCAGGTTGAAGAAGTTTGTTTGTGTGCGTCGCAGTGATGAAAACGAAAGTGATGCTTTTTGCTTGGCTGCGTGGCTTGCTGGTATTCGCCACCAGCACCACAAACACCTCTGCCTCGGCAGCAGCAGCAGCAGCATCAGGTTGAAGGAGTTTGTTTGTGTGCGTCGCAGTGGTGAAAACGAAAGCGATGTTTTTTGCATGGTTGCGTGGCTAGCAGGTGTTGGCCGCCAGCACCACAAACATCTCTGCCTCGGCAGCAGCATCATCAGGTCGAAGGAGTTTGTTTGTGTGTGACGCAATGATGAAAACGAAAGCGATGTTTTTTGCATGGTTGCGTGGCTTGCAGGTGTTGGCCGCCAGCATCACAAACACCGCTGCCTCGGCAACAGCATCATCAGGTTGAAGTTTGCTTGTGTGCGTTGCAATGATGAAAACGAAAGCGGTGATTTTTGCATAATTGCGTGGCTTGCAGGTGTTGGCCGCCAGCATCACAAACACCGCTGCCTCGGCAACAGCATCATCAGGTTGAAGTTTGTTTGGTGCGTTGCAGTGATGAAAACGAAAGCGATGTTTTTGGCATGTTTGTGTGGCTTGCAGGTGTTGGCCGCCAGCACCACAAACACCTCTGCCTCGGCAGCCGCTCCTGAATCAGTCAGGTCAGGCCGTGCGGGCTTGATAGACTCACTGCCTTCCGCGATTGATGTCAGTGGACTTGGCTCTTTGGGGGCTCTGATAGGATCAGGCAGGGGGGGGGAGGGCGCAGCACGTGGCAAGGAGGGTCTGGGTTCGGTGACCATGCAGCAGAAGGGGGGGCTGCTAGGCATGCTGGAGCAGCACCACTCGTTATCTGCACAGCAGCAGCAGCAGCAGCAGCAGCGACAGCGTCAGGTGCACTCTGGGTCGAGCAAGCAGCAGCAGGGGCAGCAGCAGCCAATTGTGGAGCAGCAGGCTCCTGTGGGAGGAGTGTCTAAGCTGGAGGCCTTGCTGCAAGGTGAGTGATAGGACGTATTTCGGGACGTACATCAGTGTACCTATACGATACATCAGTATACGTAAACGATATACAGGACGTGCATCAATATACTTATACTTATATCAGGACGTACATCAGTAAACCTATACGATACATCAGTATGCCTAAACGATATATCAGGACGTACATCAGTATACCTATACTTATATCAGGACGTACATCAGTAAACCTATACGATACATCAGTATGCCTAAACGATATATAAGGACGTACATCAGTATACCTATACTTATATCAGGACGTACATCAATATACCTGTACTTATATCAGGACGTACATCAGTATACATCAGTATACCTAAACGATATATCAGGACGTACATACTTATATCAAAACTTATATCAGGACGTACATCAGTATACCTGTACTTATATCAGGACGTACA
>Ga0307945_1004481_pt1 | contig 11274 bp, 5 predicted proteins | sample OrgLakmetagen228_FD_201818 | JGI IMG/M metagenome (GOLD analysis project Ga0307945, IMG submission 201818) | Saline water microbial communities from Organic Lake, Antarctica - #228 | ecosystem: Environmental > Aquatic > Non-marine Saline and Alkaline > Saline | place: Antarctica: Organic Lake...
TAAACCATTTGCATTACCTTGTTCCGGCAAGCTGCTTAGCACAGGTATTGCATATACACTCACGCACTCATACAACCACACACGTACACACCCACACCCACACACACACACACACACACACACACACAAACACACACACACACACACACACATACACACACACACACAGCCACACACGCACACACAAACACACACACATACACACACTCGCACACACACACACACATACACACACACACACACAACACACACACACACACAGAGAGACACACACAAACTCACACCACACACACACAAGAATACACACATGCACGCTCTTATACAGACACGTACGCACGTACATACACACATGTACACACATGCACGCACAGGCACGCGCAAACACAAACACACACGCTCACACACGCACATACACACACGCGCACATGCAAAAATACACGCACGTACACACACGCACACACACACACACACGCACGCACACACATGCACACACACGTACACACAATTAAGCACTCACCCTTCGTACACACTTTCAATTGCACTTACAGGTGCTGCTCTCAAATGGTGAAGGAGAGCCCCGTGGCTGAACCTGCGGTGCCTGTTCATTTGTTTGTGCTGCACCACGGACTTTGGGGAAGACCCCAGGTGATTCTTAATTTGAGCGAATTGACACACAGTGAAGAGTACCAGTCCTGCAAGAATCGTTGAAGCCGTGTGCTAAGTGCTGAGTCGATAGCACTTGCTTAGACCGTTGTGCAAGCTTTTTAATTTAAGCAGTTGCTCTAGAAGCAGCGCTAAGTTCGCTAAGTGACCCTGCTACGGCAGCTTCGTCTGTCTTGCTCTACAATTTGTGATCAACATATGCACTTGACCTCCACCAAACCCCACGAATCATGTGCCAGCATTGTTGTACTTGCCTTCCATGAAGCAACATCCCAGGTGTATGTTTGCTTAAATCACCGTCACGGTGCCCCAGCCTCTTAAATTCCTATCTAAGCTTGCTCTCGCACACCTCACGCCCTCAAAAAGTTCAAAAAGCTCCATGCTCACAGCTGCATTCCTTGTATCACTTAATAAGACAATGCTGCGTACTCACAGAGTGTTGCTGAGCTGGAGCGCCTGATGCACGCCCAACTAGGGGGCCCCACTTCAACTGTGAAAGTCCTCAACTCGAAAGTGAATGAGCATAGCAAAGGTCACCTGACTTACGAGGGTATAGATCAGTGCGGCATCAGGTGAGCGGTGTAAACAAGAATGAGTGAATTGAGACCGTTCATCTCCTTTACAAAGTGTGCGTGGGGGGGTATGTGTGTGGGTGTGGGTGTTTGTGGGGGTGTCTGGGGGTGTCTCTGTGTGTGTGGGTTGGAATTGGTGCGTGTGAGTGTGTGTGTGTGTGTGCGTGTGTGTGTGTTGGTGTAAAACCAGTGTGAACGTCATTTTACGGGGGGGTGAGTACGGTAACGTTCGGTAACTACAAGTTACATATCACCTTTAGTGACGACTTACATCCTTTTTATCACAACTTATAACATCCAATTATTCTTGCTTGAGAGGACCAGCAAAAAGGTGGTCTGTGCAAGAAAGGAAGCAGCATAGATGGCTGAAAGCACATTAAAAGAAAAACATGCTCCCACCGATGAAGTACAACAAACACGTGCACAGACAAAAGCACGGCATGTGGCAGATGTCGCGCGCACACACACACACACACACACACACGAACAGGCTTGCAGCAGACGTCGTGCGCACAGTTCACAGCCTGGAAACTGCTGACCGGCCAGTGACAAAGATCAGTTTCGTCTCATATTCTCTTGGTGGTCTCATAGCGCGCTACGCTGCTGGGCTGCTGTTCTCAGCAGGCTGGCTTGCACAGCCATCAGATCACGCACAGCAGGCCCCCAACAACGAGTCCCTTATCAGCCGGAGTGGCAGCCCTGGGCCTGCTAGCCCCTCAGCTACATTCCACGCACCCACGACACACGCAGCCCACCTCCAAAACCCTGGTGCACGCACGCATGCTGATGTGCGGGTAGCAGTTGATGACTTTGGTGGTGGTGCGGGTCGGTCACAACTTGAGAAAGCAGCACCACCATTACCATTGCCTGAACAGACTGCAAGAGCAGCAGCAGCAGCACCGGTGCTTGGGCAAAACAGTCGAGCACCAGGAGCAGCAGCTGCAGGCACAGTCATTGCTGGAGCCAACGAGGCTGCTTTGCCCCCCAGGTGCTGTTCTGTGTGAAGAGTGTGTAGCCATGCATGTTTGCGTGTTAGCCTGTGCAGCCGTGCCCGTTGTGTCTAGCTGTGTGTGTGTGTGTTTTTGTGCAGTGCAGGTTTTATGTTTGTGTGTAGACAGCGTGGGTGAACGTGCGCTGTGAGTACAGCCAAGACGATGTGTTGCTAAGGTGCACGGATGTTGTGCTTTGTGCGCAGACATGGTTGAAGTCAGTGACAAGCTCCATCGGCCCTCTGTGGTGAAATAGTTTGCTATTTTACTCTTCTTTTTCTTCTTCATTTTCTCCTTCATCTCTTCCTGCATCACTTCTCTGTCAATGGTGTCATCATAATTGCCCAAAAGACACAAAGCAATTTAGTAAGTGCGTCTCGATTCCAATGTGTGTGTAGGCCCTTTTTTCAGAACTGTATCCTGTCGAAATGCCCGCTATTCACCTTTTCTATTTGCCATCCATGAGTCTTTTTCCCACCAAAAGCTCTTTCTTTTTTCTTTGCAGGGCGGTCCCTCTTGAAGCCGTGTGCTTCATCTCTGTCGCCACGCCCCATCTTGGCTCGTGGAGGTATGTGATTGTGCTTCTGGCTAACACTTACTGTATGTGTGTGCGTGAGCAATTAATCATTGGGCCAGTAGGCATAAAGGGACACTTACAACTTGGTGAGAAATAACTGACCTGCTGGAAGAGAAAAGTCACATATCGCAGGGGATAGTATAGGGAAATCAGTCTGCTGTCGTCCGTCATGCACACATTCACGATGGGTCCGTCAGCACCAGCCCTGGCAATTTTTGCAAAATTATGCGTTCCGCCCTGAGCTTTCCCATGCTAAGCCCATTCTTGCATCACCTCCTGCCACTCCTGCAACGTCCCACATAAGGCGCATGTCAGAAAGCACAGTACGCTTAATGCTAAAAGCAAGAGTAAAGGCCTCTTGCTTGAAGCAGCACATTCAAAGCCAACCTAAGGCGCATGTCAGAAGCACATTGCGCTTAATGTTACAAGCAAGAGTAAAGGCCTCTTGCTTGAAGCAGCACATTCGAAACCAACATAATGCGCTTGTTAGAAAGCACAGTACGCTTAATGCTAAAAGCAAGAGGAAAGGCCTCTTGCTTGAAGCAGCACATTCGAAACCAACGCATGACACACTTAGGATGCCCTCCCCAACTCCTCTCTTGCTTACTCGTTCAAACACACAACACGCACAGGATGCCCTCCTCTGTCTTTGCCTCCTGCTTTAACAGCATGGTGCCAGCTCTGGCTTCGAAAAGTGGTCTCCAACTCATGCTGGCTGATTCGTTCTACAAAGGCCAGCCCCTCTTAGCCACGCTGTGCGAGTGAGTGCCCTGTGTTTTTAGGTTTTAAGCATGTTGAATATTCATAGCACGTATGTGGCGTTGAGAACAAGCGCTTGATTAAACATGTACAATAGCTAAGAGGTGTGCACATAACTTAAAAAGACTGACCAACAATCTCAGGGCGCTCTCTTTTTATCATCGTTTTTCGTCGATGTTTATTTTACAGATAGGTGCTTGATACAGCAGTTTTCAGGGTCGTTTTTGTTGAAGGGTGTTGACGTGTACAAGTGTATAGACAGCCTTGAGGAGCTTCGTGGCCTAGCAATCGAGCTAAGCTCGCCAGGGCAGTCCTATTAATCTATGACCCTTTCTCAACAACTTGCAGCCCTGCACTACCCTTTTACACCGCGCTGTCTGCCTTCAAGTGCCGCGCGCTTTTTGCCAACGTGTACAATGACAGGTGCGTCGCAAACGTGTGTGTGTGTTGACAAAATATGCCTCTCACTAACGTAGATCATGGCTCTGAGGTCTCAGTTCACACAGGCATGAGCAGCTCAGGCAGCTCGTAAGCATGGAACTGCAGATCACTAAGGTTGCCTTATATGCAGAAAACACACATGTTTGAAGATGTTCCTGCCAAATTACTTGTATTTGTGTGGTCTGGCCAAACCTACACTCGCTGTAATATCGCACGGCCTGTGAGATTATTTGCTCAACTACGTCAGTGTAACAGTGTACGTAAGTGTAAAACCTAAACCCTAAACCCTATAGTCTAAGAGACATCATTCAGGTGGAATCCAGGACTGCTTCTGTCTACAACGTGTGCTATCAATGCCTGCCTGTGTGCGTAAATTCACTTACACAAACAGGCTGTTGCTTCTGTTCCGGAGCATTCTAGACCATACTCTTGCCCTTGTCTTTTGTTGAAGCAGGAGCATGCCTGTGCATTGAAGAGCACCCTTTTTGGTTGTTATTGTGAACTCTCGTTCTACAGTTGGTTTGATCACGGTTCAAACCTGTTTGCTAAATCATCATCAACTGAGATGTGGACATGTGCACAAACACACGTTATAAGTAATAAGGCACGCACCCATACACATGCATACACCAATCTTACTGTGGACATGCACACACATACGCACTTACATGCAAACGCACGCAGACACACACGCCCACACATACACACATACGCACATGCACACATATAAGCACAAATACACGCTTGCGCTTTTTTCAGGATGGTACCGTACTGTACAGCTGCATTGGAGAGAGAGAACAGGTTTGTTGGCGCGTGATCCTTGTTGTTCTTCAACAGGCTTTGAGTGGGCCATCAAACGATCAAACTGCAGTGGTGGTATGGCACTCAGCTGTAAGCAATCTATGAGGTGCTATGAGTGAGCTTTGGGTAAGGAAAGTAATCGGCACGGTTTCTGTGAATGTAACATGCATAAGTAAAGTACAATTTAGTTATCGCTCATTCATCCGGTTAACCATTTTTGGCCACTACGCTACATTTGGCATCGAAGCCGAGGTTCTCGGTTCGAGTCCTCAGGCTCGCAAAAATGGGGTTTTTGCGCACGCTTTACACTTCGCCGCATTACCTCCAAGTGGACTCCGTCTAAAATCGAAAGCCTCTATCATGTAAAAACCGAATAGGTTGAGTAAAGTTGTGATATGCTTACGAGGACGCAAGCACTTGAGGGTGGGGCGAATGTAACACGCATAAGTAAAGTACAAATTACTTATCACTCATTCATCCGGTTAACCATTTTGGGCCACTACGCCACATTTTAACCGTACAATGCCAAAATCCTGTTGCATGCTCAATATGCAAAGTGTTATAATGTTTTATAAGCCTGTAACATGCTTTGCAACGACTGTGTCACAGAGTCTTCTTTCTATCTTCGTTTCTGATCACTCGTTCACGAACCAACAGCGCCTCCGCTGACTCAATGTCAAGGCGCCTTCACCTTCCCACCGCAACCAACACAGGTTTGAAAAGTGCTGCCCCCAGCCCATCTCTGCCGACTACCCCTCAGTGGTCGGCCACACCAAGCACGGTTGCAGCATGAGCACCCACAGCAACTCAAGGCGTATGCATCAAGACACTATCCTACACGAGAAAAGTTCATGCAAAGGACGAGAGTGCACTGGCACAGCCGGCGAGCAGGCAGCAGGAAGAGGGGGGCAAAAGCAAGAGGGTGTTCCAGGTGCTCCCACAAACTTGAGCGGCCCTGGTGCAGTGGGGGGCGTTCTGCACCAGGAGGGTGGCCAGCTACACGCAGGTCACCATCAGGGTGGCTCAGATGGGGCGTTGCTCGCTCGGTCTGAAGCCCCCTCTACCCTGCTCTCTGCAAAGAAGCCGCGCCCGCGTTTTCGAGGACTGGGCGGGAGGCTGCTGCTGTGCCTTCTCCTGCCCTTGGTGTGGCCTTTGATTCTTGGGGTCATCATCTACTTTTTTGTGGTGGGAAGGTGCGTGATGTTGGCAGGTGTAATGTTGACAGTGCGTGATGTCGACAGTGCGTGATGTTGGTGATGTTGGCAGTGCGTAGTGTTGACAGTGCGTGATGTTGACAGTGCGTGATGTTGACAGTGCGTGATGTTGACAGTGCGTGATGTTGACAGTGCGTGATGTTGACAGTGCGTGATGTTGACAGTGCGTAGTGTTGACAGTGCGTGATGTTGACAGTGCGTGATGTTGACAGTGCGTGAGCCTGAGCCATGACTGAGGGCCCTATCCTGCTCCTGCCCTTGTTGAGATACCAGGTCCTGCGAGTCTAAGCACACAATGCTACCCCAAGCTGCCAGGTTTTATTTGCGTGCCCTTGCCCCATGTGTGGCCTGGCCCTGGCCAATTTGTCATCATTGTTCCGCAGACAACACGCGGCAAAGGCACGTCTGGTGGGCCCTGACCTGTCCTGGGCGTCCACAGCATTTGTTGGCCGCAACAGCACGCAGCAGCAGCAGCAGCAGCAGCAGCAGCAGGTGCAGAGCCAGGCAGCTCAGCCCATGGGCGGGTCCCCTGTGGCGAGCGGAGACAGGTCTATGCCTCATGTGGTTCTGGTACAAGATGTTGCAGGAGCGGCAGGCACAGGTGTGCACTTGACACAGGGCACAGGCCACTTAATGCAAGGCACTTAATACAGGGCATTTAATACAGGGCACTTAACACAGGGCACAGGGCACAGGGCACAGGGCTGCACATGCCAATGTAACGAGCATGCTTTTCAGACAGTGCAATTCAGAGGGTCATGCTCGTGTTCATGCGCCTACAAACAAATGTGTTTTACGACAGAAGTTGAGTTGTGCAGTTGTGAGGACCGCGTAAATGAAAAGATGGAGAAACTTGAGAGTTGCACAGTTAAAAAGCAAGAATGATATGAGAGATGTCAATTGCTTCACTCCAAGAACTGGAGTTCAAGTGTTACGCACTGAACTCAGCAGTTTCAACGCATGCTCCATTGTACGAAACCGGAGGTATCAGCTGCGCCATTGCACTGACAGGCTGGTTTTGGTTCGAGGGGCGTTTGCACCTAGCATCAACTTGTCAGCCTCGTGTTAGGTAGTTTAATATTGCGGACTGGGCCAAACTGGGCCTGGCATCCAGCAGCAACATGGCCCCAGTTACGTTCTAGCCTAACAAACGCTAGCTGCAACCCAGGCTAGCTGCAACCCAGGCTAGCTGCAACCCAGCTGCAACACTGATGGGTGGGGTAGCGAGGCACATCCTACCTTTAACAATATGATGGGATTTGGGTGCTGTCCTCATTTTCCTATTTCTTTGCACCCTAAGCAGACGGAGAGGGCGAGGAGAGGGAGGGGCCGTGCAGGCAGGCAACAGGATCTGGAGATGTGGATGTTCTGTTTGACAACGACTCTCAGGTGTGAATGTGGGGGGGTAAATGGGTATATGAGGTGTATGTAAAAGTTGTGTGTTTGTGGAATGGAGGGGTTCATGGGTTCGTGGGGTGTTAGTTTAAGTTGTGGTCTAGGTGCTGTGGGGCGGAGGGGGAAGGGTGTAAGTGGGGTGTAAGTAGAAGGTGTGTCTAGGTGCTGGGGGGAAGGGGTGTAAAGTGCGGACATCGATTGTGTTAATTTAAGTACATGGGAACATGCAAGACTGACGGATGGTATCGTTGACCTTTCAAAAATGAAAACGCTGTGCCACACAGTCTGCGAGTTGTCCGCGTCTCTCCATTTCTCTCAATTCTTCTTTCCGCCGTTGCGAATGTGCACGTACTCACCTCCTGTGTGTGCAGATGCACGTGCGTGAGGGAATTGTGGTTGATGACTCGCCTGTCTCCCACTTTCAGCACGAGCAGCAGATTAAGATGTGTGACCAGTTGAACGAACTGGGCTGGGAGAAAGTGTCTGTTGATACAAGGTGAGTGACCCTTTTTGTTCACTATTTGGAATGGTTTTGCCACGGACAAACAATAACCAGCCGCTTTGCGCGTTGCCTCTTGATCCTAATACGGCAAGGATCCTTGAGCAGTCAGCTTTCTCCTCAAGCTGAGACTGATCAATTGATCTCGTTTTGATCTGCAGAATAATGTTCTGTTTCCTGTGTGTCCCAGTCTGGCTTTTGGTCTGCATGTTTCTGTTCCATGTGTCCCTCTTAAATGCAAAAATCTATGCTGAAGTTGATTATTAGTGCTCTCACTAGCCAGAGCCCAACCATTCCCTCTTGCAAAACCCAGGCACTTCACTTGTGTCCCTCACTCCTGCTCCGTCCATATTCTGCAGGCACTACCATGCACATGCTGCCATCATTCTCAGGGAACCGTCCCGCTTCAGGGAAAATGCTGACTGCTTGCAATACCTCATAGACAAGTGTATCGTTCCCTACTGCTGATGGTCGATGGTTGCGTTGCCATCTCTTTTGCTGACAAGGAATAAAAACCGGCTTTTAGTTTCCGTGTGCACTTATTGAATGGAAATGAATGAAAATGAGGATGCGGCAAGCTGAATTGTGAACAGCAACCCTTCCAGACGCGGGCTGCTTCCGAAATAAAATGAACCACAGCTTGTTCTGATAAATGCACGGGTGAATTGAGAGATGTATGCGAGTTAGGTTAGTTTACTGGGTCGATATGCACTGTCAGAAATGAGCGAGCTCTTTGACAGAACTTCTTGCTGGTTTTTGCCTATTATACTGAGCAAAGTAATTTACCTGTAGAGTTTGCATTGAGCATTTTGTACGTCAGGCCATTTTTGCTGTTGTGGGGTAGTTGCGAGCGAGCCAGCGAGCGAGCGAGTAATTTGTTTGCATGTGATTAAAGTCAATGTGTATTTGTTGCGAGCTAAAAAAGATTGGTGGTGGAGAAAAAGTACAATGATGATGCATCGAGCATCGTTAATTATTGCCATTTGTTTCCCGTTCCTCCATGGATAGATCATCCTTCATACATGCACGCACCACGCTCACACCTGCATCGTAACCTAATTTCCCTGCTTTTTATGTGTATTTTGACACTACTAGACAATGCAATAAAAGAGAGATCTCCCTCTGGATTGTAAATTAAGATAAGAGCCTTCTTCCCTCTTTTAAAGGATAGAATACAGCCTGGCATACTCTGGAGTTTTTTGCTGGAATAGGCCTTTATCCTCAAAGAGAATTGCTCCAAAAGCGTTCCCGGTTATTGTTTTCCCCCATGAAAATGTAATGAGAGCTGCTTTTGACAGTGCTGAAAAGGATTCTCGGAGTCAAAGACACTACTCCTTCATGGTGCGTTGTGCGAGAGTGTGCCTAGAGCCCCTGCAGTTCAACTGGTTTCGTGCTGCAATGCGTCTGTACAACTCCCTTACCCAATCCAACAGTTCCACGATGAGAAATATTTTGCAAGCTGACATGTGATTGAGCTTCAAGTCTCCTGACTGCTAATCCTCCCACATTCTTTCAACCATGGAAGGCTCGACACAATCACACATGTTAAACAGAAACAGTTGAACTGTGAGCCTATTGATCTCAGTCGGTTTGTCGTGGACCTCAGGGACAGACATTTAGAGTTTTGGACACCTTAATCTGAAGGCCACCCAAGAGCAACAGCAACAGCAAAGCGCGTACTTATTACCAGTGGTGCGCACTGCCTGCACAAAGAGCTCTGGTCACTCATCCTCCTTATAGGCTTCCCAGATACATGCCCCTTGACCTTCCTTGAAATGTCATTTGCAGTGCGGCTCGTTTCAAACTTCGTGTCCACATCTTTTGCTTTGAAACAGCAACTTGGAATCTCACCTCTTCCCCTACTTGCGACTTGTTTGCTGCTGATGATGTCCAGGATGGAAAAGATGTTCTCTTTCACTGCACGCACCCTCAGATGGTTTCTCTCCGCAGGAAGTACGCGTTATTATTTTCACAGACAGGAAGTATCTGCTTTTTTAGCTACATGCACCAGGAACAACAAACTCCATCTTTTCAATCATGAACTTGATTTACTTTATGAACAGGCGAGCAGTCATACTTCTTGAGTGAAGACCTTTCATCATGTAAACCTTGTACTTCCGAAGAGAAAGCAGCAGAAGCATGCACGTGTAGATATTGACAAGGAACGGGAACAGTGATGCAAAAGAAGGAGGAAAAAGCTGCGAAGGAATCAAAAGCATAATAACAGCACCTAGCTTCTTTGTACGAACAGCTAGCCTCTCCACAAGGACTTGATCAGTCCCAGCATCCCAACAGCATGCGCAGCAGCAACAGCGGCAGCAAACTCTCCCCTGGCCTGCCAAAACGTGGAGGAGGAGTGGTTGCCCTCCATGCCCGTTCCCTCAATGCCCCAACTGATGACAAAACGTAACGTAGCTGAGTAGCTGGAGAAGCAGCTCAGAAGGAAGTGGACGGGGGAGAACCTAAGTTTCAAACCCATTGTGTATGGGCGTGCGTATTCAGCCTAGCAGTCGCACGTTTTGACTGATGGCTTCCTCTGTAAACTCTAAGTTTCAAACCCATTGTGTATGGGCGTGCGTGACGGTGTCCACCTGCCTTGTCTTTTCCAGGGGCATGGAGGCCATCCTCCCAGACCCCGATGAGACAAACAGAGGAGCTCAGAGAAGTTAAAATACTTTTGCTAGAGAGGCTGGCGCTTATACCCAGGTGTGTTCGGAGGGAGACCTGTCACGCCCAGTCAGTGGCAGTGACAAATCGTGTGACAAGCAGTTAGTTGGCTGACAGTTTCTGTATGTCTTGTTCAATAAGCTGGATGTGCCAGTCGTATACTTTGCAGTGGTCTTGACTTTACAGTAAGCCCTATACTTTGCAGTGACGGTGATTTGATCTGACAAACTTCAGTTTTGCTTCGCCTGGGATCTGTGAATCTTACGCAACCCCCTCGCATCCTGTGATCACAGTTTCCACTCATTCACCCACCCACACCCACACCCACACCCACATGCACACGCACACACACACTAGGGTATAAGATTGATCTCTGTTACTGAGGAATGTACCAGAGGGGGCTAACGGAGGAAATGCTTGAAAATGTGCATTTTTGCATTCAGAAGGCAGCCACTCACAGCCACTTCATCCGACCGACACCATTTTAGTACCAAAGTGTAGCTGGCATTGAGCGTCAGAAAATTCCTGTAATGATTGATCTTGATTGATTGTGATTGAAATTGATTGAAGTGGTATTTTAATCGAGAGCAATCACATCCTGATTGAAATCAATCAGGAGTATTTCAATCATGTTCAATCACATTTCAATCACATTCAACAAGGCACCCATTCCTTCTGTAAAAGAGGTACTTTAAAT
>Ga0307945_1004490_pt1 | contig 11265 bp, 5 predicted proteins | sample OrgLakmetagen228_FD_201818 | JGI IMG/M metagenome (GOLD analysis project Ga0307945, IMG submission 201818) | Saline water microbial communities from Organic Lake, Antarctica - #228 | ecosystem: Environmental > Aquatic > Non-marine Saline and Alkaline > Saline | place: Antarctica: Organic Lake...
CTCTCTCTCTCTCTCTCTCTCTCTCTCTCTCTCTCTCTCTCTCTCTCTCTCTCTCTCTCTCTCTCTCTCTCTCTCTCTCTCTCTCTCTCTCTCTCTCTCTCTCTCAACGGCTGTGCATCTCTTTCTCTCTCAACGGCTGTGCATCTCTCTCTCAACGGCTGTGCATCTCTCTCTCTCTCTCTCAACGGCTGTGCAGCTCAAAGCAAAAAGAAAGAACGAACGCTAGCAGTGTAAAATTTTCCAATTGCTACCGACATGAATCTTACAGCTCGTCAAAACCAGAGCCCTTTATACCAATAATGATTATATCGACAGCTTTGCAGCGGAAAAACGAAAACGAATGCGATATGCCCCGATAAGGCACCCCCGATATAGCATTGTTGGCATAACATGCCCGTTACAGACCTCCCACACTGAACTCACGATCAAGTGAAATGATTTGCGATTTGCGAAAGACGATAAATGACTGAAGACGAGCTTGAGATTTTAGCGAAATGGACCCACCAAGGTTCGAGCTGTAGACCGCTTCGATACCAATTTGTAGCGTAAAAATGAAAGCGAAAGCGAACGCGATGTGCCCCGATTAGGCATGCCCGATGTAGCATTGTTGGCATTTACATGCCCATTACAGATGCAGGTTGCTCCACAGCAATGATTTGTGCGCTGCACCTTGGGATTGAACTCAAAATTTTCTTTTATAAAGGCATGATATGCCTGACTAAGGCAAAAAGAATGGTTTGAAAAGTAGCAAACATGGTGCATGATGACAGATGAGGTTACATAAAATAGCAGGGGCTAACAATGCTCGATTGCTCAATGGCTCCCATGGACTGAACAAACACCTATGAGTACGTACACAACATTCATACATACAAACAAACAAATGCATACACGCTTGCAGGTGAATTTGGGTGTGTTCCGTCTGGTGTTTGGATTTTTCGGCTTTCCTTTCAATTTGGCGCTCATTATTATAAACGGTAAGCGATAAAAAAATTGTGTCTTTACAGATCTGTGTGTGTGTGTTCTTGTGTTAAGGTGTGCGCGTTCGTAAATGTGTGTGCATGCATGCGGGCATGCATCTGCACGCGCTCAAAACACGCCACCATCAAATTTGATGCAGGTGCTGAGCTATGGACCAGCACGCCAACCTTCACATTATGTGCATGGTATGAGGGCAAGGTGAGTGGAATTTTGTGCTCTCCATGCCTGGCCTTTATGCCAGCCTGGGTTCCGAGAACCGCTCGCCGTCTGTATTGCAGCCAATACTATTTGAGGAGGGTTGGCCATTATATGCACCGTATATTTGGTGAATTCCTGCAAAATAGGCGTACCATACATACACCGTGTATATATACATGGTTCTGGCCAACTCTTTGTTTTAGCATAGCTCCAGCTGAGTGTTGCACGCCAGCTGGGCCGTTTTGGGAAGCTTGGACAACATGAAATTGCATATATCATGCATCATCACCTGTGCTACTCACCTGTGCTGCTCATTCTATGCATCATCACCTGTGCTACTTACCTGTGCTGCTCAATTTATGCTTCGTCATCTGTGCTACTCACATGTGCTGCTCATTCTATGCATCATCACCTGTGCTACTCACCTGTGCTGCTCATTCTATGCATCATCATCTGTGCTGCTCACCTGTGCTGCTCATTCTATGCTTCTTCACCTGTGCTACTCACCTGTGCTGCTCATTCTATGCATCGCCACCTGTGCTACTTGCCTGTGCTGCTCATTCTATGCTTCATCACCTGTGCTACTCACCTGTGCTGCTCATTCTATGCATCATCACCTGTGCTACTCACATGTGCTGCTCATTCTATGCTTCATCATCTGTGCTACTTACCTGTGCTGCTCATTCTATGCATCATCATCTGTGCTACTCACCTGTGCTGCTCATTCTATGCTTCATCACCTGTGCTACTTACCTGTGCTGCTCATTCTATGCATCATCATATGTGCTACTTACCTGTGCTGCTCATTCTATGCTTCATCACCTGTGCTACTTACGTGTGCTGCTCATTCTATGCTTCTTCACCTGTGCTACTCACCTGTACTGCTCATTCTATGCTTCATCACCTGTGCTACTTACCTGTGCTGCTCATTCTATGCATCATCACCTGTGCCACTTACCTGTGCTGCTCATTCTATGCTTCATCTGTGCTACCTACCTGTGCTGCTTATTCTATGCTTCGCCACCTGTGCTGCTTACCTGTGCTGCTCATTCTATGCATCATCACCTGTGCTACTTACCTGTGCTGCTCATTCTATGCATCATCACCTATGCTACTCACATGTGCTGCTCATTCTATGCTTCATCATCTGTGCTACTTACCTGTGCTGCTCATTCTATGCTTCATCACCTGTGCGACCTACCTGTGCTGCTCATTCTATGCATCATCATCTGTGCTACTCACCTGTGCTGCTCATTCTATGCTTCATCATCTGTGCTACTTACCTGTGCTGCTCATTCTATGCTTCATCACCTGTGCTACTTACCTGTGCTGCTCATTCTATGCATCATCACCTGTGCTACTTACCTGTGCTGCTGATTCTATGCATCATCATCTGTGCTACTTACCTGTGCTGCTCATTTTATGCTTCATCATCTGTGCTACTTACCTGTGCTGCTCATTCTATGCATCATCATCTGTGCTACTTACGTGTGCTGCTCATTCTATGCTTCATCTGTGCTACCTACCTGTGCTGCTCATTCTATGCTTCGCCACCTGTGCTACTAACGTGTGCTGCTCATTCTATGCATCATCACCTGTGCTACCTACCTGTGCTGCTCATTCTATGCTTCATCACCTGTGCTACTTACGTGTGCTGCTCATTCTATGCTTCATCTGTGCTACCTACCTGTGCTGCTCATTCTATGCTTCGCCACCTGTTCTACTTACCTGTGCTGCTCATTCTATGCTTCTTCACCTGTGCTACTCACCTGTGCTGCTCATTCCATGCTTCATCACCTGTGCTACTCACCTGTGCTGCTCATTCTATGCTTCATCACCTGTGCTACTTACCTGTGCTGCTCATTCTATGTATCTTCACCTGTGCTACTTACCTGTGCTGCTCATTCTATGCATCATCATCTGTGCTACTTACCTTTGCTGCTCATTCTATGCTTCATCACCTGTACTACTCACCTGTGCTGCTCATTCTATGCTTCATCACCTGTGCTACTTACGTGTGCTGCTCATTCTATGCTTCTTCACCTGTGCTACTCACCTGTGCTGCTCATTCCATGCTTCATCACCTGTGCTACTCACCTGTGCTGCTCATTCTATGCTTAATCACCTGTGCTACTTACCTGTGCTGCTCATTCTATGCATCGTCACCTGTGCTACTTACCTGTGCTGCTCATTCTATGCATCATCATCTGTGCTACTTACCTGTGCTGCTCATTCTATGCTTCATCACCTGTGCTACTCACCTGTGCTGCTCATTCTATGCTTCATCACCTGTGCTACTTACCTGTGCTACTCACCTGTGCTGCTCATTCTATGCTTCATCACCTGTGCTACTCTTCGAGCTCACTAGTGCAATTTTGCAGGTCTATGACTGCCTGTCTCTTTGACTTTGCGTACCCTCCTTAGATCTGAAAACCCTCCTTGCCCTCTCCCTGCATAATTCATGTTTTCTACGTTACGTCTCCCTCCCTCCTACTTGTCTTTGTTCACGTTCAATACATAAGAGCACGGAATGCACATCTGCACATCTGCCCTCCCTCTCTTTACATCACTGTTAGGCCACCACCTGGGACGTCATACGTGTAAATGTCATCGCTTATGTTGGCAACTGGATCGGCGCGTCCATACAGGTGTGTGCCTGCTGCTGCTGTTTAGAGGATCTGGCTGTTCAGCAACTTGTGCAAGCGCAGGAGCATAGAGCAAGGTTTATCTTGTTCTGCACAAGTACGTTTGATTCACCCAGCCTTTCTCTGCACGTCAAACAAGTTAAACACGTGTGTTCTACACGGTCTTCTTCCTCACAAAAAGGGCGTGCTACATGATCTTGCTCTTCACAAAATGTGTGTGCTACACGATCTTGCTTTTCACAGAAAGTGTTTGCTGCACGATCTCGTTATACGCTACAGGTCGGACTAATGATTGCCGCTGGGCTGTTTGAGGGTGACGACGGGCGGTATGCTATATACTTGGCAGAAGAGAAGGTGGGAGCTCAGTAGTGGGAACGTTTTGCGCGCAGAATGACCTTGGCTTGGGCCGCAGAGCCTTGCTGTCTGAGCTGTGTTTTTCACCCATATCAGTATAGGACCAATGAACAATGCAGAGTAGGCAAGCTGGCTGGCCTGCCGTGTCCTGTTTGAAGGGGGATATGCAGTGCTTGAAATCAGTATAGGACCAATGAACAATGCAGAGTAGGCAAGCTGGCTGGCCTTCCGTGTCCTGTTTGTAGGGGGATATGCAGCGCTTGAAATCAGTGTAGGACCAACTAACAATGCAGTGTCTGATACCATGGGTTGCCTGCCACACTGTTTCAAGCAGTTAAAAAGAGGGATTAAGCATCTAAAACAAGTAGGGTGTGATCCTGCGGATCACAAAAAATGGGGTGGAGCCTGCGCTGCAACCTGCATTGAAGTTGTACCTAATGTAGTGAGAGTGATTCAGGGGGGGCTGCACCCTCTGCACCCCACTGCTCCTGTTCAACCATTTCTGAGATGGCAGCCTGGTCTTTGCAATGAAGAGCGGCATTCAACCGTGTCTGTAGCTGTTTGCTTGCCAATGGTGTGTAAGACCTCAACAGCTGTGTGTCATGTGAGCGAGCAATTCGGGGGGCTGCAATCCTTCTGAACGCCTGAGCTTTATACGGTTGTTCATAGCCACCAACTCTGGGCTGCTGCTTCCTGTGCCTGATGAGTGGCATTGCCAGGCTAAGACTGTTGCTCCAAGTGCTGTGCCAAGTGATGGATGCGGGTCTTCTCTCGGGCCCTCGCTTGCCTGTACTCCCGAGTGCTGTGGAGCTGCTGCCGTCTCTGCTCTGCTGCTGCAAGCGCTGTTAGCATGTTGGGATCGGTCGGCCACTCAACGACACCACTACTGAGAAGAAGGGCTAAGAATATGATAGGAAACATTCTGAATATATGATAAATACCCAATTGCATCCCGGGGGGGAACAAAGACACGCGACCCCAAGGGGTCGCTCGTGGAGGGGGGTTTGACCGGGGTGTTCCGGAGTCAGCGCAAAATTGGCTTTTATTCCATACAGGTTTTACACGTTGAGGTTGCCTGGTGACTCAGCAAGTGGAACGAATGTAAGGGGGACTACGCCCTGGGGGGCTCCGCCCCAAAAATGATCAAGCAGTTAAAAGAGGAATGAAGCAGGTAAAAAGAAAGGCTGGCTAGGATCAGCATATCCCAAATTGCTCCTAAGTGTGTCAGCGACTCATATTGTGTCAGCCACCACAAGGGCCAGCCCATGGCCACTTGCAAGTGTGTGAACGTGCACGCCCAGGCATCCAAGAGCTTCGGCCAGCTATTTGTGCGAGGGCTTTTAGCGAACTGGCTTGTCAGCTTGGCGGTGTGGCAGACAATGCAGCTCAGGTGTGCGTGTGTGTGTGTGTGTGTGTGTATGTGTGTGTGTGTGTGTGTGCAGCGCAGGTGTGTGTGTGTGTGTATGTGTGTGTGTGTGTGTGCGTGTGTGCTCGTGTGCTGCATCTACCCTCATTCACGATCTTGGAGGTATTTTTTGAGGGCGGGGGGGCTTAAGAAACGGGAACTGGGTGTGCTTTTTAGCACACGTGTCTGTAGAGGAGGACGTGACTGTGTTTTGTCTGCTATTGCAGCTTGCTCCTTGTTATCTGCCAAGCAGATCCAAAGTCCTGGGATTTTAGGTGTCTGCATGTCGTACTGAACACCACTGGAAAGATCAGATCAGCTCAATTGTTTGGGCAGGCAACCGTGTTTGTGCAGCTTTGCGGTGCATTGCTGGCGGTGCGCGTACGCAACCATGTCACCGGAGCTCATTAGCGTAATGTTCTGAGAACAACCACAAGGCTTTTGTTCTAGCTGCTTTTGGGAGCGTCAAAACATGTGTGTACCAAAAGCGTGTACTGAAGGGGCTTTCAGCGAGGTTGTCAGAAGCTTAGGCAACAGCATTGCGCAATTGGACGAAAGATAATGCATAACTCGTTACAAGCATAGTCTGCTGCTTATGCAACAACAATGCGCAAGTGAACGAACAAGAGAGCGCAAATTTTTACAAGCACGGTCTGCTGCCGCACACCTGCCTTGCTTGTCCTGTGCGCTGTGCAAACAGAAATTGACTGGTTGGGCTCTTGGCGTCTTCAACCCCAGTTCTATGTGACACCTGCCTTGCTCGTCTTACCCTTGCTGTGCACACAGGATTTGACTGGCAAGGCGTTTGGTATCTTCATGCCCAAGTCTATGTTTGGAGCCTTGGGCTTGGAGCACACAACAGCGAACCTGTTCCTGGTGAGCGCCAAATAATCAGTGTAGGTCAGAACGGTCAATGCGGTATGTCACAGACTCAGTGTACGTCAGTACTGTCATTGTGTAGTGTCACAAACTCAGTGCAGGTCAGTACGGTCATTGTGTTGTGTCACAGACTCAGTGTACGTCAATACTGTCATTGTGTTGTGTCACAGACTCAGTGTACGTCAGTACGGTCATTGTGTTGTGTCACAGACTCAGTGCAGGTCAGTACTGTCATTGTGTAGTGTCACAGACTCAGTGCAGGTCAGTACTGTCATTGTGTAGTGTCACAGACTCAGTGTGAGCCAGTACGGTCATTGTGTTATGTCACCGACTCAGTGTAGGTCAGTACTGTCATTGTGTAGTGTCACAGACTTATTGTAGGTCAGTACTGTCATTGTGTTGTGTCATAGACTCAGTGTAGGTCAGTACTGTCTTTGTGTTATGTCACAGTCAGTGTGAGCCGGTACGGTCATTATTGTGTAGTATCACAAACTCAGTGTAGTCAGTACTGTCATTGTATTGTGTCACAGTCAGTGTAGGTCAGTACGGTCAATGTTAATATCACATAAATAACAAAAAAACAGGTCAGTTGGTTAATAAACATCACACAAGCAGAGGATACAATACGAGGGTTTGTTTGATTAAAAACGTCAGTCTGATATTTAATCTAATCAGCCTTCCGTCCTTTACAAGGGCTGAATGTCAAGAGCATTGATTATCTAACCGTAATTTCTCAAGGTTGCTCTGATTTCCAGTATCCACGCACATTACTGGATTATTTCAGTGCGTCACTCAATTGTCCAATAAGTGCCTACTAGGCATTAAACAATAGACAATGTTTTACTACTTAATTAGGCGTGCTATTCCAGCACTGTTGCCAAAACTCTCGCCAGGAGCCATTTCAAGCCAAGCCGTGCAACCCTTCTGATTTTCATATTCTTTTTTCCTTTTTGTGGTGGAGGGTTTTTACGGTACCAAAATGGCTCATACTTTATAAATGTAAAGAGTGATTTCCACTGCCTGCAACTGTTTCCATTAAATCTTATGTCCACTAAATCGGACCAACCGTTGAAATGTATGGCACTCAAGTTTGAAGTTCCCCATCCACTTAAATGATTTACTATCTTTTCGTCCGTGAACTGAAGTGTCCGTTCCTTTTATGTCCATGGACGCAGAGGAGGTGTTGGAAGATGTGGCTCTCGTACTTGCAGTTCCTCATCTGGTTAACTCCATACTTCAGTTACTCCATACTACAGCTGCTCCATACTACAGTTGCTCCATACTAAAGTTAACTCCATACTACAGTTGCTCCATACTAAAGTTATATCCATACTACAGTTACTCCATATTACAGTTACTCCACACTACAGTTACTCCAACCTACAGATAACTCCATACGTCAGCTACCTACTCTTGTTTCATCCTTGGTCTAAACACGCTGTTGCATGCTTGTGCTTGCAGTACCCCATTGCAATCTACTATGGTGCCAACCTGGGTGCCCGAGACTTCATCGTTAAAGGCATCTTGCCGGCATCGCTTGGCAACTTCTGTGTGAGTTTCCAAAAGTTATGCTTCCTGTTGCCTCCCGACTCCTGTCTGAATTAATGAGAATGAATTAATGAGAAAAAAGAAAAAATTACGCAGGCAGTAAAAACCACTCCCCACATTAATTAAGGAAAAGGAGCCACTTTGGTACCGAGTACCATAAAGCTCCTCCACCGCAAAAAGGAAAGGAAAATTAATGGGGATCAGGAGGGTTGCAGGCTTGGCCTGAAACCGGCTCTTGATGAGAGTTAATAACAGTACTGGAAAGTGCACGTATGTTATGAAAGTAGTGTATGTTATGAAAGTGCACGTATGTTATATTTGGACAAGTCTCACACGTTTAATATCTCATGATCTCAAGATTCAAACCGTGCTACATTCTTCACAAATTTCTTACTCAGAGCTGTTTTGGTACTCTGGCAATTTAAATGTAGAGCGTATGTCAGTAACCTACATATATGCAGCAAAGCAACCAATTGTGATAAACCACTGGACTTTTGAAACAGGAAGAAGGGTCTTGACCGTGTACCTCTTTTCAAATTGCCTGATGCCTTATTTTCAAGTCAATGCACAGTTAGGGAGTACAAACTTCCTGCAAAGTAACAGATACATTTAAGAGCGGTGCCATCTGTAAATCACCAGCAGCATTCTTCATCTGTCTAGTCCAGCAATCACAGGCAGAACTCCTGAGGGACACGTCAGCTATCACTGCTTCACGTAAATTGTTGCTGTTTGATTCAACCATCCTGTTCCCGTAACTGGCTGACATGAACCAGTATTGGTTACATGGGTTACAAGGAGGTGACCCTTAGCCAGATTGTTTGACTTACCAGCTGCTGACTGGTCTCGGCCAGCCATAAGTAAAAATATAATCTCGGGAATAAGGACAACAATGCAGTGCTCTTTTGGGAAAGGAAATCCAATACAATTTGGTCACTAATTGCCGACCTGCTGTAGCAAGTAACAAGGTCAGGCTGCTGAGAAGCTCGCAAAATAGGATGCAAATTTAACTGATTATGTTATTAGCTCAAAAGCCTGGAGATCTTAGCAAAATAGCAGAGCGTGCACCTCGTTCTGGACATGTTCTTCTGCACCAGGGCACTGGTCACGTACGTGGGAACTACAATCAAGCCACGCTTCTACCTCTACTTATTAAGTATGCGCACGCAAGTGGAACCTTCTGATACTGCGCTCAACATGTTTTGACAGATCAAGATGAAGTTACACAGTGGCACAGTGGCGCAGTGGCACATTGGTTCATTACTAGAAAAAGGGATGGTAAACCAATAATGATAAGTGGCCAGTTTGTGTTAATGTGCACGTTAGGGTCCATCAACTCAGTGTCTCTCCAAACACCTCTCATCCTATGCTTTGTTAAAAAGCTCGTACATATGATGGCCTGAAGGCTTGAACTAGTAATATCGTAAGAACCCCTGTGTGCATCCTTGCAGCACGCACCAGATGTAGAAGAGAACTTCCTTTGAAAAGCTTGTAGCACGCACCGGATAGAGAAGAGAACTTCCTTTGAAAAGCTTGTAGCACGCACCAGATGGAGAAGAGAACTTCCTTTGAAAAGCTTGTAGCACGCACCAGATAGAGAAGAGAACTTCCTTTGAAAAGCTTGTAGCACGCACCAGATGTAGAAGAGAACTTCCTATGAAATAGCCATGTGTGCGATCTGCAAAAGAGTGCTAAAAACACTGTCATACTTGAGAAACCAAACACACACACACTCACACACACACGCACACACACACACAACACAACACACACACGCACACACACACACACACACGCACACACACACACACACACACACACACACACACACACACACACACACACACACACACACAACACAACACACACACACACGCACGCACGCACACACACATACATGCATACACAAAATCTGACATCCATAATCACATACACACACATACATGCACACACAAAAAATCACACATCCATAATCACACACACACACTCACACTCACACACACACGTGCTTTGCACGCAGGGTGGTACGCTGCTTGTGGCCACTAGCTACGCCACCATTTTTGGCCGCATCCCAGTTGTTGTGAACTCCTTTTTCGAGCGCCTGTTTGGCATTAACTTTGGTGGGCCCAGGACTAAAGTGGGGCGCGGCTGGGAGCCTGGCATCCTGCGCTCCCTCAGAGGCAAAAAGCCACAACAGGCATCAGTACCACGTCGGTACGAGGACACCCCTTGATGGTTGTGCACAGCTGTTGATCCTCATCGCCAAGCAAGCTCTTGGTATACTTCTTGATTTTGCTCTTTGTGTTGGATTTTGACTACGGATGACAAAATTGATTTTTGAAGGCCGACCGAGGTGATTGCTTGTGTCCCAGTTCAAAACCACAATATACTTAAATCATTTTCGTAGGGCCTTGCTTGAGGAATAGGTGCGTGCCTTCAGCATGGGATCCCCATCTGTAGCTGTAGAACGCTACTGCCAATCTGAAGCAGCAAAGGCGGTCTGCAAGATGAGAAGGGCTGCTGCCAAGCTCTGTGATTTTGCACGTATAAACCTCACCCGCAGTGTGCTTGCATGTTCACATGTTCATCTTAAATGTTAGCTTGCTTAGGAGATGGAGTTCAGCGTATGCAGATGAAGAGTAGCAGGATACATATTTACAAGGCACGATACTTTTTAGGGGTTGGTTGACGTATAGGGTGTGCTGGCCGCTCTGGACAATAAACCCAATTAGGGGGGGGGATCGTACGTCCCTGTTTGCTGGAAGAGCTTTGCATTCAGCTGGGTGTGTTTTTCATGATTTTTGTTGATTGTGGCTGCAAGGAGTTGCAGTTGTTGACGTGAGCCCTTATATGGTTTAGCCTTTGGTTTTTGTTGATCATGTATGTGGTGCATTCATATGGCACCGGTCGTGCCTAGATAGGTGTTTTTGTTTATAAATTTTGACAATGAGCCACAGAGTATAAAAGGCTGATCCTAGGTTTTTGGGCAACACTCTTCCGAGGTGCTCTGCTTGCACTCTCGTGCACTTGGGTTGGTTTCATTACAATGTGTGTGTTGTGCAATTTTGTAGTAGCGTGAGATCTTACTGAGCTTCCTACTTGCATGGTGGTAATCGCGTCAATGGATGCTGGCAGAGTCTGTCAAGTCAGTCAGGTTGTAATGCAATGTCATCTCTTTGAGGACCTTCTGTCGAGCAAGTCAGGTTGTCTTGCAATCTCTCTCTCTCTCTCTCTCTCTCTCTCTCTCTCTCTCTCTCT
>Ga0307945_1004499_pt1:0-2500 | contig 11252 bp, 14 predicted proteins | sample OrgLakmetagen228_FD_201818 | JGI IMG/M metagenome (GOLD analysis project Ga0307945, IMG submission 201818) | Saline water microbial communities from Organic Lake, Antarctica - #228 | ecosystem: Environmental > Aquatic > Non-marine Saline and Alkaline > Saline | place: Antarctica: Organic...
AAATGTCTAGACCGGTATTCCCACCTGACATGTTCTTTGTGCTGCGAGTGGTGCAGCTCCTACGGGGTCTGGCCAACAGTGGGTGCATCTTATGTCACGATGCATCGACTCTTCAAATGTCTAGGCCGGTATACGTTCGCAATCATCAGGCATACGTATGCAATCATCACGCCCTCAGGAGTTATTAGTGTTTGATAGCCAGGGAGCTTATTGCATTGCTATGCACACGCGCACTTCAATCCCATTGTCCATCCTTGAAACACCCCTCTGCTGCTCCTTGGGTCAGAGCCTTACATTGACCCTGGTTGGCTTGCGTGTCAAAATGGACGAATCAGTGGATGAAACCCTCTCCGTAAACATACGCATGGGCAGGTATGGGCATCGATGACTTCAGCAGTGCCTCCCAGTGGGAGCCCCTGGCAAAGGAGGCCCACAGACAAAGGCAGGAGCTTGACAAAGGGGGCCGCAAGAAGAAGAAAAAGAGGGGGGTGCAGAGACAGGCAGGGGAAGAAGAAGGCAGGGGCTGGGGCGTTGTGGGCTCCTTGAGGCACCTCATCACATGGTGAGTTGTGAGTGAGTGTAATGTGCATAAGCAAGTGGTTAGTTGTGAGTGAGTGTAATGTGCATAAGCAAGTGATGAGTTGTGAGTAAGTGTAATGTGCATAAGCAAGTGGTGAGTTGTGAGTGAGTGTAACATGCATTAGTTATGTATGAGTTTCTTGTCGCACATCTCCGAGTTGCTATATTGGCTGCTACGCTGCAGTAAGGTTGTGTGGGCAAGGAGTGCGTATCCTGAACTGAAGTGCAGGCGGTAATACAGGCAGTGAAGTAAGTGCAGGTGGTAAAACAGGCAGTGAAGGAAGTGCAGGCAGTGCACTAGCACAGTAGTGCAGGCAGTGCAGGCAGGCAGGTGAAGTACAGGCAGTGCAGCAAGTGCAGGCAGGCAGTAGTACAGTAATGTAGGCAGTGCAGGCAGGCAGGTGAAGTACAGGCAGTGAAGGAAGTGCAGGCAGTGCACTAGTACAGTATTGTAGGCAGTGCAGGCAGGCAGGTGAAGTACAGGCAGTGCAGCAAGTGCAGGCAGTGCACTAGCACAGTAATGTAGGCAGTGCAGGCAGGCAGGTGAAGTACAGGCAGTGCAGCAAGTGCAGGCAGTGCACTAGTACAGTAATGTAGGCAGTGCAGGCAGGCAGGTGAAGTACAGGCAGTGCAGCAAGTGCAGGCAGTGCACTAGTACAGTAATGTAGGCAGTGCAGGCAGGCAGTTAAAGTACAGGCAGTGAAGTAAGTGCAGGCAGGCAGTAGTACACGAGCTTCGGGCTTGAGTGCGTGCTGCAGTGTGGGCTTTGGACCGAATTTGTGTCATTGGTGCGTGAGGTTGTGCGGGCAGGATTTCCCAAGCTTCAGGCTAGTGTGCGGGCTTTGAGCACACTCTGGGTGTGCGCCATTAACATTTGCTTCCAGATCTCAAGTCTTCGGTGCTCAGGCGCGCTCCCTTGTAAGCTTCCGGTGCTCAGGCGCGCTCCCTTGTAAGAAAAACAGTGTAGGAAGCAAGCTTGATTTTGATGGATTGAGCGCTGAAGGTTGAAGTTTGTAACACCGATGAATTGTCTAAAACCTTGAAATGAATGAATAAAATTGACAAGGTTGCCTGATAAAAGCTGGGGCATTGATAGTATATCATACAGATGACTGTGGCAGGAATAAAACCAGCAGGTATGTATGCATATGACTGATACATCAATTCAGAAACTGCAAGATTCATTGTGAATAACTACGGTGCCAGAGGGCATCTATAAGGTTTAATAAGAAATAAGAAGGTCGTCCTGTTTTAGCTACTGCCCGTGCATATTCCAGACAGACAGACAGACAGAGGGTCCGTAACCCGATGCACAAAACTTAAGATCTGACTGTTTTGACATATTCCATACACAGCTGCATTAGGTGCTGAATGGCCTTCCACGTAGCATTGATTGTACAAATAACACAACTCCGTTTATCGCAGGCCCATTCAATTGTAGAGCTCAACCATGCTTGCTGACCGGGTGAAGAAAACCATTAGCGAGCAAGAAGATCATCGATCGCCCTGTGTCTATTGCGTAACTTTTCCCCTACCCTCAAATCTGGCAAACATACATATTTGCTACAACATTAACAAGTGGCGAATATTTCAACATGATTGTCAACTCTCTTAGCCCAAACCATTGAAAATGTGAAGAGTTTGTGGTGCAGTAATGCCAGAGGGGGAACACTGAGGCCCAAAATGGGTACGGTTTTTGCATGCTCCTAGGGTATGGGCCCCTTAACTTGCAGGTTTCAAGCTCAGCTTTGATATGCAGGATTTCAAAGCAGTTAAGCTTGAAACCTGCAAGTTAAGGGGCCCATAGCTAATCGGCCGCGGCGTGAACCCTACTTTTTGAGCAGCCATCTGCTGTATCTGACAAGCCAGCGCACCAAACCCGGTGATTTATAGTGTTTTGAGGTCCTTACAACAAATACAG
>Ga0307945_1004499_pt1:7500-11252 | contig 11252 bp, 14 predicted proteins | sample OrgLakmetagen228_FD_201818 | JGI IMG/M metagenome (GOLD analysis project Ga0307945, IMG submission 201818) | Saline water microbial communities from Organic Lake, Antarctica - #228 | ecosystem: Environmental > Aquatic > Non-marine Saline and Alkaline > Saline | place: Antarctica...
GTGTTATTGAAAGGAAAAAGAGTGTTTTGGTGGTTGTGTGTTGGCACCTGAAGAGGATGTGTAGGACACTGTTTATGTGTGGAAAGAAAGAAAGGAACCAACGCAGACAGGGTATACATCAGCATGGGTATACATCTGCATGGGTTCGAAAAGTTGTATTATGTACTCTGCATCACCCAATGGATGCAAAGCAACATGTCACCTGCAGAAAAAAAATTACATAACTAAGAGGAACCGCTACCTTCCTGCTGCTTCCAAACTGGACTGAAAATAGCATGAACGCCTTTTATCAAAACCTGCACTGACAACAAGGATATCATCGATGCTTGCAGAGTTCTTGGAAACATCCTAAAATTTGAAAAGCTCTATATGCAAACCTTTACCAGCAAAGCAAAACACCATCCCTGCCAGAAGCAACGTGGGGCATGCATATCCTAGTTATCTGGAATTAAGCTGCCAGGGAGCAACTTGTTGCAAACAACTTAATTGGTTAGAAAGAAATAAGAAATAAGACTTTGTCACCAGTTGCAATCTGGAATTTTATAAACGCAGGCAGCATACCCCTTCTTAAAGGCCAACCTCCAAGGAAAAAATAACTGCCAACACTGCCCAGAATATGTAGGCTCCCCAACGACTCAAGAAAAACAGCTAACATGAACACTGGCAGCACCATAAAGACGCATAACAAATTCCCTTTGATCACACGCATCAGCAGTGCTTACTAGAACTAAAAGCCCCTAACTGGAGGGAGTGGGGCTTCACAGATAAGATTTACCACAAACAAAGAAATTGCTCTGTCAATCGGAGCTAGAATGTACCACCCGCAATCCAACAAAATTACAACAATAAATCCTGGAAGCTCAAGCATAACTAAACCATAAACATATCCGAGCTAGCAGGAGCTGTTGTCTAAAATACATGAACACACCCATACTGCAACAGGCAGCGCTAGTACAATATAATGGCAAGTAAGAAACAGCATACTTTACCCCCAGCGCATGAAACGGCTTAAACATGCCAAACTCCTTGGAACCATCGTACACCACATCCAGCGATCAAAATACACCATCCATCTCTACAAGGTTAAAAGCTCATGCTGGCATCCTAGGGAACGAGTGCGCAGATGCCGTAGCGAAGTGCTCTGCAGAAAATTAAAGTGGCCATGATATCCACATAAACACTGACGCCCATCCTCACTCATCCATCTTCTGGCCAGCAAGGGTGGGAGACCCTTTCCCAGCCTGCCTACCAGATACTCTTAACACCTGCCTACCAGGCCTCCAGCAGAAAGGCTCTCCATTTTCTCAGATCTCTATGCTGTAAAAGCACACATGCACATCCAACACAAACTAGATCCTAAATCAAAAAAGGCTTCAGACCATCAGTCCATAAAGTGCTACATAAAGTACCAGGAACTGCTCAAGGAAGATATTGTCGAAAAAGACAACTCATTTTAGAAAAATGCGAGTGTCACCTCTGGAGAAAAGAACATGTCATGCTCTGCCGCACAGATTTGATATACAGCCAAAAGCATGCTGCTCAGTGCAACCATATAAAAGGCCTATTAATCTGTGTTAGACTTTATAGCGGAGGACTTATGCATTGTCGACAAGCTGGCGCGTCAAGAGTACACTTGCCAGGGTTGTTACCAGAGTACTTGAAACAGCTTTGAGTAAGATAATTCTTGAGGTAAATAGCACGGTTTAGGATTTGAGGTCACGGATTCAAGTAAGAGACTTGTTTGTATGGCAGAAGTTCTGACAAGAGTTCTCGTGTTTGTGAATGTCTTAACAGCGGGGATGTTCAAAATGAGAAACACATCATTTTTCATGCACAGGAACTCTTTATCTACGGCACCAGAGCATATCCCCCTTTACACACCTTTTTTTCAATATTTCAAACAAGCATATGACACCAACCCTAGACAGGACCTCTGGCAACACCCGCAGCGCACATGCATGCCTGCTTCTTTTTTGTCCAGCATTCAAGACATGTATGACACTAATGAACACATTTTGAAGGATGGAGAGAACTGCTTGAGTGCACCCAAAAACAGGTGCGTGTGAAGCAGGGCTGTCCCCTTTGCTTTTCTTTCTGTATGTTAATGACTTTGATGATATTGCATGAGGGTGTTTAAGGTGCAGTAACAGGCACAGCTGGATCCTTTGTGACGCACATTTGGTACGCTGATGACATGACTCTGATGGCTAACAGTTTGAGATGGTTTATTTTAATACATCTGGTTCAAATGTGCCTGTCTTCAACATTGAGAGAGTTCCGCTTACACACAAAATATAATCTTAAGTATCTGGGTATGATGTTTTACAGGCGCGTGAGCATGATTGAGTCCTCGAAGCATGCAGCTAGTCCTTTCATGGCATCTGCTTTTAGGGTTAGTCAGTTTTTATGTGAGAATTTTCTGGTGAATAGGCCATATGTGGCTTAGGAAAACGCATGTGCTTTCAGCCGGTATGTATGCAGGCTAGGTGTGGGCGTTGAGCTTATTTAAGGGGACAAGGTCTTTACAAGTGATTTGCATGTGGCGACACATGAGTATTCTGAAGGGCACGCTGGGTGTTAAGTTACCGCCACGACTTGCCAGTGGGCTGTCTTGAGGGTATGTGGACACGAGCCAAAGCAGTTTTACTGGTTCAGGTCTGTTGCCAATTTGTAAAATAGCATGCTCAGGTCCAAAAGTGAGATGAGTGATCTAGGTGCTGAAAGCGGATCTGAGCATACATTTAAGTGACCCCTCCTTCTGGACAGCTCAGATCTGAGATGCTTTTCAAGAAAAGCTGCCGCGCTGTGATTCATTAGCGCAAGCAGTGCGGCAGGGTACTTCCGTTTCTATCCAAGAGTTCACTGATGATCTCAGGCACAGATTGCAGACAACGTGGAGAGATGTTGAGGGATTGAACCCACGGGACACAACATCTTACTCTTTTTGCAGTGCCTTTTTATCACTATCACGATGTGCATGCCCCTCCTTGTTCGCCAAGATATATGCATTAGGATCTGGGATCATTAAAACTCTCCTTTGTGTGAGTGTCGTGCCTGTGTGAGCAGATTCAAGATCAAGTGCATGCCCTTTTGATGTGTTGAGAGACACAGGTATTTGTGCTCTGAAGTGAAAGTTTGCTTACTTGTTCAGTCATCATCACATTAGATTGGTACCATCCAATTACCATGATGCCTTGCAAGGCAGCACACATGCACCTACCCCCTCCACAAACAAGGAAATGCCAATAAATATATTGCAAACTACCATGAATACTACCATGAATACTACCAGACCCTAGTCAAAAATGGCTCTGTAATTGGACCAGCTAGCAACGCCTACCTAACAGTATCCTATGTCCCTGCTAGAATCAAATGCATCACTATGAGGTACAGAACAGGAACCCTGTGCAACCAAAGAAGGCGATATGGTTTAGGCACTCGATTAGCCTAAAATATGATCACTGAGATACACAAAATGGAAAAAGAAAAAAAATGTGAAACATGACTTGGGCGGATACGGAGCACTTTCCGCGTTTTGTCCGGCTACGACCATCGCCTCCCCCTCCCACTTCCCCTCGACCCCCAAACCACCATTTCCCTCTCCCATGTAGCCCATATTCCTCTTCCCTCAAGGCCCCCCCTCCAACACACACCCTCACCCCCAGCAGTTCGCAACGCAGCAGCAGCCATTGGTCCGCCATACCCACCACCCCCAAACAACTCCCCCTCCAAGGCGCCCCTCCCCTCACACC
>Ga0307945_1004505_pt1 | contig 11237 bp, 13 predicted proteins | sample OrgLakmetagen228_FD_201818 | JGI IMG/M metagenome (GOLD analysis project Ga0307945, IMG submission 201818) | Saline water microbial communities from Organic Lake, Antarctica - #228 | ecosystem: Environmental > Aquatic > Non-marine Saline and Alkaline > Saline | place: Antarctica: Organic Lake...
TGTGAAAGCAGTGGGTGGGTGGGTGGGGGGGGGGACGGGGGGGGTGGGCGTGCGTGCGTGCAAAAAAAATATGTCAACATTTGCACTAGATAGAACGAGGGCCACTGTGGCATTCCACGTGCGCTTGTTGCAAGCTTATGAGGCCTTGTAAAGTGATAAAGTGTGGTCGGTATGAGGTTTATATGATACAGACGCATAACGCAAATAAGCGATCATACGCACGCACACACACTTGAAATGCATGGACTCATGCCCAAAGCTGTGCGCCAGAAAGTGCAAGAGGAGTTCCACAATGACATACACACACGCACACGCACACACACGTACATACACGCACGCTTATTATATGCACTGCAACGCAGGTATCGCCTAATGTCTGAGGCTGCGCGTCAGAAAGTGAGGGAGGAGTTCCGCATCATCGTGGACGGTCACAATGTGCCTCCCCCTATCACAAACTTCAGAGATATGAAGATCCCACCCTGCGTCATGTGAGTTGTGTGTATGTGTGTAGGGTTGGCCAGAACCGTTTGTATACACCGCAGTTGACCGTATGTTTGATGTTTTCCCTGCCAAACATACCGTATATACACTGGTTCTGGCCAACCCTATGTATGTGTGTGTACCAGTGTGTGTATTAAGGTACGTGCGCATTTGCACTGGGTGTGAGCGAGGGTGCGTGTGTGTGTGTGTGTGTGTGTGTGTGTGTGTGTGTGTGTGTGTGTGTGTGTGTGGGTCCGTGCATGATATGTGGGTGGGCGATGAAAGGATGTTTGTCCCTTTCGTGCCTCGCTTATCTGATTTTCCTAGATGCATACGTACAGAGGAATCTGGCTATTATCAGAAACAAATACCAGCAGTCAGACGCCTACTCTAGACTCTTTCTATAAAAAGGTTTGCACTGCTCCATTCACTTCAAAACCCCCTTAAAGAACAAAATGAAACTTTCGTTTGCCAAATTCCGTTTGCAAATAGACGCTTTTACGCCTTTGTTACCCTATTTTTTGGCTTTTGCAGCCAGCAGCTAGAAGCCAAGGGCACTAAATAGCCCACACCCATTCCAGAACAAAGCAGACCCTTGTTTCCTGCACTGCTTCCACTCTTAAAAAGTGCACGTACCTCAACCGTTACTCACACTACATCTTTGTTACCTTATCTTTTGTTTTTGCAGCCAGCAGCTAGAAGCCAAGGGCATCAAAAAGCCCACGCCCATTCAGGCGCAGGGTCTACCGGTGGCCTTGGCTGGACGTGACATGATTGGCATTGCCTTTACTGGGAGTGGCAAGACCCTGGTGTTTTCATTACCCATGATCCTGATAGCACTCCAGGCAAGTTGTGTGTGTGCGTGCTGCAAGTGTGCGTTCGTGTGTGCGTGTGTTTGTGCATGTATGTGTGTTTGTGTGTTTGTGTGTGTGTGTGTGCGCGTGTGTGTGCGTGTTTGTGCACGTATGTGTATGTATGTCTGTGTGTGTGACATATGACATTGCATTTACCACACGATGCTGTACACCTGTGTTAAGGTCCTGGTCAAAATATGCTTTCAACTTGCTGTTACACATGCATACAGTGCTGTGTATCCAATGTTGCTGTGTTCAAGGTTGCTGTTACATGTTAGACGTACAAACACTGCTGGTCACACAAGTGCGTACTTCACACACACACACACACACACACACACACACACACATACACACACACACACATACACATACAACCCATTCGCATGCATGTATTGCTGTAGGACGAGATGACGCTGACTGTCACACAAGTGCACAATTCACACACTCAACCTTACACATGCGCGTGTGTTGCTGTAGGACGAGATGACGCTGACCGTCACACAAGTGCGCACTTCACACACACACTCGAGCTTTTTCGCACGCATGTGTGTTGCTGTAGGACGAGATGATGCTGCCCGTCACAAAGAATGAGGGCCCAATTGGGATGGTGGTGTGTCCGTCTCGAGAGCTGGCAAGACAGACGCACGATGTCATTGTCACCTACTGCACGGTGAGGGCTGTGTACGTGCGCTTGCACACTCACAACACGTGTTCTAACTAGGACGATGTCATTGTCACCTACTGCACGGTGAGGGTTGTGTACGTGCGCTTGCACACGCATAACATGTGTTCTAACTAGGGCAATTATTTGTGTTCAGAGCTGGCGAGACAGACGCACGATGTCATCGTCACCTACTGCAAAGTGAGGGTTGTGAATTTGCGCTTGCATACTCACAACGTGTGTTTAAAACTAGGGCAGCTATTTGTGCTCGGAGCTGGCGAGACAGACGCACGATGTCATCGTCACCTACTGCAAAGTGAGGGTTGTGAATTTGCGCTTGCATACTCACAACGTGTGTTTATAACTAGGGCAGCTATTTGTGCTCAGAGCTGGCGAGACAGACGCACGATATCATTGTCACCAATTGCACGGTGAGGGTTGTGTACGTGCGCTTGCACACGCACAACATGTGTTCAAACTAGGACGATGTCATCGTCACCTACTGCACGGTGAGGGTTGTGTACGTGCGCTTACACACTCGCAGTACATGTTCAAACTAGTATGGTGTTATTGTCACGTACCTAAGGATGCACACATGTGTCATTACCGTGCAGATACACCTCCAAAATACGCACGCATGCTCACAGGCTCAACACAAATATGCGGCCGCACTTACACATGCAAGGATACACACACAAACACACACAAACACATACTCCTTAACACACACACACACACACACACACACACACGCGTTCACACACACGTACACACACACGTACACACACACGTACACACACGCGCGCACACTTTACAGACGTTAGCCAAGGAGGGCTACCCGGAGCTGCGTTGCATGCTCATCATGGGCGGCATTGATCCCAAGCTGCAGTACGACACGCTCAAAAACGTGAGAGTTGGTTCCTGTGTTTAAGTCTGCGTGCATGTGTGTTCGTGCTCCTGTCTAATTTGGTCTGGGGCAGCATTCCTCCCAGGCTGCATTACAACACGCTCAAAGGTGTGTGTGTGTGCTTGTGGCCATTGTGACATAAAGGAATGCTTTGGTCTTGTGAGCAGCAACACTTACAACACGCTCAAAAGTGTGTGTGTTTATGTGCTTGTGGCCATTTTGACAAAAAGCAAAAAGGATGCGGCAATCTTGTGAGCAGAAACACTTACAAAACGCTCAAAGGTATACATGTATACTTGTGGACATTGTGACAAAATGAAATGCTTCAATCTTGTGAGCAGCGACACGTGTGCAAGGCGATGGTTCTGACCTATGTCTGTGGGGTTTTTCCACATGGACGATATTGACCCAGAAAGTTGCACACTCATGCTGGAATGTGTGTTTGTTGCCGACCATGAGAAAGCGTGCAGCAAGAAATTAAGCCACGTGTGATTGACACTGATGGTTTTGGCACATGGGCGATACTGACTCAGAATGATACACACTCATTCATACACACTCACGCTGGAATGTGTGCTGCCGACCATGAGAAAATGTGCGGCAAGAAATCAAGCCACGTGTGATCAATACTGATATGATTGTATTGCTAAATATGATGGTCAGGCTTTGGCACTGCATGCGTGGCTGTGTATTTGATTGGCTACTAAAATGCCTTATTTGATTGGCTGTGCAACATGCCTTGTTGCATTGGCTGTTAATTATGCCTTGCTGCATTGGCTACTAAAATGCCTTATTTGATTGGCTGTGCAACATGCCTTGATGCATAAATATATACAATGCCGTATTTGATTGGCTGTCAAACATGCCTTTTTCCAAACAGAGCTTCAAGATTGCTGGGCTTTACAGTGTGCTGTGTGCTCTGCCATGCCTCTACGCCTCCCAGCTCTCGCAAACAGCGCTGCGTTGCTGTCCCTCGCTCCTTCACACTCACATTTGACAATGTCTGCCCTTGGTAGTTAAACTCTGCACTTTAAACCCTGTATACCACGTGCCCTGCGTGTTTTTCATACCCTGCATGTGCCGTGTGCCGTGTGTGCACTTTAAACCCTGTATACCACGTGCCCTGCGTGTTTTTCATACCCTGCATGTACCGTGTGCCGTGTGTGCACTTTAAACCCTGTATACCACGTGCCCTGCGTGTTTTTCCTACCCTACATATGCTGTGTGCCGTTTGTGCACTTTAAACCCTGTATACCACGTGCCCTGCGTGTTTTTTCATACCCTACATGTGCTGTGTTCCTGTGCTGTGTGCCGTGTGCACCTTAAACCCTGTATACTACGCGCCCTGCATGTGCTGTATGTTTCTAGCCCTGCAACTCACGCTTTTTTCTTATAAATACTGATTTTGCTGCGCAGGGCTGCCACATGGCCGTGGCCACCCCAGGCCGTCTGAAGGACCTGCTCCACAAGAAAAGGATGAATCTAGACATTTGCAGGTGGGAGAGGAGGTCTTGCGTGTGTGTGTGGGTGTGGGTGTGGGTGTGGGTGTGGGTGTGGGTGTGTGTGTGTGTGTGCGTGTGTGTGTGTGTATGTGTGTCTGTGTGCATGTTTGTATTTGGAGTGGATGGCCGTATGTGACAAAGGAGGCCTTGTGTACCTGATGGTATCTGATGCATGTGCATCGTGTTTTTTATGCGCATGCTACACTTTTCAGTCATAGCCCTCTGTACACATTGCATATCTATTTGCACGCTTGCAGTGAGTGCGCATCCGTGTAGCTGTGATCCACATGGCAGTCCCAAAAAAACATTGAACATAGGACTAAGAGACGGGCAGGTGCATACACGTGCTTGAACGTGCGCATGCTCACATAGCACACACGCAGACACACACGCACGTACGCACGTACACACACACTCGCACAAACGCACACACACACACACACACGTACGCACACACACACTCGCACAAACGCACACACACACACACACATTCACACATACATACACACTTCAGGTATATTTGTTTGGATGAGGCTGATCGCATGGTGGATGGAGGCTTTGAAGAAGAAATGCGGGACATGCTATCGTACTTCAAGGTGTGTGCATTGCGAGCGTGGAAGCAAATTCTAGCATTTTGACGCCTTTCTGGAATTAGGCAATAATGTTGCTTTCATTATTTGTCTGTTATATTCATTTCCACTTTCTTTGCGCATCCTGAACACAGTCCCTACCCACTTATTTGCGCATTCTGAATAGTCCCTACCAACCCCATTTGCGCGCTCTGAACTATCCACTTCCTCATGCACGCTGTGCAGGCCCTGTCTAATCCTCCTCATGCATCCTGAACACAGTCCCTACCCATCTATTTGCGCACTTTGAAGCATCCACTTCCTCATGCACGTTGTGCAGGCCCTGTCTAATTTTTCACGCTTCTTGATACGTCCCTGCTCACTCCACCACGCATCTAAAACAGTCCCTATCCACTTCACCACGCATCTAATGCAGTCCCTATCCACTTCACCACGCATTTAAAACAGTCCCTATCCACTTCACCACGCATCTGATGCAGTCCCTATCCACTTCCTCCTGCGTGTTGAACAGTGCCCATCCACAGTGTTTCTATTAAGGTTTTTGGATGTGTGGCCATTTGGCTACGCAGGGTGCTTTTGCTAAAAAAGAGTGTCGCCACTGAATATTTACCCCAAAAAAGGCTCTGTAAGCCTGCCGGGCGTCGCTGTGTCTTACCCAGAATGGTCAAATTGCGACACCTAAGAGACGTGTCGCGGTTAATTGAAACACTGCCCGTCCACTTTGCTTTTGTGCAACCACAGGGCCAGCGTCAGACCCTGATGTTCAGTGCCACCATGCCTGCCAAAATCAAGGCTTTTGCGGAGTCTGCCCTAGTTGACCCCATTGAGGTGAGCGGCTGCTGCATTTGTGTGCTTTGTTTGCCTGCTCAGTTAGTCCTCCCTGGAGGAGCACATTGGAGGCAAGGGGATGCTGCATTTGTGTGCTTTGTTTGCCTGCTCAGTTAGTCCTTCCTGGTGGAGCACATTGGAGGCAAGGGGCTGCTGCATTTGTGTGCTTTGTTTGCCTGCTCAGTTAGTCCTTCCTGGTGGAGCACATTGGAGGCAAGGGGCTGTTGCATTTGTGTGCTTTGTTTGCCTGCTCAGTTAGTCCTCCCTGGTGGAGCACATTGGAGGCAAGGGGCTGCTGCATTTGTGTGCTTTGTTTGCCTGCTCAGTTAGCCCTCCCTGGTGGAGCACATTGGAGGCAAGGGGCTGCTGCATTTGTGTGCTGTGCACACACACACACACACACACACACACACACACACACACACAGACACACAAGCACACATACAAAGACACACACGCGCACACAATCACGCACACAAACATTGAACACAAACTATCAGGTAAACGTGGGCCGTGCTGGTGCTGCCAACTTGGACGTCATCCAAGAGGTGGAGTACGTGAAGGAAGAGGTGAAGCTGCAGTATCTGCTGGAGTGCCTGCAGGTGCGTGTGAGGAATGCAACGAACTTAGGGGGTCAAGTGTGAGGTAGAAAGAGCATACAGGAGGTGGAGTTCATTTGGAAGCAGGAGCTGCAGTATGCCTGCTGGAGTGCCTGCAGGTGCGGAGCAACGTTGTGTGCTACTGTGTAGTATTGCTGTGTTTGTGTTTGTGGGGTTGGACTGATGCATTACCAAAGGCTGTAAGGTGGTGTACGTGAAGGAGGAGGTGGAGCTGCAATACCTGCCTACCAAGTGCCTTGCAGGTGTGTGTGTGTGTGTGTGTGTGTGTGTGTGTGTGTGTGTGTGAAGAGTTGCGAAGAGCACAGGAGGTGAAGTGTCTATTGGAAGCAGGAGGTGGTGCGGTGAACGCTGCAGGCATGGCGGGAAATAGGAGGAGGTGGTGCTGCAGGGTATGCAGAATTTGCCATATGTACGTTAGGAGTCGAATAAGGCCCTAACGCAAAACAGGTTTCTGTCCGGGTGAACAATTCATTGGATGCAGTGGCATATCAAAAGGCGTTCTCACGACCTTGGAGTTGTGTGTTGCAGTATCCCTCTCCCTAATTGGAGAATTACTTTGGAGGTTTGAATGTCAGGCTGAGAGGAGGAAGGTTTTCCTGGACATTTGTACTCTGTGACAAATTTGTGGTAGGCGGTTGGAAATAAACAGTAGGCTGAGATGGGGAAGGCCTTCCTGAACATCTGTATTCTATAATAAGTATATCAAAAGCAGTTTAAAGTAGCGCTTGAAAATAAATCACGTATGCGCAGTGTACTTTAAACATGCACACACACACATACACACACACCTCGAGCAACACATTGAGTAACACACTAGCTGAGTCCTCTTCCTTACTTGATGCGGGGAAACAAGTTTGGTTCCTCTGCAGTGCACATTCCTGTGTCGGTTACAATTCATGCTCACGCATTACTGCATGTGTACTCCAGAAAATAATTCATGCTCACGCATGACCGCATGTGTACTCCAGAAATGAGGCTAACAAACATAATGTCCTGCTTGTCCAAAACCCGCACACGCGTGTCCAAAACACGCACATGCTTGTCCAAAAATGTGCACAGAAAACGGCCCCACCAGTACTAGTGTTTGCGGAGAACAAGAGAGACGTGGACGCAATTCATGAGTACTTGTTGGTACAGGTGAGGGCGCTTGATAATGTGTGCGTATGCGCTGTTGTGTGTGTGTGTTTTATACGCACTACACAAGTGCTTGTTAATACAGGTGAGGGTGCTTGATAGTGTGCCCATACGCGCTGCTGCTGCTGTGTGTATATGTGTGTGTATGTTGGATGCATTATATGAGTATTTGTTGGTACAGGTGCGGGCGCTTGATAGTGTGCGCGTACACGCTGTTTTGTGTGTATATGAATGTTTTACATTAATAACAAAAGGTAGTGCACACACACACACACTCTCCAACACATTTACATACATGTGCATATCTGACATACTCTCGCACGACCATATTTTCAAACATCCACACACACGCACACAAACCTAGGTACACACATATACGCCATTACACCATACACAAGCTTGCAGGGAGTGGAGGCTGTGGCCATTCACGGTGATAAGGAGCAAGAGGAGCGTGAGCGCAGCATTGATGCATTCAAGTCTGGCGAGAAAGATGTGCTAGTGGCCACAGATGTGGCTTCAAAGGTGTGTGTGTTTTGGTGTGCATGGGCTGTTTGTGTGTGTATGTGTGTATGTGTGTGTTCTGGTGTGTATGGGGCTCATTATGTGTGTATGTGTGTGTTGGTGCGTACGGAGCTGGGTGTGGGTATGTGTGTGCTTTGGTGTGTATGGGGCTGATTGTGTGTGTTTTGGTGTGTATGGGGCTGATTGTGAGTGTATGTGTGTTCCTTGGTGTGCATGGGGCTCATTGTGTATGTGTGTGTGTATTGGTGCGTACGGAGCTGAGTGTGGGTATGTGTGTGCTTTAGTGTGTATGGGGCTGAGTTTGGGTTTGGGTCCTGGGTGTAAGTGTGTGTATAGGTGTAGTGTGGGTATGAGTATGGGCTTGTGTGTGCACGTGCACATGAGGGTGAAACTGTGAGAGTGGGTGTGGGTTGTGGGTTTGTACGTGCAGGTGTGGATGTTGGTGTGGGCGTGGATGTGGGTAATTGGGTGTGGTTGGGCGTAATTGTAGGGGGGGGTGCATGCGCACGCATACAAACAGATATGTGTAGGGTTGGCCAAAAACACACACGTATACATATATAGTGTATATTTACGGTATTTATTTGCAGTAATGGCGTATATATACGGCTCTGGCCAACCCTAGGTACGTGCGTACAGTTGCAGGGTACACAAACAAATTTTCATCTACACAAGTCTAACGTGCATCATATTTATAATGTCATGTGCGTTGCAGACCCCCTGCACACTAATGCACGCTTACGCATGTGCGCGTTCACTCACAGGGTGTGCGTTGCAGACCCCCTGCACACTAATGCACGCTTACGCATGTGCGCGTTCACTCACAGGGTTTAGATTTTGCGGACGTCCAGCACGTGATAAACTACGATATGCCCTCAGAGATTGAGAATTACGTGCACAGGATTGGACGTACTGGCCGTTGTGGGAAGACAGGTGTGTAGTGTGTAGGGTTGGCCAGAACCGTGTATATACTCCGTATATGACCGTTTATTCTATAATTTCCCTGCCGAATATACCGTATACACGCCTTAAATGTATGGTTCTGGCCAACCCAACAGGTGTGTGATATAATTACAAGGGTGGGTGAACCCGAACGTGTGATGTAGATGCGGCTGACATGCAAAGTCAGAAGTTTGACCATATTCCTTGTCAGCAAGCTTTATGCAGACAGCCATCTGCTGAGGCTACCTTTATGGTGCAGTTATGGTGCAACCTCAATCATGAAGTGTGTAAACCCACAGCACAAACACGCTATCAGATTAGGTCTCTTGTCAGCACGCTTCACCATTTAGACGGTCATCGTTTGAGGCGATCTGCCGTGCGTATCAACTAGCCCCCAAAACTTTTGAAGGAGGCAATCCACAGCACCAATTGATGCGTCAGTAATCTATCATATAGTTTGCAGAGCATCATGTATCTCTGCAGACCTGACGGTTTCATAGTTAAGTGCATGCACACACACACACACATTCACACACATTCACACACATTCATACACATTCACACACACACACACACACACACACACACACACACACACACACACACACACACACACACACTTACAGGTGTGGCCAGCACCTTCATCAACACGCGCTACACAGACGAGACCATCCTGCTTGATTTGAAGCACTTGTTAAAGGAGGCGAAGCAGGTATACATAAAAAGGCTGTGTTTAGATCATTAGAGACCATCCTGCTTGATGTTCAAATAAGACGAGACCATCCTGCTTGATTTGAAGCACTTGTTAAAGCAGGTATACGTCAAAAGTTATATTTGGTTCATTCTGGTTTGTGAGCTTCTGTGCAATGTGAGGCTGAGTAGGCATAGTGGAGAGAGAGAGGACGTAGCGAGTAAAGCCCATGTGTTTTTTCCTGTTGGACTGCAAAGCGTATTTTGTTTTTCTTTTCGCTTAGCTAAGTGCAGGACCTGTTAAGTTTTTTATAGCAACCAAAGAACCTGCTCTCACATGCACACACACACACACACATACACACGCACACGCACACACACACGCACACACACTAACACACACAACACACACACACATGTACACACACACTCACGCATGTACACGTTGCGATGCATGCAGCGTGTGCCCCACTTCCTGCTTGCCCTGGACGACCCTGTAGAAGAAATGGAGGCCTCTGCTGCTGCTTCAGGCTTCAAGGGCTGTGCTATCTGTGGTGGTCTGGGCCATAGGGCAACACAGTGCCCAAAGCTACAGGTGTGTGTGTGCACGTGTGTGTGTGTGTATGTGTGTGTGTGTGCATGCGTGCTTGTATATCTGCTTGTATATATAAGGGGGGGGGGGTAGAGATGGGGTTTAGGTTATGCTCCCTTTGCAGGTGAAGGGAGTGCATACTAGCATGTGTGTGTGTGTGTGTGCGTTTGTGTGTGTATGCGTCTGTGGGAGCTGGAGATTGGCGTGGATGTGGCTGTGGGTGTGGGTGAGGATGGACGGCGTGGGTTTGTGGTACACCTTACTTGGATGGAGGCTGTGGACTAAATGCTCATGCTCGATGCGTAATCGTGCGTGTTGTTAACTGCTGATATACGCACATTTTTTCACATTCATACTAACTTTTTGAATATGATGATAACAACATTTGAACGTGTACACCGAAATGACCCTGTGTCGTTTTGACAGATTTGATTCCGCAGTACCAAAAGGGCTCCTTTACTGGTAGAGGAAATGTGTACGCTGCTTGCAACCTCCTCTTTCTTTATCGCCCCCCTGTCCTCACATATTTTGCGTACGTTGATGTGTTTCTTTGCAGGCCGAGAACCGTGCCGCTGTCAGCAAGAACAGGGACTTTTTTGGCACAGGAGGATTTGGGGCAGAGATGTAGACATCTGCAATGCTCTGATGTTTGCGGTCTTGACATCGCATTGGGTAGACTATTCCTTTCTAAACAGAAATTCCTATACCATTATCTTATTTATGTTGCTTATTAGTCTTGCTCCTGCGCACAGCTGCACGTGTCAGGCTGCGCGTATCAGGCTGTGTGACCTGCACGTATCAGGCTATGTGACCTGATTTTGAGATCAATGCATTCCTGAATCAAGACTCATACAGACTCCTCAAATTTGTGTCAGATTTAGTTTCAATTTTCGACACTGGTTGATTTTGTTT
>Ga0307945_1004509_pt1 | contig 11230 bp, 12 predicted proteins | sample OrgLakmetagen228_FD_201818 | JGI IMG/M metagenome (GOLD analysis project Ga0307945, IMG submission 201818) | Saline water microbial communities from Organic Lake, Antarctica - #228 | ecosystem: Environmental > Aquatic > Non-marine Saline and Alkaline > Saline | place: Antarctica: Organic Lake...
AAGTTCAAGATGAGAAGCATGTGCTTTTCTTTTGCAAGTGTGCTGAAGTGTGCGAGCTGCGCATGAGATACAGAGACCTTTTTGAAAGAATGTTTAAGACTCTGCGTGTGTTTGCTCCTTCAAGCTATAAATTTATTCCTTTCTTAACTTGTCATCACAGTATCACTGATTTTGAGATCAATGCATTCCTGAATCAAGACTCATACAGACTCCTCAAGTTTGTGTCAGATTTAGTTTCAATTTTCGACACTGGTTGATTTTGTTTCACCAGCCAATTGCCATCAGCCAGAGACTTGGGCTGTAGGCCATCCTTGAACCCTTGTAACCCTTGTAAGAACTAGTTTGTGTTGGACGTGCATGTGTGCTTTAACAGCATCGAGATCTGTGAAAATGGAGAGCCTTTCTGTTGCTGGAAGCCTTAGCTGGCAGGTGTTATGAGCATCTGATAGGCAGCTGGGGGAGGGTCTCCCATCTTTGCTGGCCAGAAGCTGGATGAGTGGCGATGGGCGTCCGTGTTAATATGGATGTCATGGCCACTTTGATTTCCGCAGAGCACTTTGCTATGGCACCAGCCTCCTCATTTCCAAGGATGCCAGCATGAGCTTTGACCTTAAAGACATGGATGGTGTTTTTAGATAGCTTGATTTGGAGTATGATGGTTTCTAGGAGTTTGGCATGCTTAAGCTGTTTCATGCGCTGGGGGTACAGGATGCTTTTTCTTATTTGCCATAGTGCATCAGCGCTGTCTGTCGCAATATGGGTGTGCTCATTTATCAAAGCAGCAGCGATTCTTGCTAGCTTGGCTCTGTTTATGCTTTTGTTGAGGGTATTGCTTAGATCAAGGGGATGTAGCTACCCCTAATACGCTGAAGAAGGAAAGTAGCAGCAAGAGGTGGAGCATTAATTCCAGATGCTGTTTATAACAAATAACCACCCCATTGCTATAAACAACGACATACACCTCAAAATATGTATTAGTGTACACGTAAACAACAACCTGTCAAGGTGTGTTATTGAGGTTATTTATTATATGTTTATAGCAATGGTGTGGTATGGTGCAGTAATTCACTACACAACTACCCCGGTGTGCCCAGCCATCCAGGAGCCGTGTGCGCACAGCGCGCAAGTGTGTGTGCATATTAGTTGTCAGTGTGTACAGGATGACGTGGTTTTAAGTAGGAGTGAGCAGTGAGCAGGAGTTTGCGATGTTTGTTAGATTGCAAAAGCGTTGACCCTGATCCTGAGCCTGCAGCAACCCCTGTGTTTCTAGAGGCAACGATGGTAAAGTCGCGCCCCATCCTGCTGCGCAGTGGGTGGGGGGGCGGGGGGTAAGGAGGGGCCCTGAGCGTGAGAGAGAGAAGTATTCCTGTCCTTCGCAGCCAAGCAAAGGACTCACAATATTAAACTCTACGCCGTACTTACAGCTTTGATTTGTCAATGTGCGAGGGGTTGGATTACAGCAGGGACATGTTGCGCTCACCAGTGCAAGGTATTTGCTGCTGCTACCAGTCTAGGCAACACAACATAGAGTGGTGGCCAGCAGCAGGATACAGGAAACCACATAGTCTGCACAAAGGGTAGACGCAGCTCACATGGCTGAGGGGCTGCGCGAGAGCGAGAAGGGAAGGGCACAGCATCAGCAAAAGAAATAGCAGGGCACGCCTACACACACCAGACCAGTAGCATGTAAAGCAGCTTACGAAAGGGAGCCTTGCAACCTGCCAGCAGGTACACCTGAGGCTGCAGCCATCCACGCAGCACTGGTAAGCCCCTTGACCACTTCCCATCCCGCACCATATAAATGGATGACGTGGCCGCGGCTGTGTGCAGTGTAATTTTAAGATTTTATTACTGGGAAAACATGGAAATTGACTGACAACCTGGGAATTTTGCTTACCATATCAAGTAGAAGAACAGCAAAATTTCATCACAATCCATCATAAACCATTCGTTAAAATAATGAATATGTTACGCACCGGGCATGCACCAAGCCTCACACACCCAGCGCAAAGACCAGCCTTGACCAGTGCAGGTGTTCTGAATAGATGCAGGGATATCAGTATACCCAAGCCCTTGAGGTGCTGCAGTGCAAGAAGGACAGCTTTACCACAGGACCACGCACCTGGATCCTCACACGAGGACACGGATGCACTACAGCCACAGCAAATTTTGGCGCCACCCTCTCAAGCTGCTGAAAATAGCAGCAGCTGCAGCAGCAAGTCAAGAGGACCAGCTGTGCTGGCCGGTTTCAGCGGGGCTGCCCTGCTAACGCTTGCGGCGATAGGTAAATTGCGAGGCCACACATTGAAAAGGAAGCACGGATTGCTGTTTTGAGCACCCTGCCTGCTACAGTATGGTCTACTGTTGCGTTGATGCACTTTTGCATGTAACAAGTGTAAGTTGGGTGCATGCTTGCGCAAGAGTGCCCACAGCAACTACAAATTTGCTCGTACCCTCTCACCATGCAGGTCCAGGCCCCCTCAGCACGGCACAGCAGCAACCAGCCTACGTGGCACAAGCGGTTGGGGTGCTAGCACTCATAATAGCTGTCCACGAGGCAGGGCACTTCACAGCAGCAAGAGTTCAGGTAAAAATAAAGGATTCATTTGTTGTGCTAGAGTGCGCTTTGTTTTGTTGTGTGGGACTTAGCTGCCCTAGATTATTTATGCTTACATTAACTTTGTGTTCAATGAGTTTGGTTATGGCAGCCGTGCATGCTCTGAATCCTGTGGCTGACGGGAAAGCCAAGGGTGGGAGAAGTAGAGAAAGCACCTCCAGCATAGAAGCACGTTCTCAGACCTGGTGACAGGAGACAAGCTGCAGATAATGCTGGGCTTTGACAAAGTACTGTAGCTTGATTCACGACTCATGTATTGACCCCCAATGTACTGTAGCATCCACGGCTCATCTATTGACCCCCAATGTACTGTAGCATTCACAACTCATGTATTGATTCCCAATGAACTGTAGCATTCACGACTCGTGTATTGACCCCCAATGTACTGTAGCCACTGTAGCATTCACAACTCATGTATTGAACCCCAATGTACTGTAGCATCCACGGCTCATGTATTGCCCCCCAATGTACTGTAGCATTCACAACTCATGTATTGACCCCCAATGTACTGTAGCATTCACGACTCATGTATGACCCCCTGTTTGGGGCTTTTTTGCTCTTTCGGTCGGAATTTGTTTTATGCCCCCCACACGCCAAGACCAACATTGACTTTCTGCCACCATGCAAAGCGCAACTCATGCTTTTGCCAAACTCCACGCCACTAAGCAGCTCAATGGTCGAGCAGCCGCTTTCAGGGTGATAGTTCGATCACGTCGCCTTCACGCACAACTAGATTTGGCCAGAACCGTATATGTACCCATTTAGAACTGCATGCATGGTAGCTTCCCTGCTAAAAATACGGAACACAGGTACATTGTGTATACATATGTATTTTGTTGTATTGGCCAGGAAGATGTTTCAAACAGTCATTCAGGACTTCAATGTGGTAAAATATGCGTCAAATAAAATGCGGCGGTTTGAAACATCCCTGGTTTTGGCCAACCCTGCGCACAACACTTTTTCTGTGGGCACTTGTAGGGTATCCACGTGAACAAGTTTGCCATTGGATTTGGGCCGGCCCTGCTCAAGTTTGTGGTAAGTCAAGGACATAGGAAGGAACACGTTTAAGTTTGCGATGCCGTTTACCGCGTCGATTTTCATCGTTTCTCTCAAATCAGGGAGGTAGGCAGTTATTTAATCAGTTGAACATTGTTTATATAATTGATTGAGCCCAGCAAAACCGCAGCCAGCGTGACAAAGAGATGCACCTAGCAATAAGGTGCCCACCCTGGAGAAGCAGAGGGCAACAAGGGCAAGTTATTCAGCTACTGCTTGTTATTAGGGTTGGCCAGAACCGTATACGTACACACTATATGACCGTATATTTGGTAGTTTCCGTGCCAAAGGTACCGTATATACACCGTATATATATGGTACTGGCCAAACCTACTTGTAATATATGTGGATGTGTAAAAGTCATGAATGGCTGCGATATGTTCAGATCCCCTGCTGGCAAAGATATCTGATCATTATCTGGATCTCATGGTCTAAAACCAGCCAGCTTCGGGGCCTACCCAGCTCAATTTCACTGGGCCTCTGTCTTACCTTACCTTACTAGGCTGTTTTCTGTCTCCTTAATCAGCGCACAAAACTTGCCTACCTTAAAACAGATAAGTTGCTACTAGCATCATCCTTCTGGTTCATGGGAGCTTGCCTACCTTAAGCAGATAAGTTGCTACTAGCATCATCCTTTTAGTTTAGTTTAGTTTAGCTTGGATTACAAAGGCATCATCCTTTCAGTTCATGGGAGTGACTACGTGTGCAAGAAAAGCGCTTACCTGCTTGGCTCTGCTGTATTTGTTCTCAACAATTGCCTTTGACCTGACAAGTTCCCATATAGCTTACATTCGTAACAGCGTGGTGATGTTGAGGGGGCGCCCATTATCGTTCGAAATTTACTTACACACACATACACGCATGTACACACACACGCATGTACACACATACACGTACACACACGCACACACACACACGCACACACACACACGCACACACACTCTAACACACACACCACTCTACGCATACTTGTCAAAGCGAGGTGATGTGGAGTACTCCCTACGGGCCATCCCTCTGGGAGGGTACGTCGCATTTCCAGATGAGAAGGACCCTAACAACAAATACAAATCAGGTAGGTGCCTTTTAGATAGTTGGGTGGCCTTCATGACAAATAAGTCTGTGCTTTATGATGACGTAAAACATTCCAAAACAGCTCATCGTATGACCAGCGCTGTGTGCTGCCTGTCCGCATGTCAACGCTCCTTCATTTGCCCACCCTCTTTTCTCTCCTGTGCATACTCCCACCCCACAGATGACCCTGACCTGCTGGAGAATTGCAGCATGACAACGCTCCTTCATTCACCCACCCTCTTTTCTCACCTTTGCATACTCCCACCCCACAGATGACCTGACCTGCTAGAGACTTGCAGCATGTCAACGCTCCTTCATTCGCCCACCTTCTTTTCTCTCCTGTGCATACTCCTACTCCACAGATGACCCTGACCTGCTAGAGAACTGCAGCATGTCAACGCTCCTTCATTCGCCCACCCTCTTTTCTCTCCTGTGCATACTCCCACCCCACAGATGACCCTGACCTGCTAAAGCACTGCAGCACGTCGGCGCGTCTTTCATTCGCTCACCTTCTTTTCTCACCTTTGCCCTCTCCCACCCCACAGATGACCCTGACCTGCTAGAGAACCGCTCCATAGCATCACGAGCAGCGGTCATCAGCGCTGGCGTGATTGCAAATGTCATTTTTGCGTACCTCACTCTCCTCCTACAGGTGAAGCATGTTTTAGTAAATCATGTTTTATTTCATTCCACTGTTTGTTGAAGCACTAGCCCTCATTTAAAACCGGCCCTTCCATAAAACTGTCACGCTTAATTATGTCGCTCGTGGGGGAGGGGTAGGGGTGACTTTCTGCTCTTGGTAATAGACTGAACCGAATGTATAGGTGATGGTCTTGCTCTGACAGTAATGTTCAGGTTTCATACATGAGAGAGTGTTTCGTATTGTGCGGGAGGATCTTATTAAGTGGACCAAACCGTATGATTTGCTGTTTTTCATCACTACGTAAGTTGGCACAACCACCTGGTAGCTCTGTGGGTGCTGAGTTGGCTTGTGCTCAAGTACTTGTGGATATTGTTTCCCACTGTTTACACCATTGAAATATCTGGATAGAAGCCTCGTGCACAGCGGCAGCAATTGTGGAGTTTATGTGTGTCTAAAGTTCCTGAGTATATGTATGTCCCTTCCCTTTGTCACTCCCGTTGCTGGGAACACACATTAACATACGCAGTCACGCCCGTGCACAAGCACGCACGCATGCACACACACACACACACACACGCACACACACACACACACATACACACACACACATACACACACATACACACACACACAAATGCACACACACATGCACACACAGATCACCGTAGTGGGCAAGGCGGAGACGTCTTTCCTGCCTGGAGTGAAGATCCCTTCCCTAGCTGACACTAGCTTGGCCGCCAGATCAGGGCTGAAGAGTGGGGATGTGATCTTGCGTGTGGGAGACGCGCAAATCTCCTCAGATCCTGGCCAGGTGTGGTGTAGGCATGCAGAAGGGCAAGATGTGCAGGAGGGCAAAAAACAAGCCAGTGGCGAGATTATTGTGTGTGTGTTGTTTATTCTGAGCTTATTACTTAGTAGCCTGACCTTAGTAGTAGTTAATAGCCTGATTTTAGTTCTTAGTAGAACCTGACCTTAGTACTCAGTAGCCTGACCTTAGTAATCAGTAGCCTGACCTTAGTAGTAGTAAGTAGCCTGACCTTAGTAGTTAGTAGCTGACCTTAGTAGTTATGATGCATTGATCTTCCCCCTTAGGAGGCAATGAGTCAGGAGGTCTGTTGTTGTGGAGGCAATGAGCCAGGAGGTATGTTATTGTGGAGGCAATGAGTCAGGAGGTCTGTTGTTGTGGAGGCAATGAGTCAGGAGGTCTGTTGTTGTGGAGGCAATGAGCCAGGAGGTATGTTGTTGTGGAGGCAATGGGTCAGGAGGTCTGTAATTGTGGAGGCAATGAGTCAGGAGGTCTGTTGTTGTGGAGGCAATGAGTCAGGAGGTCTGTAATTGTGGAGGCAATGAGTCAGGAGGTCTGTTGTTGTGGAGGAAATGAGCCAGGAGGTATGTTATTGTGGAGGCAATGGGTCAGGAGGTCTGTAATTGTGGAGGCAATGAGTCAGGAGGTCTGTTGTTGTGAAGGCAATGAGTCAGGAGGTCTGTAATTGTGGAGGCAATGAGTCAGGAGGTCTGTTGTTGTGGAGGCAATGAGCCAGGAGGTCTGTAATTGTGGTGTTTATGCTGACGTCAGTAGTTTAGTCTAGTTTGGATTACAAAGGCATTCAACCTGGAATGGCTGCTCAACCTGATGCTGACGTTAGTAGGATGCATTGATCTTCCCCCTTAGGAGGCAATGAGTCAGGAGGTCCTTCTACCACAAAATCCCTTTTGATGATTGTCTTAAGGTTTTGGGCGCACACTGTGACCGGCACCGCTCAATTTTGGGTTCGTGCCTTGCGAGTTTGAACAGCAAGACGTGGCCATCCTGGTCTCGCCCCACGGTTCATGGTCCATTTATTGCTCCAAATCACGGCATACTTTGCATACGTTCTATTTCACAACTAGTTGCTTGGTCCATGTATTGCTCCAAATCACGGCATACTTTGCATACTATTTGTTTGACCACTAGTTGCTCGGTCCATGTATTGCTCCAAATCGCAGCATACTTTGCATACGTTCTATTTCACAACTAGTTGCTCGGTCCATGTATTGCTCCAAATCGCAGCATACTTTGCATATGTTCTATTTCACAACTAGTTGCTTGGTCCATGTATTGCTCCAAATCGCGGCATACTTTGCATACGTTCTATTTCACAACTAGTTGCTTGGTCCATGTATTGCTCCAAATCGCGGCATACTTTGCATACGTTCTATTTCACAACTAGTTGCTTGGTCCATGTAATGCTCCAAATCACGGCATACTTTGCATATGTTCTATTTCACCACTAGTTGCTTGGTCCATGTTTTGCTCCAAATCACGGCATACTTTGCATACTTTCTATTTCACCACTAGTTGCTCGGTCCATGTTTTGCTCCAAATCACGGCATACTTTGCATACTTTCTATTTCACCACTAGTTGCTCGGTCCATGTATTGCTCCAAATCACGGCATACTTTGCATACTTTCTATTTCACAACTAGTTGCTTGGTCCATGTATTGCTCCAAATCGCGGCATACTTTGCATACGTTCTATTTCACAACTAGTTGCTTGGTCCATGTATTGCTCCAAATCACGGCATACTTTGCATACTTTCTATTTCACAACTAGTTGCTTGGTCCATGTTTTGCTCCAAATCACGGCATACTCTGCATACGTTCTATTTCACAACTAGTTGCTTGGTCCATGTATTGCTCCAAATCGCGGCATACTTTGCATACGTTCTATTTCACAACTAGTTGCTTGGTCCATGTATTGCTCCAAATCGTGGCATACTTTGCATACGTTCTATTTCACAACTAGTTGCTTGGTCCATGTTTTGCTCCAAATCACGACATACTTTGCATACGTTCTATTTCACAACTAGTTGCTTGGTCCATGTATTGCTCCAAATCGCGGCATACTTTGCATACTATTTGTTTCACAACCCGTTGCCGATGCTTGCTGCAGCCCCAAGGGCGGCCCATTGCTTCCTTGCATCAATTCTCACCCACCATTCATCTAGCAAAAATCCACAGCAACTCTTCTTTATTTATGTCAGTGCATTAAAGCACAATTCACCATCCGTTTTCTATGCACAGAATAACCAGTGGAGCTGTACATAACTTCTTCCCCTTAGCATTGAAATGTCACCTACATACGCACGCACGCATGCACACACACACGCACACACACATGCATGCATACACACACACACACGCACACACACATGCACACAAATCCACTACGCACGCACACAGGTGAACCGCGTGGTCGACCTGATCCGTGCAAGCCCTGATCAATCCATCTCCTTCACAGTCCAGCGCTCAGCTCCCAGCCTAGGAGGAGGAGCACCTACAGCTTCCCAGTCCTACCAGGTGCGTGTGCGTGTGCGTGTGCGTGTAGGTGTGGGTGTGGGTGTGCGTGTGGGTAAGCGGGTGTCAGTGCGCGTGTATGTATGTGATTTTGAAGCTGTGAGTTATATACGAATGGCTGAAACCAAAACTGGACACCTGTACTGTACTTTCCAGAGAACCATGTCTTATGCGTTATACACCCTTTGCGTAAACGTTGACTTTTGCATACCTTATGCATGCCTTATGCACACCCTTTGCATATCATATGCACACCTTACGCATGCCTTATGCACACCCTTTGCATATCATATGCACACCTTACGCATGCCTTATGCACATCCTTTGCATATCATATGCACACTTTACGCATGCCTTATGCACATCCTTTGCATATCATATGCACACTTTACGCATGCCTATGCGTACCTTACGCATGCATAATGCATGCCTTATGCACAACACCCTTTGCGTATCATATGCATACCCTACGCATACCTTACGCATGCCTTATGCACAACACCCTCTGCAAATCATATGCGTACCTTACGCATGCCTTATGCATGCCTTATGCACAACACCCTTTGCATATCATATGCATACCCTACGCATACCTTACGCACACTTGTATTGACTTGACCCTTATCATCAGGACTCCACATCTGTTGCTGCACGGATGGCCTTGGAAGCAAGTACGCAAGGCAGCAGCGATAGGGAAAGCAAGGGGCAGGGTGGGGGCAACACGATTGTTCAGGTGGGTCTGGGACGGACACACACACACACACACACACACACACACACACACACACGCACACACACATGCAAGCAAATCCACTACACACGCCCATGCTGATCACACCACACTCTACTAAATACACACACAAGCTTAAGCTTCACAGACACACACACACACACCTCTACATGAACATGAAACACACGCACACACTTTTGTAGGTGATTCCAGAAGTTGGCCCCGATGGGGCTGGGCGAATCGGAGTGCGCCTCAACTCCAATGCTGCTATCAAGCACACGCGCGCAAAGGTGGGCTGGGTGGAGCTGAAATGAATAACGCACTGCCCTTCACAAATTTTTGACTGTGGGCTCACGCATAAGGCGGTGCCCTTCTTAAGTTACAATTGTGCACCTACCCCTCAGCATGTGTGTGTTGTGCACCTACCCCTCAATATGTGTGTGTTGTGCATCCGCCCCTCAGCATGTGTGTGTTGTGCACCTACCCCTCAGTATGTGTGTGTGTTGTGCACCTACCCCTCAGCATGAGTGTGTTGTGCACCTACCCCTCAGTATGTGTGTGTGTTGTGCACCTACCCCTCAGTATGTGTGTGTGTTGTGCACCTACCCCTCTGTGTGTGTTGTGCACCTACCCCTCAGCAAGTGTGTGTGTTGTGCACCTGCCCCTCAGCATGTGTGTGTTGTGCACCTACCCCTCAGCATATGTGTGTGTTGTGCACCTACCCCTCAGCAAGTGTGTGTTGTGCACCTACCCCTCAGCATGTGTGTGTTGTGCACCTACCCCTCAGCATACCTATGTGTCTTTTAATTCCTCTGGACCGTGCTGCCATCCTACAGCACATGTGTATTTGAATCATCTAAGAATATGTATGAGAACATTCTACCACTCTACAGCACATGTTTGACTCATATCATTTAGGACTGTGCCACTACTTTATAACTAGGTTTGGCCAGAACCGTATATATACGCCGTATATGACCGTATCTCTGATGAAATCCCTGCCAAAAATACCGTATATACACCGTATATATATGGTCCTGACCAACCCTATGTCTATAACACATGTGTATTTAAAAAGTTTAGGGAAATGCTGCCACTCTATAACGCATGTGTATTAAATAGTTTAGGGATATGCTGCCACTCTGTAGTACATGTGCATCTCAGTTACTTACGAACATGCTACCACTCTGCAGCTCATGTGTCTCTCACTTCCTTAACACTAACACTCTGCTTCCCTAACAACGTAGAAAACAAAAGCCTCGCTCCCCCTTGTCCCATTCCCCTCCATCTTTCCCCCTGTACTCTTACCCCACCACGTACTTGCTTCCATGGCAAACGCATGCTTCCATGGCAAACGCATGCTTCCATGGCAAACGCATGCTTCCATGGCAAACGCATGCTTCCATGGCAAACGCATGCTTCCATGGCAAACGAATGCTTCCATGGCAAACGAATGCTTTCATGGCAAATGAATGCTTCCATGGCAAACGCATGCTTCCATGGCAAACGAATGCTTCCATGGCAAACGAATGCTTCCATGGCAAATGAATGCTTCCATGGTAAACGCATGCTTCCATGGCAAACGAATGCTTCCATGGCAAATGCTTTTATGCCTAATGAATGCTTCCATGGCAAACAACTGTGCTCATTCCCCTCCCTGCCTCTTCTTACCTGTAGGACATGGCAGAGGTGGTGAGTTTAGCCAACAACGAGTTCTACAGGTGCGTGCGTGGTTGAATTTCTGCTTAGTGCATGTGTGTGTGTGTGTGTGTGTGG
>Ga0307945_1004516_pt1 | contig 11217 bp, 11 predicted proteins | sample OrgLakmetagen228_FD_201818 | JGI IMG/M metagenome (GOLD analysis project Ga0307945, IMG submission 201818) | Saline water microbial communities from Organic Lake, Antarctica - #228 | ecosystem: Environmental > Aquatic > Non-marine Saline and Alkaline > Saline | place: Antarctica: Organic Lake...
CCCCCAACCCCATTCCTGGCGCTTGAAGCAGCCGCGGCATCTGCCACGTTTTGTTGTACGCACACCTCTGCAGGCCTACTGCAGGCTTGAGGTGCGTAGCCATCCATCTGATGCCTTTTTAGCTGCTGCTGCTGCTGCTGCTGCTGCTGTTGCGGCTGCACAGGGCTGGGTTTCCCTACTGCTGGTGGTGGTGGTAGCTGCGAATGATCCTCCACAACCTGCGGGCAATTAAAAGAGAGGGGAGGCAACGTAAGCACGATATACATATGCATACACACATCCTCCACGACCAATGGTTGTGGAACACGAAAGGGCGTGATGTGCGCATTAGGTACCTAAGACACACGTACACACATAAGCAGACAATGCACACCCATTTACACACACACTCGCAACATACATACACTCACATATACAGGCGAGGATACAAACATAAAGAATTACATACTTACTCATACACATAAATATATAAACGTACATACACTGACATAAAGGCACCCAGACATGGACACAAACACATACTCACACACACACATACACACACACAAACACACACACACACGCACACCACACAAATAAACACACTTGATCTGCCAACTGTTTCTGGTAGTCAGGATCCGAGAATGCAGTCAGCGTCTTGTGCTGCTCAAGCTGACCATCAGGAACGATGTGACCTGTGTTTGTGAGAGTGCATGTGTGAGTGTGTGAGCGCGTGCTTTAATGGGTGTGTGCATGCAAGCGTGGGTGCGAATGTGTGTGCGTGTGTGCTTGAACGTGTGCCGGTGTGTTCATGAATATCACTAGTAAGATTCATACCAAGGAGTGTAGCAAGCTGTGGGTGGGTGTCCATACACAAGCACACATTTGCAGGGTTGGCCAGAACCATATATATACGGTGCATATGTAGTACCATCAGATATACGGTCATGTACGGCGTGTATATACGGTGCTGGCCAACCCTATGCATTTGTACTTATTGCAGCGATTTTGCATCAAGTGGATGTGCAAACACACTTCAGTACAGATAAGCAGTACACATACGTACACGCACGCGCACACACACGTACACACATGCACACACACGTACACACATGCGCACACACGAACACACATGCACACACACACGTACACACATCCACACACACGTGCACGCATGCACACACGTGCACACACACACACACGTGCACACATGCACACACTCACACCTGGCACGTTGGACGTTGCCAGGTCCAGAGCTTGGCTGTACAGTCCTGCCACCTCACTCGGATCTGGCAGCCCCTGCGTGCAAAATGCGCAAGAGTGTGTGGCGCTGGCTGACACACAAGCAATAAGGACCCACGACAGGTAATCGAAGAATCAGGATCTTTGTTTCAGCACCCTGTGTGCAATGCGCAAGAGTGCGCGGCGCTCAAAATTATTTATTGCTCACACGAGCAGTAGGATCGATGACAAATGGTTGAAGAACTAAGATCTTTGGTTCGCCAGCCAGTCAGAGCACCCTGCACATCCAACTGTGTGCGGCGCTGCTCCAACGAGGCCATCTTCCGGCTCAGGGCCACCCAAGTGGGGGGTACTACGAATTAAGATCTTCGGTTCACCAGCCAGTCAGAGCACCCTGCACACCCACCTGTGTGCGGCGCTGCTCCAACGAGGCCATCTTCCGGCTCAGGGCCACCCAAGTGGGGGGTACTACGAACTAAGATCTTTGGTTCGCCAGCCAGTCAGAGCACCCTACACACCCACCTGTGCACGGCGCTGCTCCAACGAGGCCATCTTCCGGCTCAGGGCCACTCCAGTGGGAGGTACCACAGGAGAAGGAGGGCCATCCCGGAGGCCACATGAACTATGGAAGCGGGGTACACCCTGGGAGGTGGAGTGCGTGTGTGCGTGAGTTGATTTGTGTGTGTGCTTGTGTGTATTGTCAGGTGATTTGTGTGTGCGTGTGTGTGTGTGCTTGTGTGTGAGTTAACTTGTGATTTGTGATTTGTGTGTGTACGTGCGCATGTGTGTGAGTCGACTTGTGTGCGCGTGTGTGCGTTTGGCAAGCTAGGGGAATGCTCTAGCTGCAAGAGTGTAAGCAGTGCACAAGCCTGGCTTAAATCAGACAAGGCTGCACCTTGGATCAGACGACGCACGACCTTGGGTCAGACAATGCACGACCTTGGGTCAGACATTGCACAGGCCTGGCTTAGACCAGAAGACACACGACCTTGGGTCAGATGATGCATGACCTTGGGTCAGACAATGCACGACCATGGGACAGACATGGAAACAGGCCTGGCTTATACCAGAAGACGCACGACCTTGGGTCAGACGATGCACGACCTTGGGTCAGACAATGCACAGGCCTGGCTTATACCAGAAGACGCACGACCTTGGGTCAGACGATGCACGACCATGGGACAGACGACGCATAACCTTGGGTCAGACAATGCATGAGCCTTGCTAAGATCATCATACAACACACGACCTTGGATCATACAAGGCAGATGTTGGATTTTTTAACATGCTTCAATAAAAAAAAATCACTTGGATGCATGGGATCCACACATTTCACAGCAGCAGCAGCACACACACACACACACACACACACACACACACACACACACACGACACTCACCTGCTGCGGCATGGAATGGTCGTGCATGAGAGGAGGGTGATGCAGGAGGTGGTACTCCTCTTTCACAGGCAAGTTCACGCAGCTGCCGATGCTGTTGCATCGATGCAGGAGAGAGGATCTGCGAGAGGCCTGGTCTACGGTGTCAGCCCGTCTGAAGCTTTCTGCAGGAGATGAGATTGGGGTGAGAACCTTTTGATATGCGCTGTTGCAGCAATGCAGCAGAGATTTGGGGCTATTAGTCTAAGGTTTCGGCCTGTTTGAAGTTTGAAGCCTTCTGCACGAAAGGGGGTGGGGTGTGGAACATTCAATATGCGGTGCTGTTGCAGCAAAACAGCAGAGATTTGGGGCTATTAGTCGAAGGTTTCGGCCTGTTTGAAGCCTCTGCAGGAAAGGGGGTGGGTGTGGAACATTCAATATGCGGTGCTGTTGCAACAAAACAGCAGAGATTTGGGGCTATTAGTCGAAGGTTTCGGCCTGTTTGAAGCCTCTGCAGGAAAGGGGGTGGGTATGGACCATTCAAGACGCAGTGCTGTTGGAACAAAACAGCTGAGAGTTGGGGCTGTAATCTTAAGGTCTCAGCCCGCTTGAAGTGTTGCGTAGGAGAGGATCATGGGGTGTGGAACATTCAAGACGCAGTGCTGTTGCAAAAGAGCAGCATCCCGGATCTGCATGAGGCCTTGGCCTAAGATTCTGTAGGAGAGGGAGGTGGGCTAGAATTAGAATACACTTGTACTGCAGCAATGGGTCCATTCAGCTAAGCGCCTTTGAGAGTCCAGCAATTGCTACTGTCCTCGAGCCCCTGTAGCTCTACCTGCTGCTTGTGGAGTCTTTTCTATAGACACGTTTTACAATGCTCGGTGCCATCGTGACGCCTTTTCCCTCAATGACGAGGGGAGTGGCTTTCACTGCCCGTGTAGTTTGTCACTGCCTTTTCTTTTCTTCTCTTCCTTCTCTTTCCTTCTTTACTCTTCTTTTCATTTCCTTCTCTTTTCTTCCCTATGAAACAAACAGGAGTTGGCATGCATGATCAAGCACGTCATATAGTAACATTCACTGCACTTCTCCAAAGCGGCTCATAGAAAGCATAGGGAGTGGCTTTCATTGCCTGCGTAGTTTTTCCTTTTACCTCTCCTCCTTTTCTTCATCACACACCTGGCACCCCATAGCAACGGCGAACCACAGCACTCGCACAAGGACTTGTTGCCATGCACAAGGTCTACTCCCTACCACTCGATGAGTGTAGCAATGAATCTGGATGCATCACTCGGCGAGCGGATTTCAAATTTCTAAAGCACACAAGTAGGGTTGGCCAGAACCGTATATATACACCGTATATGACCGTATATTTGGTGATTTCCCTGCCAAAAATACCGTATATACACCTTACATATATGGTTCTGGCCAACCCTACACACATGCATTACTACATGAGCGGTTTGCAGATCCTGGAGCACACATGCATGCCGACACACTCTACAACATATACACACTCCACTTCCACGCCTTGGGTCTTGCATCAACAAGGCCCCAAAAAGCAGAAGCCGCAGGAGTTGTAAGCGCAAACAAAACTAGAGCCATTAATTCCGTTTGCATGCCTTTCCTTATAGCACTGCCCACAAACCTCCACCCCCCAGCAGCTGTACGACAATTGTTTTGCACAACCCACTCCCACCCACAAAACCTGCACACCCCATAACCACGCACCTCCACCCCCCAACAATGACCGAATTTAATTAAATATTCTTCAACAACTCATTTCAAAAACAGGACCAACACCCCAAAACCACACACCTCAACCCCCCAGCAATGGCCGACTACACGTATATATATTTTGTTTTCTTGCATAACCCACAAACAGGACCAGCACCTCATAACCACGCACCTCCACCCCCCAGCAACGGCAGACTACTGAATGGGTCTGGGAAAGTCACAAAGCGCTCAGTAGCAGCCCTGGCCAGCTGCATGGTGACCTCCTCTTCCGCCTCCTCCTGCTGCTGCTGTTCTGTTGTGGCGCTCCCTAGTAGAGGCGTACGAGGATCGATGTACTCCTCCTTGCCTGTCATGATCTGCAGAAGGTAGGTGTGGGTGGGCGAGTGTTGCAAGAATGGGCAGATGATGCCTGCAGTGGCTTCAAACATGGGACGCACACACAAAGGCACACTTGCACAAACACGAAACGCACGCACACTCGTTCACGACACACACAGACACACACACACACACACACACATGCACACACATTCCAGTACTGCGCATAAAGTGACGCAGCTGATGCGATGCCCAGCACACAACCACACAAACACACAAACACTCATGTTGCGTACACACACACTTAAATTCCAGAATTGCTTGTAAAGCGGCGCAGCTGATGCAATGCCCAGCACACAACCACACAAACAGACACACACACACACTCTCACGATATATACACACATGCACTTACATTCCAGTACTGTGTGTAAAGTGACGCAGCTGATGCGATGCCCAGCACACAGATGCCCGCCGTGGCTTCAAACATGGCAATCCACTGCCATCGTGCAGGCAGGGGTCCTACGTCTAATGCTAGCTGCAGCAGCAGCACTAAGGGCCCGGAACTCACACCACCTGTGTCAATCAGTTATTCAGTGTGAATTGTGCACAAGACAGAGAGCATGGATTGTGATGCATTGTGTGCAGGCAAAAGTTATGTGTTCACGTGTAGCTGCAGCTGCACCACCTTTAAGGGCCGAAACTCACACCACCTGTGCGTGTGACCAATGTCAAATCGGCAAATAAGTGATGAGTGCCCACAGAGAAGGTATTCCATGGGAAGGTATTCCATCCGAGCTCGCTCTCTTTTGCTTACTTGCCATCTACATTTCTCACACACTGGCCTGTGAACAGCTATTACACACACATAGGGTTGGCCAGGACCGTATATATATTCCGTATACAAACGTACATTTGGTGATTCCAAGTCAAAAATACCGTATATACACCGTATACATATGGTTCTGTCCAACCCTATGCATACATACACTTCTGGCCAACTCTTCAGACACGCTGACATGATTGCGTTAGGATTGGTGATGAGAGGTATTGAGAGCACAGCGTGGCTGCAGATTAAAGCATGCTTTAGGCATCGTTTTAGACAAAAACGTAAGCGTCCCTTAAGGGCGTGATTTGTTCTAGGAATTGAGGGAGCGTCGTTGTGTAGGGAATGGGGCTGCTACTTCTTTGTTTGCAACATTCAGCTAGTCCCAGCGCAACTAGGTCTAATCCACTGCATGCCAGCTAGCCTGCAACATAGGTAGTTGGACACTCAATGCTTGACCCCACAACACTCACAACTCACGGCATATCAGCGACCAGGCTTGTGCGCAGTGACTAGGCTTGTGCTCAGTGACATATTACACAACAATGCCCACCAACAAATTCTAGCGCAACCAGGCCAATGTCAGACTGCCTGAGCCACTGCATGTCAGTTTGCCTGGTTTCGACATGGTTGAACACCCAATGCTTGCCCCACAACACTCACGACAGCACCCAGATCAGCACTCACCCAGTCCTAGCGCAATGATGTCAGCAGCCTGAGTCACTGCATGTCAGTTGGCCTGGTTTCGACATGGTTGAACACCCATTGCTTGCCCCACAACACTCACGACAGCACCCAGATCAGCACTCACCCAGTCCTAGCGCAATGATGTCAGCATGCCTGAACCATTGCACGACTTGGTAGCTTGTGGAGAAAGCAATGGAAGACACCTGCAAACACATGCATGCATGCACGAGGGCGCTGAACAAGGGAGACACAGTTTTGATTTCAGTGGTTGTGTTGTATTTCTACGATGCTGCGGAACAAGGGCAGGGTTGCAGCAATAGGCACCTGGGTGACGTGCGAGCGTGTGTGCGTGCAAGCAAACTCACATACGCATACACGCACACACAGGGGATGGACTCTGAACACCTATATGATGTGTGTGCGTGCAAGCAAACACACATACACATACACGCACACACAGGGGATGGACCCTGAACACCTATGTGATGTGCGTGCGTGCGTGCAAGCAAAGAAACACACATACACGATACACGCACACACAGGGGATGGACTCTAAACACAAAGTCACCGGGTGAGTAAGGTGGGAAGGTTGGCCCATTAAAGTACAGGACTGTAGCAGTTCAGAGCACACAGCATGAAAGCGCTTCCGACAACTGAGCCAGCACGCGCATTGGAAGCGGTCATGTAACCTTGATAGTGTGCCGCATGTGTTCAATACTACGCCCTCTTTAATACTACGAATTCCCCAGTAGCGGTCAGATAGTAAGGCGCACAGTAGAACAAAGTAGGTTTGTGCTACCGCTCCTAACCAGCCCTTATGGGTTGGCCAGAACCAAATATATACAGTATATTCACAGTACTTCTTTGAGGGATTTCATCCAACATACGGTCATATACGTAGGGTTGGCCAGAACCGTATATGTACACCGTATATGACCGTATATTTGGTGATTTCCCTGCCAAAAATGCCGTATATGCACCGTATGTATATGGTTCTGGCCATCCCTACATATACGCATATGTGGCGTATATATACGGTTCTGGCCCACCCTACACGCAAGCTACACTGCAAGGGTGGCCGTGGTCCTTTGTGTCCATACACAAGCCTTTCAAAATAAACGGCAATACACAGCATGCATGTGCTACCTACATAGTTTGGCCGAGACCCTTACACGTGGAATGACCTTGCAGCACTCATGCTCTCACAATTGGACGTGGTACGACCTTAAAACACTCATGCTTTCATCATATTAAGCAGCACATGCGGACAGTCGCACGCCCCCAGCAGAGGGAACAGCTACTCTTCTCCTCACACACAGCACACACAGCACACAACATACACAGCTCACACAGCACACACAGCACAGTCGCATATCATGCCAACCACCTGCCTAAAACATTAAAACAACATTTGTAGGTGAATGGATCCAGAAAGGTTTTTATAACGGTGCGGATACATAGGTTGGCCTGAACCGTATACACACACACATTGTGTATGATGTTACACACGGAATCCTCCCTGCTAAGTTTACCTTATACACACATACACACACATACATACCATAAATACATACGTACCGTACCTTTGCGGATCCATCCCGGTGCCTAAATTTCATAAATATTAAACGTAACCCCGGGTAACCCCGGAGCCTCAAAATAAATATTTTAGGCATTCCTGCACGAATCCCGGTGGGCATTTACCCCAGGCAGTGCGTGTGCGTGTGTGAGTATGCATGCACATGCGCATGTGTAAATGTGTGTCGTGCTGTGTGTGTATGTGTGTTTGTGTGTCGTGCTGTGTGTGTGTGTGTGTGTGTGTGTGGTGCTAGGGCGCATGTGTGTCGTGCTCCAGGTAGTGCTGGGGCGCATGTGTGTCGTGCTGCAGGTGCTGAGGCAGGTGCTGGGGCTGGGGCTGGGGCTAGGGTGGGGGCGGGGCCTTCTCCGCTCATCACTGTTCACCCACCCACAAAACTTAATTTCGCCAGTCCCGGCAAACCCGGAGCCTCACAATATATATATATATATATTAAAGGATACCGGACCCACCCCGGAGGGCAAAAAATGTTATTTACCCAAGATGGTATCGGAAAGGTACGGTATGTATGGGATTAGTCTACCCTACATATTATGTATGGGATTAGCCTACCCTACATATTATGTATGGGATTAGCCAACCCTACATATCATGTATGGGATTAGCCAACCCTACATATCATGTATGGGATTAGCCTACCCTACATATTATGTATGGGATTAGCTAATTCTACACATACACCAGGAGTGGTAGGGGAAATACCTGAGCAGGTGAAGCCTGCTAGGGACGCCCTTCTCCGTATCAAGATAAACAGTGGCACTGCCTAAAAGTCGCATAAGGTTGGCATAAAGCATACATATAGGATTGGCCAGAGCTATATATACACGGTGTACATATGGTATTTTTGGCAGGGAAATCGCCAAATATACGGTGCATATAATCGTTGTGGCCAACCATACATACATACGTACGAATTTACGGTGTATTTAGGGTAATTTTAGCAGGAACCTTCATGTACGCTGTGAGTGTATACGGTTCTGGACAACCCTAGTATGCAACGTGCTTAATGTGGCCAACACACTCAAGCTTTGGACGTGGGTAAATGGCACAAAAGGGCAAGCGCCACATATAGCAGTGGCAGAGGGAGGAATATTGAGCAGGATACTCCCGCCAGTTACCTCCTTTTCCCTACTGTATATTGCTAAAGTGGCGCGGCCTACACAGCACGCGCAGCACACACGACACGGTCGCGTACCGTGCCCAGCGCGGCCACCGTCCACAGCAGGGAGGCGTGTGTGGAAGGCACAAAAGGGAAAGCTCCTGCCACCAGTGTGCAGCCGAGAAGGCCTAGGAGGAGGCGTGCAAGGGAGCTTGATGTGGGGCCCAGCCACGCATCCAGCCTGCCCTCCACCTGCACAGCAAAAATGGGTTTGTGCCAGCTCATCAAAAGGTGTGTCCACCTGCACAGCAAAAATGGGTTTGTGCCAGCTCATCAAAAGGTGTGTCCACCTGCTGCTTGAGCGTGGGCAAACAGCACCTGGTGTTCGTGTGATTTGGTTAAATGAAGGTGGGTGTGATTTGATTGAATGGAGGTGGGTGTGATTTGATTGAATGGAGGTGGATGTGGTTTGATTGAATGGAGGTGGGAGGGTGATTTGATTGAATGGAGGTGGATGTGGTTTGATTGAATGGAGGTGGGAGGGTGATTTGATTGAATGGAGGTGGGAGGGTGATTTGATTGAATGGAGGTGGGTGATTTAATTGAATGGAGGTGGGTGTGGTTTGATTGAATGGAGGTGGGTGATTTGATTGAATGGAGGTGGGTGTGATTTGATTGAATGGAGGTGGGTGAGGAAAGTTGGGACCCAGCCGTGCATCCAGCCTGCCTTTCACCCGCACTGCAAAGATAGTGTGTGTGTGTCTGTTTGATTACATGCGTGTGTGTGAGAGGGTGAGCATTTGTGCGTGTGCGTGTGTGTCTGCATGCCCATAGTGCCTGACACTGGTGTGCGCTTCTGCACTCGATTGGTCAAGCACTAACCTTTTAGGCAGGCTCAAACGGTGGGACAATTGCTCTACCTTTCCCTGTTCACCCAGAGACTCATACGTGGTGCAAACATGCACAACAGGGTGGCAGCAAAACACATTCATTGAACAACCAGGTTGGGTGGTCCTAACCAAAATGCCATTGAGTGTGCCTAATTAGGCGCAGGCAAAGTAAGCATTTTAACAAGGGAATTCACAAAGGAAAAAGGGACGGGGCGTTTCACTCCTGTCCAGCAATATCATGCACTATCGTGGGGGCGACGTGGGCGTAGGCTTGCCACCAATTCCCTCTGATTGTTGTATGTACCATGGTAAATGGATTTCCTTGCGCTTGCTTGCGCACTGAGCGTTTGCAAGTGCAGTGATGTAATACCGTGTGGAGTCAGTCTATTACGCCAGGCTGTGATTCTTCGCAGCAAAGGCGATGAGGGGGGGCGGGATGGGCACTGTCATTCACCATTCACCATGCAACAAAGCTACACACTGCTGAACACCACTGAAAACGCTCATACACTTGGTTGTGACTTGCCTGGCCGGAGATGATGAGCACGGGGATGGAGGGCACGTAGAAGGCGAGGGTGAGCTCTAGCAAGATCTGGGGCCCAAACCAGAGGGAATAATAGCCTAGGAGGCTGGTGATGAGCACAAAGGGCATCATGAAGGATACTGCAATGTGTGTAGAAATATGTGTGTGTACGCATTAGTGTCGATACATGCACAAGCATGTGCTTGTGCAAGGGTGAGTGCGTAGGTGTAAGTTAATATGTGTGCATTTGCGGGTCCATAAGTAAAGTGGAAATTAGATTTGCGAGTGAGTGTGAGCCTGACTAGCGCGCAATTTATACGCGAATAGTTTGAGCCATGTCTGCCAATATCCTTTACATTTGCATGTGGGTTTTGCAAAATGCAAGAGGTGTTGAGCTAGAAGTATCAAACTGTTGCAAATTCCTTCTGTGAAGGTTTTACGTACAGACCTGCAATTAAGAAGAAACGGATGGCAGATGCGGCCCTGTGAGCAATGAGTGTGCGTAAGCGTGCATGTTGGTTTGTTTGTTTGTTGATTTGTTTGTTTGATTGTTTGGATGTGTGTGTGTGTGTGTGTGTGTGTGTGTGTGTGTGTGTGTGTGTGTGTGTGTGTGTGTGTGAGTGAGTGTGTGTGTATGTGTGTGTGTATGTGTGTGTGTGTGAGTGTGCACGTGAGTACGTGTGTGTGTGAGTACGTGTGTGTGTGTGTGCGTGTGTACGTGTGTGCGTGTACACGTGTGTATGTGTGCATTGTGTGCGTGTGTGTATGTCTGCTTGTGTGTGTGTACATGTGTGTGTGTAATGTGTGCGAGTGTGTGTGCTTGTGTGTGCTTGTATGTGCTTGTGTGTGTGTGTGTGTGTGTGTGTGTGTGTGTGTGTGTGTGTGTGTGTGTGTGTGTGTGTGTGTGTGTATGTGTGTGTGTGAGAGAGATCGGAAGAGCACAAGACTGA
>Ga0307945_1004517_pt1 | contig 11213 bp, 16 predicted proteins | sample OrgLakmetagen228_FD_201818 | JGI IMG/M metagenome (GOLD analysis project Ga0307945, IMG submission 201818) | Saline water microbial communities from Organic Lake, Antarctica - #228 | ecosystem: Environmental > Aquatic > Non-marine Saline and Alkaline > Saline | place: Antarctica: Organic Lake...
CACCATAGGATGCCTGGTTATTGGAGGCCATATTGTCCTATTCCTAGGGTATGGTCCTATATTCCTAAAACCATAGGAAGCCTGGTTCTTGGAGGCCACATTGACCATAGGAAGCCTGGTTCTTGGAGGCCACATTGACCTATTCCTAGGGTATGGTCCTATATTCCTAAAACCATAGGAGGCCACATCATATAAGTAATTTAGTCAGCATACAAGACACAAGACTGTTTAGATGCACATGACGTGCACCACATTGTGTTACAAAATGTATCTTCTGACACGCACCGTGAGCATGTACTGTTCTTTGGGTCAGCTTATACGTTCGTCAAACGCTCGTCAAGGATTAACAAAATATAGCTCAGATGGAGGAATGTAATTGCTTAGTTGTGTGTTACAGGACACTGCAGGACGTCGATCTGTGGGATAAGAGGGGGGTCTGTCTCGAGGTAGGAGGACTGCTCTTGAGATGGTGTGTGCCAAAGAGCAAAGGAACACAGATGGTGTGTGAGATGGTGTGTGCCAGAGAGCAAGGGAACACAGATGGTGTGTGAGATGGTGTGTGACAGAGAGCAAAGGAACACAGATGGCGTGTGAGTTGGTGTGTGTGCCAGAGAACAAAGGAACACAGAAAAAAGAAAGCTAGAGCCCTGAAGAAGTTGTCTAACCAAGATTTAGGACGAAGTGACCAGGTAGAGGAGCAATCAAGAGTCAGGAACATTCTAGCCACCTGCGTCGCGTGTGCGGATGCGCACGAAGAGGTACACAGGGCCGCATGCCCGCAGGCCTCTAACCCAGCTAGCAGGGTTTGATCAGGCTCCCGGTCCTCGTACTCAACCCTGGTGCGTGTATGTATTCATATGTGCGTTTGCACGCGCGCGTGTGTGTGTGTGTGTGTGTGTGTGTGTGTGTGTGTGCATTTATGTATGTATATGTGCGTTCGCGTGCGCGTGTGTGTGTGTGTATGTATGCATACGTGCGTCCGCGAGGGTGTGTGTGTATGTATGTGTGTGTATCCATAAATGTTTGCGTTCATGTGTGTGTATATAAGGGGTGTGCATGTCCCACCCTCCCAACCCACACCCACCTGACCACATGCACACCAGCGGTCACACCAGCCCACATCTAAATGCAACCACCCACCCACATACGCACACACCTTCATTCATACACACGCCTGCACTCACACACCTGTCGCTGATGTCCAACAAGAACTGGAGGCGCTGCTCTGTGCTCCACCAGAGGGGGTGCCTCTGCACCTCTTGCATGGCTGGACGATGAGAGGGTTTCTTATGCAGCATTGCCAGCACCAGGTTGTACGCCTCCTGAACACGGTGAGAAAATGCACACACTTTATGCAGCATCGCCAGCACCAGGTTGCACGCCTCCTGATTACAGTATGAAATTGCACACACAGTATGCAGCGTTGCTAGCACCAGGTTGCACGCCTCTTGCATACGATTTGGAAAATGCACACACACATATGCGGCATCAGGTTGTACGCTTCTTGCATACGATTTGGAAATGCACACACACAGTATGCGGCATCAGGTTGCACGCTTCTTGCATACAATTTGGAAATGCACAAACATACACACAGTATGCGGCATCAGGTTGCACGCTTCTTGCATACAATTTGGAAATGCACACACACACAGTATGCGGCATCAGGTTGCACGCCTCTTGCATACGATTTGGAAATGCACACACACAGTATGCGGCATCAGGTTGCACGCTTCTTGCATACAATTTGGAAATGCACACACACAGTATGCGACATCAGGTTGTACGCCTTCTGCATACGATTTGGAAATGCACACACACATATGCGGCATCAGGTTGTATGCCTTCTGCATACGATTTGGAAATGCACACACACAGTATGCGACATCAGGTTGCACGCTTCTTGCATACAATTTGGAAATGCACAAACACACACACAGTATGCGGCATCAGGTTGCACGCTTCTTGCATACAATCTGGAAATGCACAAACACACACACAGCATGCGGCATCAGGTTGTATGCCTTTTGCATACGATTTGGAAATGCACACACACAGTTTGCGGCATCAGGTTGCATGCTTCATGCATACAATTTGGAAATGCACACACACACAGCATGCGGCATCAGGTTGCACGCTTCTTGCATACAATTTGGAAATGCACAAACACACACAGTATGCGGCATCAGGTTGCACGCTTCTTGCATACAATTTAGAAATGCACAAACACAAACAGTATGCGGCATCAGGATGTGTGCCTCCTGCATACAATTTAGAAATGCACAAACAGTGTACTTTTGGTCAACCACAACGCCTGAACAAGGCACCACCCCCAGTTTAAACGACCACCCAGCTCAAACAACTACCCACAATTTATATGACAATTCAGAGCATTATTGGCTACCCTCAGCACTGATGTCCATCCACAGACTAAACGACCATGAGGAATACCCTCAGTATTAATGGCCACCAGAAAGCACAAGGCACTTATACAAGCGCTAATGGCCCATCACAGTTGAAATGGCCATGAGGAATACCCTCATTATTAATGGCCACCAGAACACAGAACGCACAGGCACTTATCCTGGAACTACTATCCTAGAAATACTATCCTGGACTACCATCCTGGAACTACTATCCCAGAAACACTATCCTAGAACTATGATCCTAGAACACTTGCAAGCCTATCCTATTACTACTATTGCTCACCGGCATACTGCGCAGACGCTCCAACTGAGGGGGTTTGTGGAGAATGTTGGTGTCTCGCTCGTATGTGTCTCCAAACGGGTGCTGGCCACCTGGTGTGGAGGTGATACACAAGATTATGGTTAGCTCATGTGTGTGTATGAGTGTGTGTGTGTGTATGAGTGTGTGTGTGTGTGTGCGCGTGTGTGTGTGTGTGTGTGTGTGTGTGTGTGTGTGTGACAGCGCCAACGAGTCTTAAACAATGCGTCTTGCTTGCACGTGCCTCCGGAGGGGTGCCGGCCACCTGGTGTGGTGATGATGTAAACGGCAATCTTTGGAGCATGTGTGTGACAGCACCAAATCGTTGGAGCATCGTTTGCCGCATGTGTGTGATTGGTTGTTCGGAGAGTGTGTTTGATCGGTGTGATTGGAGCATGTGTGTGTGATCGTTTGGAGCATGTGTGTGATAGCACCAAATCGTTGGAGCATCGTTTACCGCATGTGTGTGATCGGTTGTTTGGAGCATGTGTGTGTGATCGTTTGGAGCATGTGTGTGTGATCGTTTGTTCGGAGCGTGTGTTTGATCGGTGTGATTGGAGCATATGTGTGTGATCGTTTGGAGCATGTGTGTGTGATCGTTTGGAGCATGTGTGTGTGTGTGTGATCGTTTGGAGCATGTGTGTGTGATTGTTTGGAGCATGTGTGTGACAGCACCAAATCGTTTCGAACAATGCGCTCCGCTTGTACGTGTTTTTGACGGGCGTTGTATTTTTCATTCGGTTACAGATAACATGATTGATGATGTGTTTGACCACTCAAGGAAGGCTCCAAAGCATGAGTCCTGCTTGCGTGTGACATGAAAAAGATGCTGACTGCACGACTAAGGCGCAAGGCACAACTGACATGTGGTGTGTGGTATGTGTTGCATTTGTGACATACACGTGAGTTTTGGCAGGGAAATCACCAAATATATGCGGTGTATGCAAACAGTGTACATAGGTATATGGTTCTGGCCAAACCTAACAACCATAACACACAGCAAAGGAAGTGCTCCTACCGGTTATGCAGTAGTGGATGATGCAGCCTGTAAACGGTGTATGCATATGGTATATGGTTCTGGTCAATTCTAATAATCATAACACACAGCAAAGGAAGTGCCCCTACCGGTTATGCAGTAGTGGATGATGCAGCCTAGAGAAAACACATCCATGGAGCGCGTCTGCCGTGCACATCCTCCTCCGCGCGCGATGAGTTGCTCAGGGGCCTGCCACCCTGAAGATCCACCTGCGAGCGCACAGACGAGACGATACTAGCGTGTTGTTGGTGCGCACACAGAAGAGATACAAGAGGTTTGATGGTGCGTATTAATTTGCAGCAGTTGTGGGCACTTTCCACGAGATTGCGCAGGCGCCTGCCACCCTGAAAATCCAGCTGCACGCGCACAGACGAGACGATACAAGAGCTGTGATGGTGCGTTTTATTTATTTCATTTATCTAATTTGCAGCAATTGTGGGCACTTTCCACGAGATCGCTCAAGGGCATGCCACCCTGAAAATCCAGCTGCACGCGCACAGGCGAGACGATGCAAGAGCTGTGATGGTGCGTTTTATTTAATTTCATTTATCTAATTTGCAGCAATTGTGGGCACTTTCCACGATATCGCTCAGGGGCATGCCACCCTGAAAATCCACCTGCACGCGCACAGGCGAGACGATGCATGAGCTGTGATGGTGCGTGTTATTTATGCTTTATTGCATTTCATTTTATTTCATTTTTGGAAGTTGTGGGCACTTTCCACAAGATTGCTCAGGGGAATGCCACCCTGAAGATCCGCCTGCACGTGCACACAGTTAAAAATCGTCACAAGCACTGTGGTGTTCAGTGGTATTGCGCAGCAATTGTGGGGTGGTGTGCAGCAGCATGTTCAAATTTGAGCTTCTCAGGGTATCTAACCCCCTAGAGGACCACCTGCACGTGCACACAGCACATCAAAGGTGTAAGATGTTTAGTGGTGTGCAGCAATTCCAGGTAGCTGTACAGTGGCTTCGTACTTACAAGGCACATCAAAGGAGCTTGGCCCCTCAGCAAGGCCCACCAGCCCTTATAAAAGAGGAGAGCATGCAGAAGGACCAAGTTGTGCATTTAAAGACCCGGCATAGCGGCATAGTGTTCCCAATGGATGTACTCTTTCCTTCTTTTCATTTGCTTCCGTTATTCCTTTCTATTTCTGTAGTTTTTTTGCCTTCTGTAACTCCACCGGTTCGCTAGAGAACTGAGATATATGTGAGGTGTCATCTTGTGCCTACCCCTTCGTGCCCTACCCTCCCTACTTCCAGACCTGGCAATTAAAATTTAGAGTAAAACCAGTAATGACAAACCAACAATATCATATTTGCAATTGCACCAGCAGCACAAGCCAAAGCTGCATGAACACGCCGCAATTCACATTGCCAGGCACACACGCTCACACACGCACGCATGCACATAGAAATGCACACACATACACACACCTGCACCCCAGCTCTCAAAGGAGAGCTGCCTTGCCAAAGCCTATTCTCTGAGAGCTTGACTTTGCACGCACACACACAGGTACACACACCTGCACCCAAGCTCTCAAAAGAGAGCTGCTCAGCCAGCAACTGCTTGCTGAGGCCCATATCTGAGAGCTTGACACGGCCGGCGTCAGTGATCAGGACGTTGTGAGGCCTGTGCGCATGCAGTCAGAAATGATCTGACCAGATGATGATGAGGGCTTTGTGAGGCCTATATACGTGCAATGATCAGATGATGGGAGCAAATAAATGCTGTTTAAGATGGCCTGGTGATCAGATCACCAGATGCTGTTGTGAGGCCTGTGGCATGCAACTGAAAAAGAACAAATGAGGGAGGAAGGGGACATCAACAGAAGAAAAGGGCAAGAGAAGGAGTGTGCAGCCAGGATGGAACATGGAATAGTCAAGTGCTTGCGTGTGCCTGCCTGTGTGAGTGTGTTCACACTTATTTGTTTGTGTTTAGTCGTGGAATACAGTGTAGAGGAACAGAGATGTAAGATGTGAGCGAGTGATAAGTCTTCCTTTCGAGTGTCATATTTGTTTCACTATTATTGTTGCATAGCAAATTATTATTGTCGACATAACAGATCAAACCTATTGTTGACATAACAGATCATTACTGTTTTTGACATAACAGATCATTATTGTTGTTGACATAACAGATCATTACTATTGTTGCATAGCATATCATTACTATTGTTGACATAAAAGATCATTACTATTGTTGCATAGCAGATCATTGCTATTGTTAACATGACAGATCATAACAGTTATGATCATCATTGTTGTAGACATAACAGAAGAAAAAGAGCAGCACCACACACTTTAGGTCTCGGTGCACGATGCCTCTTTCGTGCAGAGATGCCAGTCCATGCACCACCTCCAGCATGGATGCCATGCACTGCGCAAGAGGCCTGTCTGGGTCGCTGTTTGTCGACAGCGACGCCAGACCCTGTGGGTGGAAAAAGGAAGGAGGTGTCAAAGGGACGGAAATAGGTAGGGAGGCTGCATTATCAGGGTTGGCCAGAACTATACATTTTCGGTGTATATACGGTACTTTTGACAGGGAAACACAAAAACATGCGGTCATAAACGATGCGTACATACGGTTCTGGCCAACCCTGCATTGCTATGAGTGGTGCAGTGCTACCAGTCGCTGTGGATGAAAAAAGGAAGGAGATCCCAAAGGACAAAGAAGGTGGCATTCAAGGAGGTGATAATGATGTGGAAGCTGCGTTACTTCCGATGTCAATAATGTGGGAGCTGTGTCACTTCTGATGTCGATGATGCCAGTGATGATGGCAGTGCAAGCAGGTGGCATTGATGGTACAGTGTTGGTGTAAGAACAGCCAGTCAGCAGTAATCAGTGACAATGGTGCAGGGATGATGTAAAATATAAGTGATGGTGGCAGTGAAGCCAGTTGGCGGTGATGTCATTAGCAGTGACGCCAGTGATGATGGTGCAGGGAAGATGTAAGATATAAGTGATGGTGGAAGCGAAGCCAGTTGGCATTGTTGTCATAAGCAGTGATGTCAGTGACGATGGTGCAGGGATGATGCAAGATATAAGTGATGGTGAGAGTACAGCCAGTCGGCAGTAATCAGTGACGATGGTGCAGGGATGATGTAAGATATAAGTGATGGTGAGAGTACAGCCAGTTGGCAGTAATCAGTGACGATGGTGCAGGGATGATGTAAGATATGGATGATGGTGAGAGTACAGCCAGTCGGCAGTAATCAGTGACAATGGTGCAGGGATGATGTAAGATATAAGTGATGGTGGCAGTGAAGTCACAGTTGATGATGGTGGCAGTGATGACGCAGGTCATGATGGCTGTGAAGTCTGCTGGTAATAATGTCAGTGATGGCAGCGAAGTCGCAGGGCATGATGGTGCCGTGATGACACAGATGACAATGGCAGTGAAGTCACAGGTGCTGATGGCAATGAAGTCTGTTGGTGGTAATGCCAGTGATGGTGGAAATGAAGTCAGCGATGATGATGGTACCGTGATGACACAGATGACAATGGCAGTGAAGTCACAGGTAATGATGGTGGCAGTGAAGTCACAGGTGAAGATGGCAGTGGAGTCTGTTGGTGGCTATGTCAGTAATGGTGGCAGTGAAGTCAGCGATGATGATAGTAGGGTGACGACACAGGTTATTATTATTGTAATGACACAGTTTATTTAATGACAGTTTATTTAATGACACAGTTAATATAATGACACAGTTTATTGTATTGTAATGACACAGGTTATTAATATTGGCAGCGAAGGCTGTTGGCAGCATTGATGGTAAATTGGTGATGCAAGTGACAGAAGTAGTCTTGGCGACACAGAAAAGAGATTAAGTGACAGAGGTCCATGGTGATCAAGTGACAGAGGTCCTTGGTGATCAAGTGACAGATGTCTGTTGTGATCAAGTGACAGATGTCCATGGTGCTAGCTCTGCTTTGTGTACTTGAAACACTCCATCACCACTTGACGATGCAAAGGACAGCCGTGGAGTTTATTTGGTCAAGATGTTGCACTTGGTGAGCTCAGATTTTGCACTTGCCGTGTGCTATGTAGGCAAACTAAGCAACTCCAAGCAGCACCTACGTCAGCAAACCTTCGGTGACGCCTTCGCACTCACAGCACCTCCAATAAAGGAAGTTAGAAAGCCTGACGTGACCCATGAGGCACGTGGCACATTGTTGGACTGCTAGCTTTTCAAACCCAGTCTTCACCTTACTTATCTAGTCGTTTGTAGCATTTAGAGAGTTTGGCTGCCGGTTACATCAGAGCTGCAAGTTTTGAGAATCAAACCACATAAGAAGGAATATGTCTCATACCCAGCTTGCACCGCACCTACAACTATTGGTTCGAATTAGGCCGCCGGCATCCATAACCAAGCATCAAACAACCCAAAAGTACGCATATTATTCAAGCTTCTTTGGCTGACTGAAGGAAGAATACGTGCTCTCAACTTTGTAGGCGATTTCGAAACATTGCTCACATGCTCGTCTTACTTGTAGCGAAAGTGACATCATTTTTACATAACTGCGTTCACACTATCCTACATTTGCCGAGGCCAGCAGAAATGCCAAGATGCTCGTCGTGTTCAAAATGTGCTATATCATTTTACAGCCCTGTCCTAGCTTTGCTGTGGCCAGCAGTAATGCCAAGATGCTCGTCGTGTTTGAAAGTGTGAAACCTGTATCATTTTCCAATTAGCTGCGTTTGCCCTGTCCTACCTCTGGCGAGGCCAGCAGGTCGCTGAGCGTGTAACGGCAACGCTCAAGCGCAAGGTACACAAACTCTCGATCCTCCTCCATAGCAAAGCAGCGGACTACGTTGGGGTGCTCGTCACTAAGAATTAGGACCTGTGTGTGCACGTGTGCGCGCACGTGTGTGTGCACGTGTGTGCATGTGTGTGTGCATGTGTGCGTGTGCGTGTGTGTGTGTGTGTGTGTGTGTGTTTGTGTGTGCATGTGCGCGTGTGTGCATGTGTGTGCGTGAGCAAAGCTGGCAGGGAGTGTGCTGATAACGCTTCAAATCATGGCGAGCTGTGCAACCTGTGATCCTGGCCAGCTGCGTACGTTCAAGACCTTTCAGAGAAGCCGGGCAACGGCTAGCATGAGCGTACCTCAATCTCTTTTTTGGCCAGGTCATAGAACTGACGCAGCAGGCGCTTCACAGCGACTGGCCGGGCGTCTAGTCTTCCCTCATAAACAATAGTGCCTGGGAGCAAGTACACAGTGGCGTGCTGTTGTGTGCGATTGCAAGTACACATTGGCGTGCAGTTGTGGTGGTAAGCACACGGTGGCATGCAGTTGTGGTGGCAAGTACACAGTGGCGTGCAGTTGTAGTGGTAAGCACACGGTGGCGTGCGGTTGTGGTGGCAAGTACACGGTGGCGTGCTTTTTTTCAAATGGAGAGGCCCTAGCGAGCGCAGGCACTTGACAACCTGTGTCAGCTTTTTGCATCCGTGCATACATAGAAGTGGTGCCGTGAGACAGTCAACGGTGAGCGTTACGCCCATTTTAAAACCTCCCCACTGCACATCAATCCTTGCCAGCTTAAAACTTCATCAAAACTCTCCCAAAATGATGTCGCTATTGCATTTCATGTGGGCAAAGTTTGACGCATGCAAACGAGAGTCTTCGTTGAAGGCTTGCAATGAAAAGGAGGGGGAGCAGCCAACGACAGTAGCTTACCAACAACACGTGAGAGGCAGCAGTCATAAGGTGGCAACAGCAGGTATCTGAAAGAGGCAGTAACCTAACAACAAAAAGCAATCAATTGACTTGGGCAGACTGACCAAAGAGTAAAGACTGACTGAAGACTGACTGACTGAAGGGCATGATGAAGAAAGACACCCACACAGGCACATTACAGGACCTACCAATTCTCCCATGCAGGCAGACTGACTGAAAACTGACTGACTGACTGAAGAATTTGATGAAGACAGACACCCGCAGACATGGGCACATCACAGGACCTACCATTTCTCCCATGCAGGCAGACTGACTGAAGATTGCAGACTGGCCGAAGACTGACTGACTCAAGGCTTTACTGAAAAGAAGACTTAAGTGAGAAGAAGAAAGACAGCCGCAAACACAGGCACATTACAGGACCTACCATTTCTCCCATGCAGGCAGACTGACTGAAGACTTTACTAAAGAAAGGCAGCCGCAGACACAGGCGCATCACAGGATCTATCGTTTCTCCCATATGGCCCCTTCTGGATGAGAGCTGTCAACGTGATTGTGGGGGAGCGCTAACACGCACCTCTCCCCTATTCACTCACGCACACACACACACACACACACATACACACACACATTTGCACTCCCATTGCCAAGGATGGCTAGACGGTACGGCCCCACCCTCAGCCTCCCTTATGTCCATTTCCAACTACCAACATTGCACATACAGACCCAAGTCTTCTCACTCACACACACGCATACACACACAAACAAACACATGCCCATGTTCAACTACCAACATCGCACATACACACCTTTATAACCAAACACACACACTCACGTGTTTGTAACCTCCACCTACATACACACCGCCACACACACCTTTATAACCAAACACACACACACTCACGTGTTTGTAACCACACACCACCACACACACCTTGAAAACCAAACACACACACTCACGTGCTTGTAACCACACACCGCCACACACACCTTTATAACCAAACACACACACTCACGTGTTTGTAACCACACACCACCACACACACCTTTATAACCAAACACATACACACACTCACGTGTTTGTAACCACACACCGCCACACACACACCCCTTAAAAACCAAACACACACACTCACGTGTTTGTTTCCACAACGCCACACACACACCTTATAAACCAAACACACACACTCACGTGCTTGTAACCACACACCACCACACACACCTTAAAAACCAAACACACACACACTCACGTGTTTGTAACCACACACCACCATACACACCTTAAAAAACATACACACACTCACGTATTTGTAACCACACACCGCCACACACACACCCCTTAAAACCAAACACACACACTCACGTGTTTGTAACCACACACCACCACACACCCCTTAAAAACCAAACACACACACACTCAAGTGCTTGTAACCACACACGGCCACACACACACCCCTTAAAACCAAACGTACACACTCACGTGTTTGTAACCACACACCACCACACACACCTTAAAACACAAACACACACTCACGTGTTTGTAACCACACACCGCCACACACGCACCCCTTAAAAACCAAACACATACTCACGTGTTTGTAACCACACACTACCACAAGCACCTCAGAAACCAAACACACACACTCACGTGCTTGTAACCACACACCGCCACACACACACACCTGCACTCCCGTAGCCTAGGATGACAGGCCCCACCCTCAACCTTCCAATCGCCAGCGACCCATCCAGCTGCTGCACCGCAGAGTGCTTGACTGACCCC
>Ga0307945_1004519_pt1:2500-11211 | contig 11211 bp, 13 predicted proteins | sample OrgLakmetagen228_FD_201818 | JGI IMG/M metagenome (GOLD analysis project Ga0307945, IMG submission 201818) | Saline water microbial communities from Organic Lake, Antarctica - #228 | ecosystem: Environmental > Aquatic > Non-marine Saline and Alkaline > Saline | place: Antarctica...
GTAAATGCGTGTCTGTGTGTAAATGCTTTCGCTGTTACGTGCTCAACCTCGTGCTGAGTTCCTGTGTGTACACAAGCACATGCACATACACACACACACTCTCTCACACGCGTGCTTGTCAGGGCATGTCAGCGGCAAACAAAGAGATGAAGACCATGATGAAGAAGAATAAGGAGCTGGACATCGACTACATAGACAAGATGCAGGACGACATGTTTGACATGATGGTGGGGGAATGCAGACACAGAAGAGAAGAAGAAGGACGAAAAATAACGCATGCAGTGAAATACCACTGCCCGCATTGATCAAGGAAACGGAGCCACTTGTGAGGGCAGTGAGCATTTGTTTCTCCGTGAGCAATGAAAAGAAAGCACAGACACAAAGCGGGCAACATGTCTGGCACCATGGTAGATCATGATAAAGGACCTTACGTTTGAGGTCGTGGGTGAGCTAGAGACACACACACGCACACACACATGCACAGACACACACACACACAAGCACACGCACACACACAAACTCACACACACTTGCACAGACACACACACAAACGCACACAGACAGACACATACACACACATGCCTGCGCTCCGACGCAGGATATGTCACGTGAGATCAACGACACCATGTCACGCTCCTATGACGTGCCTGATGACCTGGATGAGTCAGATCTCATGGCAGAGCTGGACGGCCTAGAGGATGACATGACTCTGGGGGAGTCAGAGACCACAGGGACTCCATCGTATCTGCAGGTGGGTCTGAGCATGTGTACTCGAGTGTGTGCGTGCGTGTGCGTTGAAGGTGTGCTTGTTGCACAATGATTACAATTGGGTGTTTGAGGCTCACTCGTGATTACAGGTAGATGCGTGAGTGTGAGTGTGGGTGTCTGTGGGGGTGGGGGTGGTGGTGCGTGTGCATGTGAGTTTGCATGTGGGGGTGGGGGTATGTGTATGGGTGTTGGTGTGTATATGGGGGTGAGGGTGGGCGCGGGTGTAGGTGTGGGTGTGTAGGTGTGCATGTTTGCGAGTGTCTGTGTGAGTGAGTGCATGCATGCATGCAGGTGTCTATGTGTGTATCTGTTTTTCACGTGTTGTCGAAAGAATCTGAGATTTTTATACCACCCGCTATTACAGCGGCGGCAAAAGTGTGATTGATACCTATCACTATCCGTCATGCCCCACGTACTTTTCATGTTTTGTGTTTACCTGTCGCATGCTTCTGAGCCTCAAACGTTGTCAGCACATCCTTACGTCAGACGTACAAAGGGTGGCCTGGTTGAGCCTTTGGCTGTGTAAGTGCAAACGGCATTTGGCTCGTGTGAGTGCAAATGGTAGCCTGGCTAGCCTGTGAGTGCAAATGGAAGCCTGGCTGAGCCTTTCGCTCGTGTGAGTGCTAGTCGGGAGTCTGTAATGCGTGCTGATCCCTCTTTTGAGGAAAAAAAGAATGAACCACGCGCATAGTAATAAACCACTCCCCACATTAATCAATGGAAAGGAGCCACTTTGGCACCGGGTACCGTAAACTCCTCTTTGAAGCAGAAAAGAAGGAAAGATCGATGAGGATCAGGAAGGTTGCAGGCTTGGCCTGAATAGGCTCCAGATGAGAGTTGGTAACGGAACTGGAAAGGGCATATCTGTCTGGTATGGACGACTTTAGCAGCGTCTACTTATGCTTCTAGCAGCACAACACGTGACATTCATGTGCCCTGCACACGTTTTCGCCCTTTGCTCATCCTAGGAACCTGAGGTTGACTTGCCGTCCGCACCCACAAAAGAGGCGGAAGCCAGCGAGGCTGATTTAGGTCTCTCGGCGATGAGGACCTAACACCGTGTAGGCACCATTCTGAGCAGGGGAGGCTCAGTTTAAGCTCAGCATCGATCTAGGCAGCACATGGCTGGTGATACTCTGAATGCGTGGCAGCTGAGAGTTGTTTTGCTTGCTTCCAGTCACGAGGTTGACAAGGTTTACAAAAAAGGCCTTCAGTCAAGAAGTGCGACTGCTAGGAGCTTACTGGTCACCAAAGGCTCATGACCTCGGTCATGCGTGCTGCTGTAGTGGTGATGCTCGTCACCTGTGCTGCTTAGTGCAAGCGCGGAAATAAGCAGCGTCCTTTTCTAGCTTTCTAGGAAAATGTATTCACTAGGGTACTTTTCTCACTCTTATCTTACCTCACGATGATCATTAAGGCATATGTACATTCACAGCAAAGACATGTTCTGTCGGTTGATTTGGTCTGTTTGATGCATGTGCTTTTATTTCAGTATAACGTATACAAACCGCTCCGTTTTTAGAAAAGGAACTGCTGTCCTTTTCTGTACTTTAGCCTTCTGACTAGCAGGACCTTGGACTTTGCGTTTGTGTATATCTTACATGTACATTCTTTTAATATTCCTGGCTGTATGTAATTGGCTTAAAAATAACAAATAATTTGTCTTGATATAAACAAGAGTCAAAGTCGCCTGAGTGAGTATTTTTCACTATGGCACGTAAGACAGCTCTTCTTTCCAATCAATGTTACTTGGTTGTGCACATACTAACCAAGGAAGATGAGAAGGATTACAAAGTGGGTACTGGCAGCCTAAGCAAACGGCCAACTCATGAAAACACACAGGAAAAAATGTACCTAGAATCTAAGGAGGGGGAGGTCCATTGTTTCCCACCCTGCTACTAGTAAAAGCCCCTCACCTATATCTGATCAGAAATTGTTTCTCACTCATAATAAGTTGCAACCTTTTTCAGCATCAACCCTCTTTCCAGCTGTGCATAATCAACACACGCTACTCTCACTCAATCACTCACTCAATCACTCGTTGGGGGAAAACGCACAAGTTCCTAGTCATCTAACGGCAAGTATACCAGGCCCTGGCACACAACTACGGGTCTATAGCAGCACTGTGGTCGAGAAGAGGAGGAGGCAGATCAGTTGGTGTAACAAAAGTTGATATCGGAAGTGCGAAATGTAGTCACGTGCTTCAAAACCCGCATGCCCAGAAATCCTCAGTGTCTGAACAGATTAGATGTCATGGCACGCAGCTGGTTCGAGGAGCAAAGACACAAAGCTTACACACATACACAAAGCTGGATCTTGCTCTTTCTAACTAGGGATGACTCGCTTTATGAAGGATAGCTCTTCTACAGCTCAAAGCTGCCCAAGCTTAAGCTTAGGTCTGAGCAGGCCGGTCAACTCCCCTAATTGCCCAGTCAGCACAGACAGGCTTAGCCAGATCGAGCAGCTGACATGGCTGATGACGTGGCCTGTGCAATGGCGGCGTCATTGGCGTTGGGCAGGTAGTAGTACTGGCCTGGAATCATCAACCATTGCAAAGAAAATAATAGTTAGTTAGCGATGGCCTGGAATCATCGACCATTGCAAAGAAGAGTTAGTTAGCGTTGGCCTGGACTCATCGACCATTGCAAAGAAGAATTAGTTAGCGTTGGCCTGGTATCATTGACCATTGCAAAGAAGAGTTAGTTAGCGATGGCCTGGGCTTGGCAACAGACAGAAGGGTAGTATAGTACTGGCCTGGAATTAATCAGAGGGGGTTGGTTATCTGGGCAAAAGCCAAAACATGCTCCTTTTTGCATGAAAGGTGCAACTACTCACACGTCACTGCATCAAATTGGACCCAACCTAGCTTCAAATTGATGCTGACTTTATAAGCTACCGGAGCATGTGCTCAGATTTATACAAGTCGCCCTGCGTACAGAATGACAGGACTAAAGCACACGTCGTGCACCTGTACCCTAGATGGGTGCTTTCCAGGGGGAATGGCACATTAATTTGCATATCTCGCCAACCACTTTTTGCCCCATTTCTCTTGCAATGATCTTAATTTATTATAAGGACTTCATAACACTAAAAATCACTCAGTTTGGTGCGCTGGCTGGTCAGATACAGCATATGGCTGCTCAAAAAGTAGGGTTCACGCCGCGGCTGCTGAGGCAGGTGGCCCTAGCTTGCGTGTTTCAAGCTCAGCTGCACCGAAATCAAATACATAGCAGAGCTGAGCTTGAAACCTGCAAGTTAGGGCCACCTGCCTCAGCAGCCGCGGCGTATACTATATATATGTAGGTAACAAGCATCGTTCAGTCTCCAAGCAACAAGTGCCGTCTGTTTCTCCAAAAACTCACTCCCCAAGCAACAAGTTCCGTCCTCCTTTCAAATGGTGAGCAGTACCAAATCCCTCATTCGTCCCTGCCACTTCAATATCGCAATGAAATGCGTAGATTGGCCAGAATCGTATGTACATACCATGTATGGCTGTACACACTGAAACATCCTCGTTCATAAAACTGTACAAGCATGCACTTAAAACACGTGTTATTGTATGGCTCTGGCCAACTGTACAATCATGAGTAGGGTTGACCAGAACCGTATGTATACACCGTATATGACTGCAAGGTGATTTCTTTGCTAAAAAATCCGTATGTACACCGTATATTCAAAGGGTTGGCCATGGTTCTGGCTGACCCCAATTATGAGACTTTTGAGTTGGTGATCCTCTGCATTATCAACAATGCTTCCTGGGCTTGGTTCAAGTCCCAAACTTTGCACCATCATCAGTTGCAATGTAGGCTGCTGAACGAGGAGCTCCAAAGTGCCTGTGCCAAAGACGTAGCTGCTACCCATCTGTCGCTGAACGAGGAGCTCCAAAGTGCCTGTTGCCAAAGACGTAGCTGCTACCCATCTGTCAATCCAGGCAACATTGCCAGCATGCTCTTTACTTTGCCTGCGTTTTATACTGTGCCTGCTCTTTACTTTGCCTGCACTCTTTGCTTTGCCTGCTCTTTGCTTTGCCTGCGTTTTCTACTTTGCCTGCTCTTTACTTTGCCTGCGCTTTTTACTTTGCCTGCGCTTTTTACTTTGCCTGCGCTTAACTTTGCCTGCTCTTTACTTTGCCTGCGCTTTTTACTTTACCTGCGCTTTTTACTTTGCCTGCTCTTTACTTTGCCTGCTTTTTACTTTGCCTGCTCTTTGCTTTGCCTGCTCTTTACTTTGCCTGCGCTTTTTACTTTGCCTGCGCTTTTTACTCTGCCTGCGCTTTACTTTGCCTGCTCTTTACTTTGCCTGCGCTTTTACTTTGCCTGCGCTTTACTTTGCCTGCTCTTTACTTTGCCTGCGCTTTTTACTTTACCTGCGCTCTTTACTTTGCCTGCTCTTTACTTTGCCTGCTCTTTGCTTTGCCTGCTCTTTACTTTGCCTGCGCTTTTTACTTTGCCTGCTCGTTGCTTTGCCTGCACTTTACTTTGCCTGCGCTTTTTACTTTGCCTGCTCTTTGCTTTGCCTGCGCTTTACTCTGCCTGCGCTTTTTACTTTGCCTGCGCTTTACTTTGCCTGCGCTTTTTACTTTGCCTGCGCTTTACTTTGCCTGCGCTTTTTACTTTGCCTGCTCTTTGCTTTGCCTGCGCTTTACTTTGCCTGCGCTTTTTACTTTGCCTGCTCTTTACTTTGCCTGCACTCTTTACTTTGCCTGCTCTTTACTTTGCTTGCGATTTACTCTGCCTGCGCTTTGCTTTTGTTCAGAGTTCAGAGGCAAAAGGCTGAGCAAAGGAGTGACACGTCACTCTTGATCTCCCGTCCGTGTTTCCCTGTTTTAAACCGTCTTTTCAGTATCTTGAACACACCCACCATTTGCGGCCTTGGCAATCTCCTCGGCAAATCCGGTGGACACAAACTTGTTCTCTGTGTCGATAACCAGCAGTTGCAGGCCGGCGGCTGAGCATTTCCTGGCCATGTCTCGAACTTCATCCTAAGAAGAAAGAAAACAAACAGGTCAACGACGGGAATCTGCATACCGGCAGTAGGGACTTCTTGGCCATGTCTCAAACTTCATCCTAAGAAGAAAGAAAGCAAACGGATCAACGACAGGAATCTGCATACCGGCGGTAGGAACTTCTTGGCACAACAATGCACGTCCTACGGTTCTGTCCAGATAAAAATTTAAGGAATTGGGGTTGCATTAGCAGTACCTTGTCTGCAGCTCACATTGCAGCAGCACAATAAATCCGGCACAAGCTTGCCCACAAGCAATAGAAATGACACACATACACAGATTCCTCCCCATATCAGCTTTATCACATCCCGGTGAAGTGTCAAGTAATTGAATTACGTCGGAGCCATATTTAGAGCAGTAGCAAGCAACCCTGGTCCCCTCTCTAGTGAGACCATTTATCACACACTTGACAAGCGCATAGGGTGTGAGATAGTAGGGTGTGAGATAGTAGGGTGTAAGATACAGTTTTGCATGAGCCACATGACGATGAAGGTAGGATGCCACGTCAACGCATAAGTAGGGTGCAACAAAAAGATAGCTCTGCATCCCACACATATAACGCACATACGTCCGACCCTGGCCAGCCCCATGCATGTGTGGCCTGACACACGTGCACACGTGCACATATGCCCTCTGCACATATGCCCTAGTTCTGGCCAGCCATGCACACTCGTAGCCCCATACATCTACACGCATGTATGCCCATATATATACACACACCATATGTATGCCCATATATATACACATACCATATGTATGCCCACATATATACACACACCATATGTATGCCCATATATATACACACACACCATATGTATGCCCATATATACTCACAAACACCATATAAACACACACACACACACATGTGTGTGTGTGACCCTGACACACCCTGCACGCCTGCACACACACACACACACCATGTAATTTATAAACGTTTGTGTGTATGAACCTGACACACCCTACACGTCTGCACACACACACACACACACACACACACACACACACACACACACACACCAGCATTTGCGTGTATGACCCTGGCATACCCTACACGCCTGCGCACACATGCACACACAACATATAACTTATATTCGTATGTGTGTATGACCCTGACACACCCTACACGCCTGCACACACACACACCATATAATTTATGTGTGTGACCCTGGCATACCCTACACGCCTGTACACACACACACACACACACACACGCACCTTCATCTCGTCCATGGTTGGCTTCACCGCGTCCGGCTTGAAGGCCTCTGGGTCGTCATTGCTTCGTGCCAGGCTGATGTTGGCACGCCCGTCGGTGATCAACACCACCATCACTCGCCCACAGTCCCCGCCCTATGTGTGTGTGTTCTAGTGTGTGTGTGCGTATGTGTGTATGCGCGCCAGGATGATATTGGCATGCCCTTGGTGGTCAGCACCACCATCACTCGCCCACAGTCTCTGCCCTTTGTTTTATGTGTGTGTGTGTTTGTGTGTGTGTGTGTGTGCACGCGCGCGCCAGGCTGACTCGCCTACAGTCCCTGCCCTTTGTGCGTGTATGTGCGTGCGTGCGTGCATGTGAGTGTGTACGCCAGGCTCGGCTCGTCTGCCTGTGAACAGCACCACCATTGATTGCCTGCATTCTCTGCCTCGTTTGTGTTTGTGGCATTGTTGCTGGCTGGCTGTTTGCTTGTTTACAATGAGCACTGCCTCCATGCCCTTCCTTGCAGCCACATAATTAGGGTTGGCCAGAACCATAAACAATAAATATATTAGTGTGTATTATACAGTGTGTATTACATATACATTACAGTGTTTTTTATAACAGACTACTATTACAGTGTATAATTACAGTGTGTATTATACAGTGTGTATTACATAAACATTACAGTGTGTATTATTGCAATGTGCATTATAAAGTGTGATTGCCTGCAGCAAGAGCGGACCAGGCTGAGGGGCAAAGGAACGCAAGAACAAAAGGCAGCCATGCAGGAATTGCAAACCTTGGTTTGCCCCCTACAGTTGGCATTGCATTGGCACTGCATTCTGTGGTTATGCAACAAGTGAAGTTGACAGGGAGCAAGCATGCTCATGCAGCAGCAATGCAGCAGAAATGGACAGGCACACACACAAGCACAGGCGCGCACACACACAAGTACACACATGCACAGGCGCACACATGCACAGACACACATGCACAGGCGCACACACACACACACACTCTCTCTCTCTCTCTCTCTCTCTCTCTCTAGCACCCTTGCACACACACACGCACATAGGCACGCACACACACACACACATACACACACGTACACACCCACACACACACATACAAACACGCACACTCTAGCTATAGCACCCAAGCAGCACGCAAAGCTAGCACATGCATGCAGCAGCAGTAGCAGCAATAGCAGCAGCAGCAGTGATAGCAACAAAAGCAAGAGTGGCAGTGGCAGCGTCCTCCATTTCCTCCTTGAGTTTGTGGGAGGTGAAGGTGGCCACACACAAACCCCCAGGGCTCCAAAAGCCCCTTTGAGATAGAGTGCTTGCTGAATGTTACTGTAAAATAGATTAATCTAGGGAAGGGGGGGGTACATGTACGTACGGTATGATATTTTTGGCAGGGAAATCACCAGATATACCGTGTATATATACGATTCAGGCCAACCCGACACATAATAGATGCATACACCCCAAGCGCATTGCTTACGCCTTGATACACTTACGCACTCATCACACGCTGTAAACCTTGCTTTTTTGTGTAGCACAGCAACACAATGCTGCACGCTCGTGAGAGGGACAGGGCAGCACTCAAAAAAGGCTCACGAAGCACTCTTGCCTGTGCCCAAGCGGTGAAAGCCATGATCAGCAAGGCCAAGAGCATAATCAGAGAGAGAGAGAGAGAGAGAGAGAGAGAGAGAGAGAGAGAGAGAGAGAGAGAGTGAGA
>Ga0307945_1004528_pt1 | contig 11195 bp, 12 predicted proteins | sample OrgLakmetagen228_FD_201818 | JGI IMG/M metagenome (GOLD analysis project Ga0307945, IMG submission 201818) | Saline water microbial communities from Organic Lake, Antarctica - #228 | ecosystem: Environmental > Aquatic > Non-marine Saline and Alkaline > Saline | place: Antarctica: Organic Lake...
GGGGGTGCGTGGTTGTGCGGGGTCGCCAAAAATATTTAATTTTGGGGTGCGTTATGTGCGGGGTTGGCCATAATTAAATATTTTTTGGGGGGTGCGGATTGAATCCAGGGTTGTACGGTATATCTGTGTATCGCAATCATGTGCACAAATGTGATTTACTTTGTAGCTATTTCTGCAAGATGCCACCTCTACTTAGTTGCTCTTGTCCAATGATGTGAGATTATTTCAGCCTTGATACAAATATACACGCACAACACTCGCATGCATCTCAGGCATTCATTGAGTCCGTGGACGCAGCGGACAACGGTGTCAACCCGTACGACACACCTGAGCCCCCCAAGTACCTCAACAACACCACGCTGGGCTCACGTGTGTCCCGCCTGAACCCCAGGTACAGATGGCAAGAGTGTGTGTATATGTCACGTGTGTATGTCACGGCACGTGGCAAGAGTGTGTATGTGTGTATGCCAAGGCAAGTGGCAAGAGTGTGTATATGACATATGTGTAAGTCAAGGCACGTGGCAAGAGTGTGCGTATGTCATGTGTCTGTCACGTGTGTATGCCAAGGCAGGTGGCTAGATTGTGTATGTGTGTGTATGTCATGTGTATGTCATAAATGTATTGTGTTTGTCCAAATTCTCAACATCATGCTCAGCTCGTGCGTCCTCTATCTGAACCATGGCACGCCATTGGCGGGATGTGTAAACAAACTGGCGTCCAACCTGCTATATTGCGTAAATTTAAGATCCCTGAAATAGTTGACAAAGCTGCGTCAGATCACGGTCAAAATCCTGTGTGATGGTCTCCTCCCTTTGGCAAGCTTGACAGCTGTTAGCTGTGTTTGCTCTCCATGGAGGGCTGTAACAAAACGCCATACTACAGTCCTCGTCCGTTGTAACCAAAGGAAGTTTATGGTACCCAGCACATTAGAAGAGGTTGCAGCACCTGTTGAAATCACGCAGGAGGTGCCATTGCCTGCATCTTTATCCCTTCATGAACAACAAACAATTATATGCAGAGAGGGGCTTGCTGCATGCGCATTTTCCTTCTAGTTGAATCACAGCTTCAACACACCAACGCAACATGTTTGCACAGGTGGAATGAGGAGTACACAGATGAGTCTTTGTACGGACGCTTTTTGAAAGCAGGTACGGGTGTACATGTCGTGCAGGCCTGACCTTGCACTTCCTTTACTCTTTGTGAGCACAAAAGCGCTTTGCAGCAATATACACCAGCGCTGTAACTGCTGCTGATCTTGCACTCTCTTTGTCTTTTTAAGCACATGGATGCACAAGCGTTCTCAACAGTCACAGGCACGGGCTTATGATCCATTCACCTCCTTATATAGAAGTTATCTTTGTTATTGGAATCTGAACTAGGTTAATTAAGTGAATGCTCTATAGAGACGACCCATGGGATTAATCTTGAATTGTAGCATATTACCTCCTTTAAAATGGCTATCTGTATGTTTGGTATCGGAGCCACGCTAGGATGTTTGCCGGAGCCCTGAGCCTTGACCTTGTGTCTTCTCCAGAACCTTGCTCCGATGCCTAGTTTTGTAACTTGTTAAAGGTCTTGGGTCTAGCTTTGGGACTTGTTTGATCTTACACCTTGTAAGTGAGGCAGCTTGTCGTGATGTGCAAGGCAGTTTGTAGCACGCTTCTAGCGGAAGTATGTCGGCTAGTGGGCCGAGGAGACACGCTAGCAGCGCAAGACCCTCAGTTAACAGCAAGGGGTGCAATCAACTACAGTCAACTACATCAGTATTAGACAAGCACGTACTTGCATGTGCAAATGACATGTTTACAATCAAAGCTCTCAGTGCAAGGGATGCAGCGCAAACCTGCGTCTCTCGTGCATCATGTGCACATGCATGCACTTGTGTTTCATCCTGCATATAATGATGTTGAAGTAGCACATGTGGAGTGGTGGACACACAGACATGAATATATTTATGTTCTTTAAATCTAAATTTTCCGTTTGTCACATATAAATCAATACATGTGTAAATATTTCATACTTGGACTTGCCATTTTTAGTCAAATCATCTAATTACATGTGAGTGAACACAACATACAAAAGTGCAAACTTGGATGTATATAAGCATGCATACAAGAACAGGCATGCTTTCAGTATTGTTGTAACTGCTGGAAATTGTGCTTTGTGCTACTTGTGCCGTTCTGTGCAGTGGACCTGACGGGCAGCGAGTTCACAGAGATGGTGGATAATGTTGTCAGGTCCTGGCTGCCTGGGCGGGAGTATGTCAAGGTACAACAACAATGCGTGGACTCAGAGCTCACATACACTTTGCGCACACACACACATACACACTTGTGCACTATGCGCGTACAGACAGATACACTTTTCCTTCCGAATACACAGCTTGAACACTCTTCTCTTTGAGCGAATGCTCGGTTTTGATATTTTGCAGAAAGAATGTTAAATCTGTGCAAAACGAACTTTCTAATTACTTCCTTGTCCAAATCTCAGTGTATTTTCAAGCACCTTTCCCAAACTTCACCCCACCCTTGAACTTCTCTAAATTTATGCGACAATTCCAGCTGTTCCTCCCCTCATTAGACAGGGAATTCAATTCCGTTTGCCATCTTTTACTTAATTCTCTTCAAAGTACCGGTTGCCATCTTTTACTTAGTTCTCTTCAAAGTACAATCCAGTGACCCTCGTGCTTGTCTGTGTCACCCCAGGGCAGGGCCCAGCAAATATCCATACGCTTGAGGAATCGTGAAACCCGTGTCCCCTCAAACCCGGCAATTTTTTCCTATAACTCTGATCTGCAGGAGGCCATCGAGCAGCGTTTTGAAGTGGACCCCAGCGGCTTGATCATGCGCCTAAACCACTACAGCCCCTGGAAGGACCACCTGTACAATCTAGAGAAGGAGTTGGGGGTGGAAAAGCCCATCTTGTACTGCCTGGTAAGGAGAAGGTTGGGTGAAGGTAGCTTGTACCTGCCAATCAAGTGCGTACATTTTGCTTGGTGGAAAGCGTTCTGTGTGCAGCACGATGAGGATGTGGCAGGAATAGGTTATTCTCATTGGATGCCAAATTGCAATTGGTGCAGGCTGAAGTTGAGGGCTGGAGGTAATTATTGCTCTGCGTTGCCTGTGCTGCTGAGAAATTTTGCCTCCAGATACGTGCCGCATCAATATGAAAAACCGTGCTTAGGGGTTGCATCTTTAGATCCCTGATAAGCAAAATATAATTGTAATGAGATCTAGTAACAAAACACAACATTGGAATTGCAAATGACCCTCACTTTCACACATTTCTTACATCGTCTGTTACTCAGTACGAGGACGAGCGAGAGAAGAAGTGGCGCCTGCAGGCGGTCTCTGTGGGTCCTGGCAGCTTCGAGAACCGTCGGTGCGTGTTTGCTGCACAAAACAAAGACTGAAATTATGCAGGCAGTGGATCCCCTCCTCACGTCCACGTACTGCCGCACCTTTCTACAAGTTTCCTACTCTGATCCTTTATTTTTTGCTACAATTGTTTGCACTAGGAGCATGCCTGCTGCGTGGCGCGGAGTGCGTGATCAGGCGCTATCAGACGTGTCTGGGATCCCAGGATGTGTGTTCGTGCACGCGGGCGGTTTCATTGGCGGCAACGCTACGTACGATGGGGCGCTTGCCATGGCAAAAAAGAGCTTGGTGCTGGATTGATCTAATCCGCCTCGTTGTCAACTTTACCTTGTTTGCTTTGTTCACTAAATGTGTCCAGTGAACGTGTCCAGTGAACGTTTGCGGTGTTTTATTTCACAATAGACAGAATTTGGAAGGATTTCATGAGGTCTTTTTCGTGTACCGTGTTATCCAGTGTTTTTCCTTCTATTCCACCTTTGCTTTTAAATTCCTGTTTCCGAGCAACATGATGTAGGAATTTTAAGGGCAGGAATTGCAGACACACTGGGGAACTAGTCTAGAGCCTGACACTGCAGCACCGTCCGGCCGATTGAAATGCCCAAAAACAAGGGGAAAGGTGCGTTTTTGCTTGGTCATTTCTCCAAGTGCCTTTGCGCGCGGCTGCTGGCTCGAGCACGAGCACGGTTGAGAACTCCTGCTGCCTGGCGCTCGCTGCCTCCGTCGCCCTAGACTGTGCGCTGACACAAAACACTCACATCATCTGCTTGGTCTCCCTCTGCTGCTTCTGCATCCAGGAGGCAAGAACCGCAAGGTGGGTGAAAACACACACAGGAGGAGCACTAGGGACCTGTAATGTGGGGACTAGAAAGCCTGCATGCATCCAGGTCCTCTAGTGAGGCATGCAGCGGCCGCAAGCTGCGTCTCAGCACGTATAGTTGTTGCAACTGTACAATGTATGTGCTCTTCATTGGGACTCAGACACTTTCTGTAGCAGTCCTCTTACGCACATGCTGTCAAAGAGAACGCACTTGCATGCGGGAGAGAAGGAACTGCACGCATGCATGCGCGCATGCATGAACTGGTGTGGTCACAAGTGTTGAATGCTTTAATTACACTGCGAATTGGCACTCAAGGGCTAACCTGGCATGCTTGATTACTTACTCACACAGCGCGGAAAGAATGAGAACGAGGAGGAGAAGCGCGAGCTGGTGTACAAGGAGGATGGACAGGTGTGTTTTCATGTATACGTATACGTGTGTGTGCGCGTATGTGTGCGTGTGCGTTTGTATGTGTGCGGGTGTACATGTGTGTACATCTGTTTGTGTGTGTGCGTGTGCGGGTGTGCATTTTTGTGCGTGTGAGCTGCATTTACAAGAGTGTGTGTTCAAGTATGTGTGTAGGTAAACAAGCACAATTTCAATTCAATCTTGTTAAGCTTTAACTAGTGCACATCCTATAAAATACTAGCCAAACAGGCAGACTCGAAAATGGCACAAAACTCACCTCTTCCTTTCACCTCCTACGACGTGCCACACCACGCAGGAATATGCCCAAGTGATTCGCATGCTTGGCAACGGCAGATTGGAGGCCCAGTGCATCGATAACAAGAAACGGTTGTGTCACATCCGTGGCAAGATGCGCAAGAAAGTGTGGGTGGCGCAGGTGGGTGGGCGAGGGAGGAGAGAACGGGCGCTTTGAATGGTGACTGCCACCAATCATTCTTTGTGATTTACCAGGGCGGCCAGAGCCATTTGTAGACACCAGATGTACATATGATCAGAGGATGGTGATAACAACAGAGGCCCGAACCACGCACGCATAATGCCTTTGTGACCACAGGTGTAATATAGTTCTCCCTGCCAAAGGCACCCTAACGCCACAAAAAGGCTTCAAAAACTGCTCTCTCAGGAACCTCAGCTCACGTATGCTATCATACCTTTGTTTATACTTTATGCCATAGCACATCAAGAAGACTGTGTTACTTTTTGATGGTGATGTTGGAATATTAAGTTTGTTATCCATGCCATATTGACTTGTACTACAGATTTTCCAGTAACCCTGATAATAAACTCAGTGGCAATCGTAATCACAGAATTTTAAAACACACTCGCCAAAGCGATGTATTTTCGGTGGGCAGCGATCGGTGGGATGGTAGCACAAGCTTCATTCGCTGCTGCGCGTGACTCAATGCATGTCACTACAGCACAAGCACCCTCACTATTGCTATGCGCATCGAGCACATTGTGAGTCCGCCTTATGGTTGATCATTGTTACTATGAGCAGGACAACAAACGTATGTACTCCCTGCAGTCATTGTATGCATGGCTTGCCTGAGAAGAAAGGAAAGAATGAGAAATACGCTCACGAGATAAAACCACCCCACAATGATAAGGGAAATGGTGCCTGAAATAGACAAGCTGCTGCATGCAAAATAAAAGGGAAAGGAGCAGAGGTTGCGTCCACACATGCCCAGCATGCGTACTGTTGGAGCTTGAAGACAGGAAAGCAAAAAGGACAAAGCAAGAAGGGTGTTACCTGGTCTACTAGGCGCGCAGTTGGAATAAATGACCTTCACGTTTTTCTGTCACTGTTTGCACACTCCCCGGCATTTATCCAAGATTAGGCTTATTCTCACACATGCACAATTTCACTCACACACACACACACACATTTGAATACTCGAGTATGCAAATACACGTGTGTTCCCTTTGTTGCAGGGTGACATCGTCTTACTAGGTCTGAGAGAGTACCAAGATGAGAAGGCTGATGTTATCATGAAGTTCACGGCGGATGAGGCGCGTGTGTTGAAGCAGTACGGCGAGCTGCCAGAGCACATCAGGTGCGCACACGCACACATACACGCACACACACACTGTGTGTGTGCGCATACGTACACACTGGCATCCAACACACAATTCCCACAGCATGCCTCACAAACATGCTTCCCTGTTGAGCCTTTTCCCTCGACAGCCCAGCAGCAATTACGCGATGACTTGCGAGTCCTTGCTAGCAGGGTAGTACACAGGGTACCCAAATTATTCGGGTAGACCCGGAACTGCTTTTAAAATTATTCAGGGTGTAATAATAAATTCCAAGCGCGATGTTATTTTTCTTCAAGCACTGAAGGAGTCAAGCAGGAGTCAAGGGCTTTGGTTTACAAATTGGAAAATTTGCTAAATCGTTACGTCTTCAAAAGCACTCACTGCCATCGCTAGAGGTTATATGCTCGTATATGTGTGTGTACGTGTGTGTGTTTGTGTGTGTGTGTGTGCGTACGTGTGTGTGTACATGCGTATTCGTGTGTGCAAGTGCGTATGTGTGTGTGTGTGTGCGTATGTGTGTATGTGCGTATATGCATGTGTGTGTATATGTGCATGTGTGTGCGTGTGTGTATGTGCATATTTGTGTGTGTATGTGTGTGTGCGCGTGTGCATGTATATGTGTTTGTGTGTGTGCGTGTTTTGTGCGTGCGTGTGCATGCGTGTGTGTGTATGCGTATGTGTGTGTGTTGTGTGTATGTGCGTTTATGCATGTGTGTATATGTGCATGTGTGTGCGTGTATGTGTGTATGTGTACGTATGCGAGCATGTGTGTGAATGCATGCATGTATGTGAGTGCGTATGTGTGTGTGCTCGCATGCACTAAAGAACAGACATTGCTCGAGCTTCGCGCATGGCTGCTAGTTGAGGCCTTGTCAGGGCCAAAGGCAGGGGGAGGGGGGGGAGCAGAGGGAGGAGGAGCGGGGCGCTTCTAGAGTCAGTCTTTGGTGCAAGCTGCAAAGTTGCCTGCCAGGCAAGATGCGAGCGTTCAAGCCCAGCACGCATGCTTCGTAGGGAGGCCTGGTCAGGAGGAAGAGCCCTGCTGGCTGGCCCCTTCCGCTTTCTGCTGGCTGACCCTTCCCTCTTCTTCCCATTCTCATAGTGTCATTCTCACTGTCATTCCCAAAGTTCACTGCAAACTACCCGGAACAGCATATAAAATTTTATTGGGTCTCCCGGAATCGCAGGGGCTGTCGCCCCTGCAATTTCCGGGAGACCCGGACCGGCTCTAAAATTTTGTAATTTATTCCGGTTTCCGGACGGGATGTACATCCCTGCTTCCTAGTCCTTGCGAGTCCTTGCTAGCATTTTTCCTTGAGTCGCTAGACCTTAACTGCACCGATCGAGCAAATCAACAAGACTGTTGACGATCTACATCCCCTTGGGTCGTGATTGATGTTGATAGTTTGCTGGTATTAAGAATTAAGTGCAGCATACCAATAAGCAGCTGTTGGGGCAATTATATCTGGCTAGGCGCAGACACGTTGTGGTTTTTAAAGAGATCTTCATACAAAGATTGCCCCACAGAACGCGTCAGGCGGTGCACTGCCAGCCCGTTGATTCTTCAACTTCTGTTTATCGTTTACCCCCTGTTGCTATTTATGATCTTAGGTCGGTTGTTCTGCGTGCGCATCCTGTTTGCCGTTATTTTCTGCTGGTGCTTTCCATGCGTTGTGCACTGTCCAAAAGTTGGCAGCTAACTCACAAATTCTTCTCTTTAGACACGAGGCATCAATAGCAAGTAGGGCTCTCACACTTCCATTCACGCAAACTGAAACACAGGCAGCCTCATTTCCAGGTTTTGAATCATGAGTCATGAACCTATAAGCTTGGACAGGCTGATTCACGTGTCAATTTATTTCTTTGGACTGCAGGATTAACGACACGGATGTCATGTTTGAGGGAGAGGACCAAGAAAACCAGGTAGGATGTGGATCAGCAAATGACCGCAAACACGATCAGGATACTGTACATTCATGCTAGTGCATAGGATGCGCGCACACACATACACATACAAACACACAAGACCACAACCGCATCACCGCACACTCAAACACATACAACACCTGTACATACACTCGCAGGAGTTCTTCGATTTCGACGATGTTGCAGAAATTTAGTCTGGGCCCCTACGAGCTTTCTCATTCTTACCTTCTTCTTCCTTCATTTTCTCAACAACTAGATCTAGACTTATCAGCCCACAAACATGTAATTCAATTATTTGAATCCATGGTAAGCAACAGCGAACCACGCACCTGACGTGGCAGAGGATTCTTTTTTCCAGATAGAGAACGACTCCTACCCAACTAGCAATAAAGCGCAAGATCAACACAAGCTAGGGCCTGCTCGATTAGCTTTTAGGGCCCAAAAAACTTGCAAATTAAAATGTAATTACACTCAAACTAAGAAGGATTAGCAGTTGTGAGGACCAAGTAAACAAGTAATTGAAAAGATGGAAAAACTGGAGAGGAACACAGAAAAGCGAGAGTGATACGAGAAATATCACTTTGCTTCACTTCAAAAACTGGAGCTCAAATGTTACACAATGAACTCAGCAGATTACTGAGTCAGATTAGACAGATTAGTTTAGTTTGGATTACAAAGGCCTCCAGCCTGGCATGGCTGCTCAACCTATAGGTCCCAACAAATAAGTCAATCAAAAAGATCGACGCTGCACTAATAAATTTGATTTAAGTTGAAAAACAAAACCTTTGATATCACCTTCAGAAATATTATTAATAAATGGATGAACTGGTGCCGTAAATGTTCGGTACCGGTACATGAAAAAATAACGTGATTCTCATCATGAAAATAATCGCAGTTTTCACACAAATTGAAAACACGTGCACTCCTGTCCAGACTTCTGCCATATAAATCATTTTCACACTTCAACCCACGTCCTTGAATCGTGAACCGAGCTACGTTCCTCGTGACACTTTTGCTCAGAGCCATCTTCAACTACTCCGGCAAGACAAATGGTGCACGTGCATCAGAAACCGGTCTCTCAGGCAAAGCAAACCAGTTGTGATAAGCCACAGACTCTTTTAAACAGGAGCGAGGATCTTGACCATGTGCCTCTCTTCAAACTGCCTGATGCCTGAATCTCAAGTCTATGCGCAAATTAGAAATATTCAGCTTCCTGCATTGTGATTTATCAATTCTGTATACAGTGCCATTCTGCAAATCACCAAAAGCATCCCTCATCTGTTTAGTTTTACAATTAGAAGCACCAGAATTCCCAAGGGAAATATCTGCTTTCATAACATCACGTAAAGTATTGCTGTTGAATCAACCATCCTGTTTTAAATTTTGACAGCTGACCTGAACCAGTAAATTTGCAAGGGTTCCTGCAAGGGTTCCTACGCGCATTCTCGAAGCACACACCAGTTTGCAGAATTAGATATAATTCCCAAAATTTTCTTTAAAAACGCCACGTGTGCGACCTGCACAGGGTTGCTGAAACCATTGTCATGCTTCAGAAATTGCGTAGACAAAGTCTGATTGGCATACATGCCAGCTGACAATGCATACGTCTTGAAAAGCCACAGCATCGCATGAGGCCTGTCAGAAATCCTCTTTTCAATACCAAACTCTTTCACTCTACGTAAAGCTGCATTAAAAGGCCTCAAAGCATGGGTCGCAGCATGGTGTAAGTTCATGTGCTTATCAAATAACATTCCCAGGTAGGTAAAAGAATCTCTCTCTTCAAGTTCCTGATTGTAGAGACGAAAAACAGGATCTGCGGAATTTCGGTACGCATTGAAATTAATTTCTGCACATTTACTGTAAGTCATTTCCTGGCAGCATACGATTCCAGTCGTCTCAACATTTTCTGCAATTGGACTGGGTCATTAGCTGTCAGGGTCAGGTCGTCAGCATAGAGCATGTGAGTTACCCTGAGCCCCTCAGTGCCAGTAACAGCATGGACAAGCGGATGTCCAGTGCTTTTCACTCCCAAACAGACGGACAGACGGAGCGTATGAATCGCACGTTGGAGGAGATGCTTAGAGCTAACGTAAGCCTAGAGCATGATGATGCTAAGTTGGCGTGAGCTGAGTTTGCAATCAACAACTCCTGGCAGGAAACCGTTAAAAATACGCCATTCTTCCTTAACTGCGGCCAGCACCCCTTGGCTGACACCAGCTATTAAGCAGTTGCCCTCTACAGTGCCCAAGGCTGCTGATTTTGCAGAAGGAATTGTAAAGAGTGTGAAGGAAGCAAGGATATGCATGGAAGCTGCACAGCAAAAAATGAAAGCAAGGGCAGACAAACAACGTAGGGAAGTGGTGTATAATCCAGGAGACATGGTGATGCTCAGGTAGTATGAAAAATGTGAGGCACGGTGGGCCAGGCGTGAAAAAGCTGCGTCCATTATTTATGGATCCCTTTCAGGTGCGTGGATCACATGGTTGGAGCAAGTGCCGTGAAGTTGCATCTGCCGCCTGAATGGCGCCGGATCCATGACGTGCTTAATGTGAGCCTAACAAAGCCACTCCTCAGCGACCCTGCCAAGCCACATAGGGCTGTCACGCCCCCTCCGCCTGTGCAATGGCTAGACGGAGAACCCCTGTATAGGGTTGAGTGCTTATTGGAGCACATGGTGGCAAAAAGGGGACGCAAGAAGTTTACCGCTTTTTAGTGAAGTGGGATGGATACGAGCGAGGAGAAACACAACACATGGGAACCTGATTGGAACCTGCTTGGTTGCCACGATCTGGTCAGGGAGTATAAAACTACGCGAGACCTTCCTGAACAACCATGATTTGAGCTAGTGTAAGAGCAAGCACCTCGTCGAGATCAAGTACTACTGTGAGGACACCAGACTTCAGAACCAGCTGAACGCCGCAAAGGAACAGCACGAAGATCTGGAAGATCTGGAATTGCCTTCTCAACACAAACAACTCCTTGCTACTCAAGATCGTACAAGCTGATTTACGCTTTGCTAACGTACAAGGCAGCTGGACTTGCCAGTTTCTACACGCTCTGAATGACGTTCCTA
>Ga0307945_1004540_pt1 | contig 11184 bp, 9 predicted proteins | sample OrgLakmetagen228_FD_201818 | JGI IMG/M metagenome (GOLD analysis project Ga0307945, IMG submission 201818) | Saline water microbial communities from Organic Lake, Antarctica - #228 | ecosystem: Environmental > Aquatic > Non-marine Saline and Alkaline > Saline | place: Antarctica: Organic Lake...
AGAGAGAGAGAGAGAGAGAGAGAGAGAGAGAGAGAGATAGAGAGAGAGAGAGAGAGAGAGAGAGAGAGAGAGAGTAGTGCTGGGTCATGCCAAGGGGTTGCCATGATGTACCGTACCTTTTCGTACTCATCCCGCACCCCAAATGTCAGAAATATATTGTATTATTCCGCACCTTCCCGTACCCCTGAAACATACGTATCTGCCCTTCCCGCTCAACCCCGCAGGGCTCTTAGCCCTGTTCAGCACCAATAAGCTTTACAAACAGTTAAAATGAAAGAGAACACCACAAAACGGCAAAGGAGAGCCAACATGCTGTTTGCATGTGAGTTCTCTGTTCTACTTCTCAACGGCCCCCCCCAAATCTGCTTCCTTTTCCTCCAGCCACTGTCACTGCTGCTGCGGCTGCTGCTTGCGCGTGCTGATGGTGCTGCTTGGGTGCGGGCAGCCTTAGTGCGTGACCTTGTCGGCCGCACCAGCTGCCCAACCTGCTCCTTTCTCAGCTGCTGGGCTGCTCTGACCTGCTCTGCATGCGCAAGCGTTGCAGCTTGCCCCTACGCCCTCCTCTACATCTTCTCCCTACCACACAGGGCCTCCCCCTCATTCTCATCCATGCGCTGCTTTGGCAGTGGCTTTCCACTGGCACCTGAGCAAGCCGCTGTATTAGCACAGCAAAGGGAATGTCATCTTCATCGACACCTCCGTAATCTGCCTCCATCCCTTGCTGGTCAATTTCTGATACTGCTGCTGCTATTGCTGCCACGTGTTGCTCAAGTGTGTGTGTGTGTGTGTGTGTGTGTGCATATGCATGTGTGTGTGCTGCGTGAGCTTGGTGTTGCTCAAGCGCGAGCGCAGGGAACAAGCGCCCTGCCAGCTCTGCTGCTTTGCCTGGTCCCAAGCGCCTTTGTAGCCCTCTTTTTCAACGACACTCGCGATGCTGCCTCACGCTGCTCTGCCTTGTCCCAAGCGCCTTTGTAGCCCACTTTTTCAACGGCACTCGCGATGCTGCTTCACGCTGCTTTGCCTTGTCCAAGCGCCTTTGTAGCCCACTTTCTCTACGACGCTCGCAATGCTGCCTCACGCTGCTTTGCCTTGTCCCAAGCGCCTTTGTAGCCCACTTTTTCTATGACACTCGCGATGCTGCCTCACGCTGCTTTGCCTTCTCCCAAGCGCCTTTGTAGCCCTCTTTATTTACGACACTCGCGATGCTGCCTCATGCTGCTTTGCCTTGTCCCAAGCGCCTTTGTAGCCCACTTTTTCTACGACACTCGCAATGCTGCCTCACGCTGCTTTGCCTTGTCCCAAACGCCTTTGTAGCCCACTTTTTCTACAACACTCGCAATGCTGGCTAAGTGCCAATGCCCCTGCTAATCCGTGCCCCTGTGTCCTTTCTGTGTCCTCACATCCTAATTGACCTGTGAGACTGAAATGTCTCTTTGACCTGCCAGGAGGCCTCTTCATCGCTGCCTCCTCCGCCCGCTGCTCAGCTTGTTCCGCTTTTGCTTGCTGTAGCTTGGCTTGGTCGGTTGCCAGCTGCTGCTCCTTTTGCTGCTGAAGCGCTCCTTTCTGCTCGGCTGTCGCTGCCTTTTTGAAAAAGCTGCGTGCATTCTGCTGTAAAACCCCCATCGGAGCCTTTGGAGCAACCGGTGCTGCTAGTGCTTCTGGTGCTGCTGGTGCCGGTGGGGCAGGGGGTGCAGCAGGAGGGTTGGGGGGGGGGGGCAAGACGGGTGGCCTCTGCGACCAACAAAAAAATATAATTACTGATCCCGCACAACCCCGCAGGGCCAAAAAAGATATATATTAAAGCTTACCGCAGTCACACCGCAGGGCAAAAAACGATATTTATGCGGGGTGTTATCAAAAAGGTACGGTATATAAAAAGAAGGCTAAAGCAGCCTGCCTTGCTAATGCAATTATGCTTATTTTGTGCCTACTATGTGTGTACACATAGCTGAGCAGACAGTGCCCATAGGTGTTCCTATGCCTGGACGTAAATTAAAATTTGGCTGGATGGAACAAAGGCATACACACAGCTGAGCAGACAGTGCCCATAGCCCATAGGTGTTTCTATGCCTGGACGTAGTTCGAAAATTGGCTGGATGGAACAAAGGCTTAGCCGAGTCTTTGATTTCAAAGAATCCACCTTGTTGACACAAGATGACTGGGATTGCACTAAATGAATGGGATTGCTACGTGACTGGGAGACCACTGGGATTGCACGAGATGATTGGGATTGCTACGTGACTGGGAGACCACTGGGATTGCACGAGAAGACTGGGATTGCTACGTGACTGGGAGACGACTGGGATTGCACGAGATGACTGGGATTGCTACGTGACTGAGAGACCACTGGGATTGCACTTAATTAATGGGATTGCTACGTGACTGGGAGACCACTGGGATCGCACGAGATGATTGGGATTGCTACGTGATTGGGAGACCACTGGGATTGCACTTAATGACTGGGATTGCTACGTGATTGGGAGACCACTGGGATTGCACGAGATGACTGGGATTGCTACGTGACTGGGAGACCACTGGGATTGCACTTAATGACTGGGATTGCTACGTGATTGGGAGACCACTGGGATTGCACTTAATGACTGGGATTGCTACGTGATTGGGAGACCACTGGGATTGCACGAGATGACTGGGATTGCTACGTGACTGGGATATCCCTGGGATTGCACGAGATGCTTGGGATTGCTACGTGACTGGGAGACCATTAGGATTGCTACGTGATTGGGAGACCACTGGGATTGCTATGCTGATTGGGATTGCACGAGATGACGGGGATTGCTAACACGAGATGCTGCTTGTTGTTTTTGAACTTCAGCCACTGTTGTTGCGCATTCTGAAATATGTAAGGTTCGGCCAAATCAGTGTATCTGCACCGCATGTGACCGCATGTATGCACAAGCATTGAAGCACATGTGCCTATTGTTTGCTTGTTGCCCCAAACCTGCATATTCACAATTCACACACATACATAGGGTTGGCCAGAACCCTATATCTGCACCGCATGTGACCGTATGTATGGTGATTTCTTTGCTGAGAATACCGTACGTACACCGTATATACCTTGAAATGTATGGTTCTGGGCCAGAACTTCTGGCCAACCCTACAAATAACAAACTATGAGCTGGATTCATGTCTGGGCAAGGGACCAACTTGTCTTTCCCTGGATCTCCATTGAATCTTTCTTTCTTTCTGTAAAGCACTTTGCGTGATGTACCTGGCTTTCATCCCTGGTTGACAAGGAAAGCGGCTGTGATCCCTGGTTGATAAGGAAAGCGCTTTGATCCCTGGTTGACAAGGAAGGCGCTTTGATCCCTGGTTGACAAGGAAGGCGCTTTGATCCCTGGTTGACAAGGAAAGCGCTTTGATACCTGGTTGACAAGGAAGGCGCTTTGATCCCTGGTTGACAAGGAATGCGGCTGTGATCCCTGGTTGACAAGGAAGGTGCTTTGATCCCTGGTTGACGAGAAAGCGGCTGTGTTTCCTGGTCGATAAGGAAGGCGCTTTGATCCCTGGTTGGCAAGGAAGGCGCTTTCATCCCTGGTTGGCAAGGAAAGCGCTTTGATCCCTGGTTGACAAGGAATGCGGCTGTGATCCTTGGTTGATAAGGAAGGCGCTTTGATCCCTGGTTGACAAGGAAGGCGCTTTGATCCCTGGTTGACAAGGAAGGCGCTTTGATCCCTGGTTGACAAGGAACGCGCTTTGATAACTGGTTGACAAGGAATGCGGCTGTGATCCCTGGTTGACAAGGAAAGCGGCTTTTGCTGCATGCCTTTGTAACAGTGAGGATTTTATACTTGAATGTTTACAATGGAACCGCTTTTTAATGTTTGCCGCAGTAGGGGAGTGGGCATCTCATAATACATATGCAAGCATGCTACGGTCCATACATCATTTGAATGTGTATTAACACACATCAAGAATTGCACACACCGCATGCGCAGAGTCTGTCTTTACTCCGCGCTGCTGCAAAGCCCAGCGAAGCCCAATCTGCAAAGCTTATTGCCTCAATTGCAAATGACACATTCGGTCTATATGCCACAGCAATGCTGCAACTGGAAACGTTTGCTAGCTTCAAACCCACACCCGGTAAGTGTGTGTGTATTAATTTGTGCACATCCAGTCTATTTGCCACAGCAATGCTGCAACTGGAAGCGTTTGTTAGCTTCAAACCCACACTAAGTGTGTGTGTGTGTGAACTGCCTGGCGCTCCTGAGCTTGTGCATTAATTTATGTTGCATCAGAGTTGTCTCGTTTGTGGTCCCTGTTAAGTGTGTGCGTGTGTGTGTGTAAGGGGTTACTTAGTGGTCTCCGGTCTTAGTGAGCAATGTCCGTACTAAACAATACTTTACAACAATATATGTCATTAAACTTCTGATCAAAGGCAAGCCAGATGAGGTTTCCTTCCTTCCAGCTTGCAAACACACACACGAGTGTAATTCTAAGTCTACCTAGATGGAGAGGATTTTGTGCACAGCAGCATCCTTTAAAGGGCTCCTTGCAAATGCTTGTCCCCTCTCTCGCACACATATATTTCATGCATCCACCCACTCACTCACACATGCACATGTGCATGCGCACACACATGCACACAAACACACACACACACACACGCGCACACACACACAGGCACCAGCGTGGACCCCAGCTTCCCCCCTCCCGAAAACGGTGGGGAGATTGTCAGCAGCAGCCAGGATGTGTCCGGCGTCAGCATTGGTAGCTGGGCGGGGGTGCCCAGGGAGATTGGGGCCTACTGCAGATACAAGTGCGTAGCTCTGTAAAGCAGTCACTCTTTTCCCCTAGCTGAGATCTGTGAGACTGGGGCCTACTGCAGATACAAGTGCGTAGCTCTGTAAAGCAGTCACTCTTTTCCCCTAGCTGAGATCTGTGAGACTGGGGCTTACTACAGATACAAGTGCGTAGCTCTGGAACATGTCACTCTTTTTCCATAGCTGAGTGTTTTCCTGTATGACAAAACTTTTTTTGCTCAACCGATCATCCCTTTGTTTGCTTTTTGAAGATTCTGAGGCTTGCACACTAAAGCAGTGCCGGTAAAAATGATCTGATTTCATCTTAACATCTGCAAAATCATCAAACTCAGGCACTTGATGATTTTGACCTAGGTTTCTTTTAAATGAAAACCAGCTCGACCTCAGTTGGCATCAAACTGAGGCACTTGAAAAAATAGCGAGGGGTGCTCATCCTCGATTAGAGGCAGCTACAAATCTATGGCATGTCCGCTCTAGTCCAACATCACCTGCCCCTGCTCTAGTCCATCTAGTCCAACCATCTCCAGTAGTAGTAGTCCATCCATCTAGTCCATCCATCTAATCCCCTGTCTTGTCCATCACCTGCCCTTGCTCTAGTTTAACATCACTTGCTCCTGTGAGTGCGTAGTGAATATTAAGTAGTCCGTATCAGCTGGGCAGCACCAGCCATTGGTGGTTGTTTTGAATATGCGCACGACTCCACAGCTAGGAAAAGGTGGGCAGCACCAGCCACTGGTGGTAGTTTCGAATGTGCGCACAACTCCACAGTAATGGAGAAGCTGTTTGATTGATCACCATTCCTACCATCATGCTTGACATGATCGTCGTCCACATGTGGACGGGCCGGGATCCGGCTTAAAAAGGCTCCCGCTGTCTAACTGTTTAAGGACCATAGATTGAGGTCAAACCCCTTTTATTCAACTTTCCTGTCCGCCTTTTGTGCTCTCTCGCCATCTGATGTACTCATACCTATGCCTGACGTGTTTTAAATTTGAGACCACTAAACGCTTAACTTGTTTAAATTGACCACTTGACTTGTCTTTAATCACTCATATGTCTAGGGTTAACCAGAACTGTATATGTAATATGTCTGCTCTCTTGCCTTAATAATTCACTCGTACGTCTAACTTTTATTAGACCTGAGACCACTAAACGCTTACCTTGTCTAACTTGTTTTAGACTTGAGAATACTTAATTTGTTTCAATTGACAATTTAATTTTTAATGACATCACGTTGTAATTAATTCATATGTCTAACGTATTTTAATTCACTCATATGTCAAACGTGTTTAAGACCTGAGACCACTCATGCTGCCCAGCACTCAGATGAGGCGCCACTGTGCGCCGCCAAAGTGCACACGCATTCACGCACGCACACACTTACATGAACACATTAACACACACACATAAACACGTACGCGCACGCACACACACACACACACACACACACATAAACACGTATGCACACACGCACACACACACTTGTTTCTACAGGTTTGCTGCTTGCTGTGCGTACGCCCTGACTTATGCGGCCCTCACAGGCTTGAGGTGTGAGGAGAAGGCAGGGCTTGTGGTGAGAGTGGCGCAAGAGGCGGTGGTGTGGCAGGTGAGGGCGTGTTTGTGTGTGTGTGTGTGTGTGTATATATATATATGTGACATGTGTGTGCCTGTTTGTGTGTGTTTGTTTGTGGTAAGAGTGTGTGTACGTGTGTACATGCAATAAATTCCTCCTAATCTGTCACACTTTGTGTGTAGGTATGGGTGGGTAAGGTGTGTGCGTGTGTGTGCGTGTGTGTGTGTGAATCTGTGCATGCAGTAGCCATATCTTCAGTCACGTAGTGTGTGTGTGTGTGGGTGGGTGGGTGTCAATTGTCAATAGGTGTGCGGGTGCGGGTGGTTTCATTGTGCAGCACACTCTTGGTCGGATTCATGGTCATGAAAATATGGGTGCCACCTAGCGCGCGCACATACACGCGCACACACACACACTCATACACACACACGCACACGCTCACATACGCACACACACACACACACACACACACACACACACACACACACACACACACACACACACACACACACACACACACACGAGCAAATGCAAACTAATCGTGCATAGGAGAAAGCAGCGACTAAGCTGGGACACGAGTTTGATAGATCTGCCAGGCAAAAGGAGACAGAGCGGGCAGCGTTCGACAACGAGCTAGAAGCTCAGGTGAGGCTTGGCGCATTGCATGTGGTGGTACTAAGCAGCGATTCATGGATTCATAGAGCGCTAACGATTCATGGATTTATAGAGCGCTAACGATTCATGGATTTATAGAGCGCTAACAATTCTTGGATTTATAGAGCGCTAACGATTCATGGATTCATAGAGCGCTAACGATTCATGGATTTATAGAGCGCTAACGATTCATGGATTTATAGAGCGCTAACAATTCATGGATTTATAGAGCGCTAGGTGCTTAAATTGGGCTCGGCACAATGGCGCGGCACAGAGGAAACTTAATATGAATTATCAATTTTGAATTATAAGATAGCAGAGTGATTTATTAATTTGATCAATAATAACCTCTTTAATAATAACCCTAAGGTTTGATAGCGAGTCAGAAGCTCAGTTGAGGTTTGGCTTGATGGAGGGGCAGAGAGAGAGAGAAGACTTGATAGCAAGTTGGATGTTCAGGAAAAGGTTTGGCGCGAAGGAGGGGCTGTAGAAAAGACTTGATAGCAAGCTGGATATTCAGGAAAAGGTTTGGCGCAATGGAGGGGCAGAGAGAGAGAAGACTTGATAGCAAGTTGGATGTTCAGGAAAAGGTTTGACGCGATGGAGGGGCTGTAGATAAGGCTTGATAGCAAGCTGGATGCTCAGGAAAAGGTTTGACGCAGTGGAGGGGTAGAGAGAAAGACTTGATAGCGAGTTGGATGTTCAGGAAAAGGTTTGACGCAGAGTAATATAGACAAGTGACGTGTATTGTATATTGTATATTGTAGGATAGACAACTGGCGTGTATTGTATAGACAAGTGACGTGCATTGTATATATTCTATAACTAAATATATATATATATACAATTTATAACTCTGTTATTCTATAACTATATATAGACAAGTGACGTGTATTGTGTAGTGATTGTAGATTATACAAGTGGCGTGTATTGTATAGACAAGTAACGTGTATTGCATGATAGGCTGGTTGAGGCACTGTGTAACAAGAAAATGTGGAGGCACTGTGTGACAAGAAAATGCGGAGGCACTGTGTACCAAGATAATGTGGAGGCACTGTGTAACAAGAAAATGTGGAGGCACTGTGTAACAAGGAAATGTGGAGGCATGGTGTAACAAGCAAATGTGGAGGCACTGTGTGACAAGAAAATGTGGAGGCAAACAAGGAATTGTGGAGGCACTGTGTGACAAGAAAATGTGGAGCACTGTGTGACAAGAAAATGTGGAGACACTGTGTAACAAGCAAATGTGGAGGCACTGTGTAACAAGAAAATGCGGAGGCACTGTGTGACAAGAAAATGTGGAGGCACTGTGTACCAAGAAAATGTGGAGGCACTGTGTGACAAGAAAATGCGGCCATGGCCTTAACCGATGGCAGTATATTGATTTATACGCAAGCCCAACATGCACAAACACACGCACATACAAACATACACACATGCACGCACATGCACCCACGCACACACGCACACACGTGTATACACAAGCACACGCACGCACGCACTCAGACACACGCACACACACACAAACACACATTTACACACACAGGCACAGCGTGCCCTTGCACACACACACACACACACATTTACACACACAGGCACAGCGTGCCCTTGCACACACACACACACACACACAAATACACACACACACATACACGCATACACACACGGACAGGCACAGCGTGCCCTCGCACGGTTGCATCGAGACAACGAAAGTGTGTACTACAAGCGGGTGCCTGCAGAAATGCCCAACCTAGATGAGCTTTTACCGCAGGGTGGGTGCTTTTCTGCTGCAATTCTGTTGTGTTTGGGTGGGTTTTGGGGGGTATTGGGATGCGTATGAGTGTGTGTATTTGTGGGGGAGGGGGGAGGGGCTAGGGTGCGTGTGATTGAAGTGAGTGTGTGTTTATTTAGTTTGCAAGAGGGAGCCTAGCTTAGGGTTTTCATGTGCATTTGTTTGATGCATTCAAGTTCATCATGTGCATTTCAAAACATGCCTAGCTTAGAGGAGTTTGAGCTGTAGGAGAGGGGCTGTGAGTGTGGGTTGGTGTCACAGCTTTGCGGGTGTTCATGTGCGTATGTGTGTGTGTGTTAGTATGTGTGCGTGTGAGTATGTGTGAGTGGGGATGCTCGTCTGCATGAGGAGAAAAGGGCACGCTCATGCTTCGCGTGTCACACACACACACACGTGCGCTCATACACACACACGCACACACGCACACACACAAACACGCACACACACGCGCACACACACACACACACACACGTGCGCTCATACACACATACACACAAATGCACACATATACACACACGCAGGTCGCAGGGTAGTCCAAGTTGTGCACATCACATTGACTTGCAACCCTCCTCCCCCATTCTCGTCTGAGGATGTGCACAAGCTTCTAGAAGGCGGCATTGTGAGTATGAACACACACACACACAAATACACACACATGCTCATGCATGCACACACTATTGCACACACACACACACACACACACACACACAGATCACGCACGCGCACACACTCACACACATACGCACGCTCATGCATGCATGCATGCATGCACACAAACACAAACACACACGCACGTGCAAAGACTCTGCATGCAGGCTGATTCCAAGTCACCCTCATCCCCTGCGGCACACCATGCAGCACTTGAAGCCGTTTGATCTTCATCTCAGATCGTGACGATGTACACCATAACAACTGCAGGCCAGCGGTAAGCCCTCCTCCTCCCATGAGGCACCATACACTGTTGAGGATGGCGAGTTATCAGGGGCTGCAGGTGAGTGGGTTTCTGTGTCTGAAATTGTTTTGGCAGCGTAGCGTACACAGGAGTTTGATGCGTAAGAGTATACACTTGCAAGAAATGGGTGTGCAGGAGAGTCGTGATGCGTGAGAGTAGGCACCTGCAAGGAATGGGGTGTGCAGGAGAGTCTTGATATGCATAAGGGTAAACATCTGCAAGGAATTGGGTGTGCAGGTGTTTCATGAGATGCGTAAGATTAGGCATCTGCAAGGAATGGGGTGTGCAGGAGAGTCGTGAGATGCGTAAAAGTAGGCACCTGCAAGGAATGGTGTGTGCAGGAGAGAGTCTTGATATGCATAAGGGTGAACATCTGCGAGGAATTGGGTGTGCAGGAGAGTCTTGATATGCATAAGGGTAAACATCTGCGAGGAATTGGGTGTGCAGGAGAGTCGTGAGATGCGTAAGAGTAGGCACCTGCGAGAAATGGGGTTTGCAGGAGAGTCGTGAGATGCGTAAAAGTAGGCACCTGCAAGGAATGGTGTGTGCAGGAGAGAGTTGTGAGATGCATAAGGGTAAACATCTGCGAGGAATGGGGTGTGCAGGAGAGTCGTGAGATGCGTCACATGCAAGAAACGGGGAGTCAACAGAGGCACCGGGCGAAATGGAACTCGGTGTTTAAAAGTCTCTTGCAGGCAGGCATATTTTTTTGTTGTTCTCCTTATGAGAGGTGTGTTGCATGGGGTGTTGTGTCTGTGAGACTATCCCTTGGTTTCCAAGTCGTTTCCGGACCGCCTAATAACCTGCATGTTATAAGTCACTTAAATTTAAGGTTGGCCAGAACCATAAATATACGGTGTATACACATTCTTGGCAGGGAAATCAACAAATGTACGGTCGTATACGGTGTATATATGTATGGTTCTGGCCAACCCTATAAATAGCCCATAAGGTCCAGAAGATGCAGGAGCTGAAATGGACCTTCATGTTTAAGGTGTCTCTATCTCTATATGGCTTTCTTGTTTCATCGCACGTGAAAAAGTTGTCTTGTTTCATCACGTCTTGTCTCATCACATCTTGTCTTGTTGTCTTGTTTCATCACATTGTGTTTCATCACACGTGAAAAAGTTGTCTTGTTTCATCACGACACACACACACACACACACACACACACACGTGTTGTGTTTCATCGCACGTGAAAAAGTTGTCTTGTTTCATCACGTAGTGTTTCATCACACGTGAAGCTGTGTGAAGCTGTGTGAAGTTGTACATTGACTTAGGGGTTGTACGCTTAAAGGTTGCATTACGCTCCGTGTTGCGTGTGTGTGCGTGTGTGTGAGAGAGAGAGAGAGAGAGAGAGAGAGAGAGAGAGAGAGAGAGAGAGAGAGAGAGAGAGAGAGAGAGAGAGAGAGAGAGAGAGAGAGAGAGA
>Ga0307945_1004541_pt1 | contig 11179 bp, 9 predicted proteins | sample OrgLakmetagen228_FD_201818 | JGI IMG/M metagenome (GOLD analysis project Ga0307945, IMG submission 201818) | Saline water microbial communities from Organic Lake, Antarctica - #228 | ecosystem: Environmental > Aquatic > Non-marine Saline and Alkaline > Saline | place: Antarctica: Organic Lake...
AGGCAGGAGTTTTCCTTTTCCCAGTCTTGTAGGTTTTTTTCCTTCATTCTGTCAGGCCCTTGCTGAGGACCGTGTAACAACCCCCACCAAAAAAAAAAAAAAAAAGTATAAGCTTTTTATTGCATGGCAGTGTAATGCAGTGGCTAGTTGGTGCACTTTGTTTTTAGGGATGCCCAGGTTTAGTAAAGGAGTTGTATTGTGCTGGTTGTAGATTGTGCCCTCGACTCCAAGGAAGCAGTGTAACATGAACTGCGACTTTGTTGTTCCTAGAGATGCCTTGGGGGCTCCTTGTTCGTAGACGCTGGATAAGAGGTAGATGTTGCTTGTGCGCTTTATTTTATGCCTGTTGCGGGTTTATGTCTGAGCAATGTTTAATTTCTACAAGATGTATGTCTTTGTCCCTTGGGGGAATCTGTTTGGGGTCCAAATACCTGCCTCTTCTTTCAATGGGCATGACTAACACGCCATCTGGACGGCTTTGATGTTTAGTTAGAGAAATACTTGTGCTGGGGCAACCCAGTCGGAACTGTTTCTTTTAATGTCATCAGGGGGTTCAAAACTAAGGGCAGATAACTTTTCACTTTTACAAGCATCCACTGTAACGATTGCTGAGCCCAGATTGCCTTTGCTGATATATCCCCCGCAACGGCAGCTAGCTGGCTAGCTGCGTGGTGGTGTCGGTTTACGTGCTTTTTCTTCAGAGTATGGTTGTTGCACCTAAGGAGCGAGCATGTGTGGAGCACTGTCTGATCCTCCGCATAAAGGGCAGGTGGCAGGACCTGTCATGTGGCTAAACCTTTTGGTGTGTTTTTCTGTGTGTATTGTATCCGTTCTATATTTATGAACTTGTTCTTGTTCCTTATAAGTCACATTTGGCATGAACCAATTTCTGTTACTGAGTTGTATTGAGCAAGGGGCTTTGCACTAGGTTGCTATGTGTGAGAGTCTGGCTGTGCTGCACGCTCGGGCGTATCATGCAATTTTTGCCAGAGCTTGTAAAGCAGTGTATCTGTGTTAGCATCACCAAGGTAATGGTGGGCGTGCATGTGATGTTTTAATTTGTCTTGCAGGTCAGTCATAACTCGTAGCCCTTCTGCATGGGAGCCAACTTTGTTTGGAACGCTTAGCCAGAACAGGTCGTTGTAGAAGGGGTCAGTAGCTGGCAGGAGAGAAATGTCAGAAATTTGATTGACTGCTGCTTTGTGTATGTGCTAGGTGGTCTGCACCTTCATCGCCAATAATACCAGAGTGGGATGCATTTCACCTTGTAGAAAGTGATGGGAGAAGGTGAGGATTGGATTAGATTCACAATGTCCTTTAGTTCCATGTGCAAATGGTGGAGTACAGCCATTGGGTTCCATAGCTGTTTTCCAATTTGAAAGAGTGACGAGGCAATGTGTGTAGCAATTTCAGTATTGCCTTTTTGTACCGCTACTAGCACAGCTGCAAGTTTGGCTCTATTGATGGTGAGCGTGGGGCCGTTGCTCCCAGGGTCGATAGTGATTGTATCACTATAGCCAGTGCCTGTGGTGGGTGTGAAGATGCCAGCGCCTAAGATTAGCCAATAACCATTCTATGTAACCATTTAAATCAGTAACCATTTTGATCATCAGTAACATGTCCATAAACAGAGGAGCGAATTGTTGCTGCTCTCAAACATGAACACACAACTTCCAACAAATGACGGTTTAAGACTATTTTAGACAGTTGCATTGTCATCATGTATTGACAACGCCCTACACCTTTTTTACCGTAAAGACTGGTGCTATATTTATGGGGTATTTGTTCCTCTGGTCCATGACGCATCTTAGATTGTACACGAGGCTTTGGCCCTTTTCACACCAATTGGTGACTCTGCAAGATGGATGGCATAAAGCCTTGGGTTGTTGCGGATGGCCATATAAGTCAAGTTGAATATCTAAAAGAAAAGAAAAAGAACGCAGGTAGTGTAAACACTACCGGCATGGATTAGGAAAGCTTGTTGGTTTGTGTTCTACACCACCCAATGGATGCAGAGACAAACATGTGATGGGAGACACAACATCCCACCAGGAGCATATAGATAAGAGGAGCTTTTCAGTGGGGATCAGGTGGCTGGGAGACAGAAGCCTGCACACCACCAGGAGTATTGCTCAGGTATTTGTGGGGGTTGTGTTCAATGTCTTGTCTCGTCTGTATGATTTTTGTTGCGGATCTGATTGCACGTAGGCTTAAAATTTTCATGTCCATTTGCATGTAGACCAGTAACTCCGAGGCTGTGGAGTGGGTTCCTTGTGTGGCTGCTGTAGATGGTGCCTGTTGCTCCTAGCAGGATGGTGTGAAGGGTTTTGCGGTGTCTGAGTAAGTGAGGCATAAGCAGGTTATGTTGTTCTCGTGCCTTTTCTGCTTGTTGAGTAGGGGAAGTATCTACACAGTACCTAATTTCAATTAAATGTATACCGCTTTTGTTTGGTTTATGTCTCTTGGTTTCATAGCCAGAGGGTATGGATTGGCAGCGCCATCTGCTAGGTTAACACGGACAACTCTTTTTGCATTATTGGCAGACCTAGTTTGATACGTGTTTGTTGGGTTTTGTTTGGGGCGTAGTTGCTGGGTCGGGGAAACTATGACCGCATTTGGCTTGCTAAATTTCTGCCGCTGTTGTGCAATGAGATTTTAAGGTAAGAGCCAGGTTGGAACCATTTCTATCTGTGTCTCTTCTGAAGGGCGTATAATGCCTTGTATATTTTTTTCGCAACTGCCTACGTCTGCTTGTGCTAGCAGGCATGTACCCTGTGTACCTTGTTGAATTGCTTTTATAATCATCCATCCAACAGCATTGTATTAATAATGGGACAGCGCGTGGTAGGTGCCGTCTAGCTTGTGGCAGATTGGGCCTTCTAATGGTTGCACTGAGCGGCACGCTTTTGGTTGTCAAATCTGTGCGGCAGAGCATGACAATTTCCTTTTTTCCAGAGGTGACACACATTTTTCCGAAATGAGTTACTTATGTCTCTCTCGACATTGCCTTCCTTGACCTGTTTTTGGTATTTTGTGTAGCACTTTGTGGACGGATGGTTTGAAACCTTTTTCGACTTAGTTTGTGCTTGACGTCATGTGCGAGATCTGAGAAAATGGAGAGCTTGTCTGCTGGAGGCCCTAACTGGTAGGTGTTAAGAGTATCTAGTAGGCAAGCTGGGGGAGGGTTTTCCTCCCTTGCTGATCAAAATATGGATGAATGGGGGTGGCGTCGGTGTTAATGTGAATATCATGGCCACTTAGTTTTTGTTGATGCTTGTCCCTCCAGGATTTACTGTGGTGATCTTGTTGGATTGAAGGTGGTAGACTCCAGCTCCAATAAACGGAGATCCATTTTATTTGCTTGCAATCTGTAATACAACTTCCAAGAAAAGAAAAGAAAACTAGCCCTCCCTGCATCAACAAAGGAAACGGAGACACATTGCCTAAAGTGCCGTAAGTCTCCCCACCAAAAGTCTCCCATCTGTGAAGGCCCATTGGTTAAGTCTTTCCAGTTTTTTTTTTTTTTTTTTGGGTGGTGTTACAGCTACGGCCCCCAGCAGGGACCTGACAGACAACAAAAAAAAAGAGGAGAGAGGGCTCAAGCAGAGGAGAAAGCAAAAGGAAGCTGCTCAAGGAGACCCAGAACCAAAGAAAGGAAACCAGGAAAAAGAAAAAAACCCAAGTAGAGTACAGAGTTAGGGGCTTTGCGTTATAGCAAACGCTTTTAAGTACATAATGGGAGGGAACCTGGCTGTGTGAAAGTAAAAGTAAAAGTAAAAGTCTACGCTGGAAGTCACCAGCGTGCATTAAGGAAAGGCTCTCAACTAGTGCTCACACTAGCCAGAGCCCCACCAAAAACGAGAAAAAAGAGAAACACAACAGAGATTAATGAGGATCCGGCGGGTTTCAGCCTTGCGATCCGGCCTGCATCTAGCTTTCCCGAAGCAAGCCGCTCTACCAGTACCCATCCCATCAGATCCCCCATTATCACTGTTGTTGTAAAGGTGTATTTTGTGTCTTGTTTTTGTAATCTTGTTCAAGCTTTTTAGTGCATGGCAGTGCAGTTTAGTAGCTAGTTGGTGCACTTTGTGCGTGGGGTCGCCTAAGTTAAGTAGAGGCTGTGTAATGCACTCGCGTATGTCGCCAATTTTCGCATTGATAACTTTGTTCCTTAGTCTTTGAACTTTGAACTATTGCTTTTTATGAGCAGGCCCCCAGCAGTCGCACTTCTTAACTGAAGGCCTTTTTTGTAAACCTTGTAAACCTTGAGTCTTTAAAGAGCCTACATATTTTTGCCATTCTTGGCAGTATCCTTTCAGTTGGTTGTCCAAAAAAGGAATGGTGCCTGCGTTTTGGAAATTCTAGTTTGCCGCTGGTGATAGGTCTCGTTTTATTTTTTTCTAACCCAGATGGGTTGTTCGTAAGAAGTTGCTCCATGGCAACTTTGTTCCAGACTACTAAGATGCGTATGCCCCATGTTGCACCTGGCAGGGGTGGTGTTTTGCTTTGCTGGTAGAGGAGTGGCATGTAGCGCACTTCTGTCTTTGGGATGTTTCCCAGTATAGTGCAAACATCCTTGATGTCAGTGCACAAGTTCAATATCTACCTATGCTGTCTCTATCGGTAGTGTAAACACAGCCAGCAGTGACAAGGGAGGGGGATATATAGGTGCCTGCACTTGTCTATGCTGAAAATTGAAAACATTAACATAAACATGTAATCTAAGGAGAGACTGCAGTCTAGTGTTCCCTCCGGTTTAGTGTGCTCATACTCTCTATCGTGCGCATCAATCCTGCCTATAGTGTGCCCATACTCGTCAATGTTCCTAGGTCAGGGGGTCGTGCCCTGCTCTGCTGAACTCTCCATACACACTCTGTACGTGGTCGGAGCTTGAAGCACTTGGACCAACGAGCTGCAGAGCCTTGAGGAAATGGCGTTGCCACACCTACAAGCACATGCAGACAACATCTGATTTCAGCAGCGAGGGAATTTTTGGCGTTCACGCCAAACCACTCCTTCCTTTTCTCTCGCTTCACACATAAACACATGTACTTATACACACAAACACTCGCACACACACATGCACACACACACACATGCACACAGGTTGTGTTAACACACTACTTTATGCCTTGCGATTAAGGTGTGGTGCAAGCCTGGAGCAGCTCTGAAATTTCTGTGCGTCAGAATACAGTTCAAGTGTCTCACATTAGATAGGTGGTCGTCCCCAAGCATACCCCCCCCCTCCTGGCCAAACAGTTCCCACGGGTCTAAATCATCCACATCTTAGCACTAGGCACTCAAACCTTTTTGGGACTTGAAAAATGCGTTTGATAGCTTTACTTTTCCTTCACATCCCTACAAAAAGAGCAGACAAAAAGACGTAGCTGATAGCTCGCCTAGTAAGCACACACGGCTGCACCGACAAAATGGATGTAGATTAAGGCAAGGCTGTCCTGTCTCTCACCCAAGTGAGGGTGTGCAAGCATATAGGAATGTGTGCAAGCGTATAGCAGTGTCGTACACGCATGGTTTGAATGTACATATTTGTGTAATGCACTGTGTGAGCATGCATAAACAATCGGGGGCGCTGACCGATTCCCCACACCTGTGAAGCACTGATGTCTTCATCAAGGGCAGCGAGACCTGCTTCCCTCACAACAGCCCCGATGTCTGCACCTGTATAGCCCTCAGTATTGTGAGCCAACTGCGTGTGTATGCGCGTGTGGATGTGTCTATGTGTGTGCGTGTGTGTGCGCATGTGTGTATGTGTGTGCGTGTTTGCATTTTGTGTGTGTGTGTGTGTGTGTTTGCATTGTGCGTGTGTGTGCGTGTGTGAAGTTGCATGAGGAAGTATGAGGGATCTGCTATGCCTGTCTGACCTTTCCAAAAAAGGGTGCAGATCTCGAGGCACACTTAACACCTGCTATCAACTTTAGCGTGACAGCCTTACTGCCAACCAAGCAGATCCATTGTTACCAGGGATATATTTGGATTACTTGTTAATTTGGTCAAGCAGATCCATTGATGCCAGGGATATATTTGGATTACAAGATGACCATCACTTGAAGCTGCGCTTCCGACTTCTGCGGCCGTTGTGCAAGCTAGGTATGTTGAATTTTCCTACAGACAGATTGATCTGACACACAGACCAAACTAGTTTGCAGCTGGGCATTGCAATTTTCCTCACATCAAACATAACGTTTCGTCAATTCCAGGTAGCACAGACTTCTACAGACCTCTTCAAGAAATAGGACTGACCCTTACCTGCAGTAAGTCCACATCTGAAGACACTGGTGTGTTGCGCAGCTTAACATGGAGGATGTCCAACCTGTGAGAAAATTAAACAAACTTGCTTGTATGTCCTTAAGTAAAAAGCAAACACACGCACGCACGCACGCACACACATGAATGCACAACACCTACAAGCACGCACGCACGCATGCACAACACCTACAAGCACGCAAGCACGCACGCACACACATGCATGACATCACCTACAAGCACAAACACATTCACCTTTCCACACCCACACCTACACCCACACGCACCTGCCAGCAGCATCTGGAGGTGGCACATGCAGCAGGCGGTCAAAGCGTCCGGGCCTGAGAAGCGCTGGGTCGACACAGTCAGGTCGATTGGTGGCAGCCAGAACCTGAATTAACACATGATGTCACATATACATGAAAACATACGTGCGTGAAGGGTCTGTGCATTCACAAATCACAGGGTAGGGTCTACAACCGACACTTGAATTACATCATTACGAACGATCATGTGTAGTACGAGAGTAAGTTTGCACCCACTCAACTAAACCTGTCCCAAACAAAAGATGTCGCCCCCACTTAAAGTGAAAGATTCATTGCAGCTATCACGGCTTTGACAGCTAAAGCAACGCTTCGTACACATCAACAAATGGTTACGTCAAAAATGAGGTTCGATGTACCACATACACGTGTTTGTAAATAAGGCAGGCATTTGCATCAACTTGTTGCACCCTTTCCTTTCGGAAGTCCCTTCAAAATGGTCGCCCTCGTGAAAAACTTACCCCCCTGCCAGCCAGATAGTCTCACTTAACTTTGCCCAAGCATATCTCTGCACCCACTATATCTCTGCACCCACTCCACCAATCCGTGACCTGAGACATGCATTGGCTGGATTTTTGTTCTTTCAGCAGGTGCTTGAAGGTTTGGGAGAGGTGCAGAGGCTGGGGAGATATTTGGGCGAAATTCATAATTCATCGTTTGTTTGGCCGCAACTCTGGTGTGAGTTGGGGGTCATGGACTGAATGGGAAGGAACAGTTGGAAAAAGTGGAAAAAGCGCCCCAATGTAAGGTGGGAAAACTTATGCCAAAAATCAACCAGGCCACCGATTGACCCCATTTAAATTTTGTCGAAGTCATATAATTGGCCCTCAACGCTGAGAGGAAAAACCGGGCTGAAACTCGCAGCAGGTATGGAGCGACATATTTTCTGTCTTTTTCCCCTGTGTCCCTTGTGTGAGTGCCTCCCACTCGCAGGCATTCCCAGTTCCCCTGCCCCAAATTTGACATTGTTACATAACATTTATAATGCTTATATCCTGAAGCAGAGGTCGATCGGGGCAACTTCAGAAATGCACCTTTTCCCTGCCAAAGTGGGTGCAAAATACGCAGCGGGCCCCACAGAACCCCCCAGAATGCCAAATCTCCAGCAAATGTCAATGATTTAGATATAACATCAAGTATTTAGCATTCAGATGAGGAATAGGGGGCTTTAAATTTAGTGGAGAGCTAAATGAGACTGGTAGGGTGGGTTTTTCACGGGGGCGACCAAATGCTGATAGAGGATAAAAAAGACAGGAAAAAAGGAAAAACTACGCAGGCAGCATAACACTCCCTGCATCAATCAAGGAAAAGGAGACACATTGGCCCAAAATGCCGTGAGTCTCCCCCACCAAAATGCTGATCGAGGATAGAGACATCGCTGATACACAGTGTGTGTACGTGTGTGTATGTGTGTACGTGTGCGCTGATACAGAGTGTGGTAGACCCAACCCTGAGCCAGACCTTCTCCACGTTTCCTAAATAGACCACTGCAATAATAAAGTGGGAACATGTGAGTTGCTTGTATATCATGCACTCACCACCACACCCAAGCGATCTTGCAAGCCATCCATTTCTGAGAGCAGCTGCGCCATCACACGCTCCCCCACGTGCCCACCTATTACATATTTGTGTGTGTATGTGTGTACGTGTGTGTGTGTGTGTGAGTGTGTGTGTGTGTGTGCAAGTGTGTATGTTTACGTGTGTGTATGTGTGTGTGTTTGTGTGTGAGAGTGCGTGTGTTTACGTGTGTGTGTGAGTGTGTATGTATACGTGTGTGTGTACGAGTGTGTATGTTTAAGTGTAATTGTGTAACACAGAAGGAGAGGGGATGAAATTAATAATGGTGGATGAGGGACTTTCAAGTATTTAGACGATGCAAATGTTATTAAATATAAACGTGTACAGAGAAGCATTATGTATTATGTATAGAGGCCTTGGCTTGCCCTGCCAGAAGAGCTCCGTCCTGCCTTTATTTGTACTTTTGCCAAACCATTGGTCGCTCATACACATGAAACGAGAAGAGCGGAAAGCGTCTGCTGCCATCCCATGTGTGTCAACATCCAAATTGGTCAGAACAGAATGCAAGTCAGGTGAAATGCTGTCATCTTTGACCCTGCATTTTCCTTGGCCACCAACCTTGAGTTACGAAAGGCTTAAGTGTTACTAGTGTTTCCCACGTGGTGTGTGGGTCTCAAGTGTTACAAGTGTTACGAATGTTACGAAAGGATAAAGTGTTACGAGTGTTTCCCACGTGGTGTGTGGGTCTCAAGTGTTACTAGTGTTAAGAAAGGATAAAGTGTTACGAGTGTTTCCCACGCGGTGTGTGGGTCTGAAGTTACAAGTGTTACTAGCGTTACGAAGGGATAAAGTGTTACAAATGTTACGCACGTGTTGTGTGGGTCTGAAGTGTAACAAGTGTTACGAATGTTACGAAAGGATAAAGTGTAACAAGTGTTACCCACGTGGTGTGTGGGTCTCAAATATTACAAGTGTAACAAGTGATGCGAAAGGATAAAGTGTTACAAATGTTTCCCACGTGGTATGTGGGTTTAACGTATTACAAGTGTTACAAGTGTTACGTAAGGCTAAAGGAGAAGTGCTTACAGAAGGACAAACATACCTCCTCCGCCATCTTCCGAGCGCGTGCCAGCCAAGCCATCAATTTCGTCAAAGAAAACAATGCATGGGGCCGTGGCTCGTGCGCGTGCAAATAGAGCAGCGATGGCCCGCTCGCTCTCTCCTACGTATTTGGAGAACAGCTCCCCCCCCTGGAGACACGCAACAGCACGCACGGCTCTTTAGGTATGTGTATGTGCTTTGTACACACATCCGTGTAGGTACTTGTGTGTGCATTGTACACACAGCGTTAAAAGTAAGTGCGCGTGATTTACATGGGCGAAGGCACGCCTAGAGAGCTCATGCAGCAACGATGCCATTTGCAATAATGGTTACAGTAAGAAACATTTACACCTGCATCACGATTCTTTGGGGTTGACCATAACTATATATAAACAGTTACATATACGGTTTATATACGGAGATTTTTGCAGGGATTTCATCAAGTGTACGGTCATATACGGTGCATATATGTACGGTTCTAGCCAACCCTACAAATCTTGCCATAGCACTTGGCCCCCTGAAAACACGACAATGTCTCTCCCCCACTTTCTTCTCCCTTCAAATGTCATTACCAGCAAGTCACTTCATTAGCAGGGTAGACCAAAACCATACATATGTACGTATTCACGTTGTACGTACATAGGGTGTCCTTTGCAGGGAAATTCCTGTATATTCAGTCATAGACGGTGTGCGTATACGGTTCGGACCAACCCTGTCCATAAGGCTGTAGCAAGCCCTCAAAGCATAAAATTTCCATGACCAACTTGCAGGTGGTTGCGTTGGTGAGTCAAAAAGCATGGGCAATCGGTATGTTACTTTTCAGCTAGCCTTTAGCCAGGGCTACATGCTATAAACTCAGCCCTAAACGATTGTCTCAATACAGGCACACTAAGCTCACTAGGCCTTGCATTCGTATTACGCGACAGAACATAGTGCAAGAAATCATCACTTATCAAGCTGTGCTTTATAACTAACAAAATGGGCACCTCCCACGGAAGTACTCATGAGCGTACCTCTGAAAAGCACGTTGAAATGTGCCTCGCATACCTATGATAGTTGTGTCATAATAATAAGCACGTCCAAAGCCAAAGATTGCAATCCTAAACCACCTGCTTATTTTTGCAGAAATTCCAGCCTACCTCGCAAACTCGAAGCTCACTAGCATCATACACCACTGAATAAGAACACGTGGCCTTGCCTTGCAGGCCACTGTACAATCTAGCAGTTTCCAACAAGCTAGCCACTCACTGCAGCCACACCTTTGCAAAGATGAGTTTGAGTCAAACTCTACCTCGCACGCCGCTGCGCATGCTAGCAGAGGAACCTACACAGGTCACCACGACATCTCCTCATACACACCCCTTCAACCATACCTTGACGGACAGAAAGTTGAGCTTTGCCTCGCACGCCACCGCACGTGCAAGCAAGGTTTTGCTGCACCCAGGAGGTCCATACAGGAGAACGCCTCTGGGGGCCTGAGCCCCCACACGTGCAAGTGCCCCAGGTACTTTGAAGGGCCACTCTACAGCCTCTTTCAGCCTGTATGTAAGGTGTGTTTTGAGTGTGGACGTGCAAGTGCATGTCTGAGAAAGGAGCGTGTTTGAAGAGCTTGAGAAGTGTGTACGCACTGTAAAGTATTTAAATGTAGATGTGTGCATGTTTGAGAGCGAGCGCATGTCTGAGAGGGGAGCGTATTTGCAAACGTTGTACATGTCTGAGAGGAGAGCTTGTTTGAGAAGTCTGTCAAGTGTGTACGCACTGTAAAGTGTTTGTGCTCATTGTCGCTCAAGCATGTGTGTGTGTTGGAAGTGTTTGTGTCATTGACACATTCCAAGTGTATACGCACGTTGAAGTAATATTGCTATATGATGCGCTGCAAGTGCGTACGCACGAACACACAGACAAACACATCTCTGCTCCGCCCTCCCCCCCCTCTATCCTCATCCCCCTTCTACAACATCCCCCCTACCCCA
>Ga0307945_1004544_pt1 | contig 11174 bp, 6 predicted proteins | sample OrgLakmetagen228_FD_201818 | JGI IMG/M metagenome (GOLD analysis project Ga0307945, IMG submission 201818) | Saline water microbial communities from Organic Lake, Antarctica - #228 | ecosystem: Environmental > Aquatic > Non-marine Saline and Alkaline > Saline | place: Antarctica: Organic Lake...
TTCTCCCCACCCACACTGTCCCCCACATCCGCATCCCCTTACCCGTACCCTCCCTCATATGCCAATAACCTGCCGTCCCCTCACCCACACCAGGGCCACCATGCCTACTCACCGCACAGCCCTGCTTTAAACCCGCAAGCAGCTGCACAAATGCAAGCTCAAGCACAGGCGGAAGCAGTGGCAAGGCAGGCAAAGGCGCAGGCAGAAGCACGCCAGAATCTAATTGCCATGGAGGCACGCACACAAGCTGAAGCGGCTGCACGCGCACAAGCAGAAGCACAGGCACGTGCGCAAGCAGAAGCTGCTAGGCTACAGGCTGAAGCAAGAGCCAGAGCACACGCAGAAGCAATGCGTGCGCAGGCCGAAGCACAGGCACGAGCTCAAGCGGAGGCACGCGAACATGCCCGTGCTGAAGCGTACGCACGCGCGGTAGCTGAACAAAAGGCACACGCAGAGGCAGAGGCTGCTAGAAAGGGAGCTGAAGCGCAAGCGCGTGCACAGGCTGAGGCACAGATGCGTGCTCGGGCTGAAGAACATGCACGTGCACAGGCTGAAGCACAGGCACGTGCTGAGGCAGAGGCTGCGAGGCTGCAGGCTGAGGCACAAGCAAAGGCAAAGGCAGAGGCAGAAATTCAGGTGTGTGTGCGTCTCTTGTGCCTTGGATTAAATGAGAGTTAAGGTAAGGTACGTGGATTTACAATTAACACTGATTGCGCTGTTGGAGCTGCCTTAATGTGTTGTCAGTACCCCTGCTCAAGACCTGGACGACACAGTTTGGTCTATTTGCTTCCCTAGCCTGAAGAGGTAGTTTTGATGTGCCATCCCAGCAAGTCAGTATCCTTCTGAAACAATGTGTACAGGCACAATCGTTGCTCTTGCACAAACGCATAACAAAGCTGCAGCCTGCTTCATCAGTTGGACGACATTAACATGTCAAACGTTTTTGCTGCGCGAGACCTTGAATGCTTGAACACGTTCTTGGTCAAAGTAGCCTTACTGTACGCATGCCACTATACTGCAATGTTGCTAACTTGAGCACGCCTGCATGTGCGCACAAAAGTATCACACGCATTCAAACGCACTTGCTTACGAATGCTGCAACCATCCTGCTGTAACATGCATGAGTAAAGTATGATTTACTTATCGCTCATTCATCCGGTCAATCATTTTGGCCGCTACGTTACACCTGCGCAGGCCCGTGTACTTGCCCAGCAAGCACAGGAGCGTGCACAGGCAGAAGCCGATGCTCGTGCCCGTAAAGCGTCACAAATCATGCAAGCTCGGGTCCACGCAGAAGCACAGGCACGTGCACAGGCAGAAGCACAAGCAGCACAAGCGCGCGCACAAGCAGAAGCGCAAGCACGTGCACAGGCTGAAGCACAGACACGTGCCCAGGCAGAAGCTGTGCAGACTGTCCCTGATATACGCACACTTAAAATCAATCCAGACACACTGATCTATACACACACACTGGAAGACCCTCAGACCATCACAGACACAACATCCACTTCTTCTGCCTTACCCTCCACCACCACCACCACCACGGCAGTAGCAGCAGCAGCATGTCAGCAACAACAATCTTCAAGGTTTGTGAACGAGGCTGGATTGTAAAGGCAATGCTTGAATTTATAAAGGTACTACCACCAGAATGCGTCCCGCTTGAATACTTGGACTAGTTTGTGTCACATACACAAATGCGCGCGCACAGTTACACAAAAACACACATGCGTACACAAACGCGCATGCGTACACACAAGCCCGCACATATATTAGAACATACAAACAAACATATATACGTGCGTACATGCCCGCAGTTCACCTCAACACACGTCCCCCTCTGAGACTTGAACCATCCCCTTACACAAAGAGTGGGAATATGAGTCACAAACTACCAATGTTCTATCATTCCAGGCTCGCAAAAGGAGCAAACCCTCCACTTCCTGATGGTGACCATAGCAACCAGCAGGCACGTGCACTGGCAGCAGCGCAGGCTCGTGCACTTGAAGAGGCGCAAATTGATCAAAGACGTGTGCAGGCAGCAGCACAGGCACAAGCACAGACGCGCGCACAAGCAGAAGCACGAGCACATCAAGCACGTGAGCAGGCAGCAGTGCAGGCACAAGCAGAAGCGCAAGCGCGTCAGGCGCGTGCGCATGCAGCAGCACAGGCACATGCACAGACGCGCGCACAAGAAGAAGCACGGGCACAGCAAGCACGTGAGCAGGCAGCAGCACAGGCACAGGCAGAAGCACAAGCGCGTCAGGCGCGTGCGCATGCAGCAGCACAGGCACAAGCACAGACGCGCGCACAAGAAGAAGCACGGGCACAGCTAGCACGTGAGCAGGCAGCAGCACAGGCACAAGCACAGACGCGCGCACAAGAAGAAGCACGGGCACAGCAAGCACGTGAGCAGGCAGCAGCACAGGCACAAGCACAGACACGCGCACAAGCAGAAGCAAGGGCACAGCAGGCACGTGAGCAGGCAGCAGCACAGGCACAAGCACAGACACACGCACAAGCAGAAGCAAGGGCACAGCAGGCACGTGCACATGCTGCAGCACACACAGCGCGACAAGCACATGCGCAAGCAGAGGCACGGGCACAGCAGGCACGTGCACAAGCAGACGCGCAGCATGCACAGCAGACACTTGCACAGGCAGACACGTATGCACGTGCTCAAGCACCGGCTCAAGCGGCAATGATCCAGAGATCACAGGCACCTGCACCGTTTCCTTCCTCTTTGTCTGCGACAGACGATGGCCCTTTACCTCCAGGGTGGGCTACTCGAGTGGATCGTGAAAGGAACCGTGTTTACTACGTGGACCACATCAACAAGGTGGGGTTGTTTGGGCTTTAGGATGTGCGTAATGAGAGGCCTGATTTGGCGCAGTTCAAAGCTTAAACTACTCGAGTGGATCGTGCGAGGAACCGTGTGTACTATGTGGACCACATCAACAGGTGGGGTTGTTTGGGCTTTAGGTTGTGCGTAATGAGAGGCCTGATTTGGCGCAGTTCAAAGCTTAAACTACTCGAGTGGATCGTGCGAGGAACCGTGTGTACTATGTGGACCACATCAACAAGGTGGGGTTGTTTGGGGCTTTAGGATGTGCGTAATGAGAGGCCTGATTTGGCGCAATTCAAAGCTTAAATTACTCGAGTGGATCGTGCGAGGAACCGTGTGTACTATGTGGACCACATCAACAGGTGGGGTTGTTTGGGACTTAGGATGTGCGTAACAAGAGGCCTGATTTGGCGCAGTTCAGAGCTTAAATTAAACAAGGAGTTGCAAGGAACCGTGTGTACTACGTGGACCACATCAACAAGGTGGAGTGGTCTGGGGCTTTAGGATGTGCGTAATGAGTAATGAGAGGCCTGATTTGGAGCAATTGAGAGCTTAAATTACTTGAGTGGATCGTGCGAGGAACCGTGTGTACTATGTGGACCACATCAACAAGGTGGGGTTGTTTGGGGCTTTAGGATGTGCGTAACGAGAGGCCTAATTTGGAGCAGTTCAAAGCTCAAATTGCTTGAGTGGATTGTGCGAGGAACCGTGTGTACTATGTGGACCACATCAACAGGTGGGGTTGTTTGGGGCTTTAGGATGTGCGTAATGAGAGGCCTGATTTGGAGCAATTCAGAGCTTAAATTACACAAGGGCTTTAGGATGTGCGTAACGAGAGGCATGATTTGGAGCAGTTCAGAGCTTAATTGACACAAGGGGTTGCAAGGAGCTGTGTCTGTGTGTGTGTGTGTGTGTGTGTGTGTGTGTGTGTGTGTGTGTGTGCGCGCGTGTGCGTGCGTGTGCGTGTGTGTGCGTATACTTTGTGGACTACGTGAACAAGGTGGGGTGGTCTGGGCTTTAGGATGTGCGTAATGAACAGCTTTATCTGTTTTAGCTAAAATGAATTAAGAGATTGAATCACAAGAAGTTGTGAGGAGGTATGTGCACTACGAAGAGTATATTAAATAAGGAGGTGGGGATGGGTTTGGGAATCTGGGTGTGGAAGATTGTGCACTGTCAGGAGCCCTTTTTATGTAACCAGGGTCTCAGGTGAAATAATGCTGGTCTGACGAATTTGTGGGCTGCAAAATGTAGCGCACTGTCAGAAGACCTTTCTGAGGAAACGGGCTGAAATAGATGGAAAAATGCTGGTTTGACGGATTTGTGGGCAGGGAGAACAAAATGTTGTGCATGGTACGCGTTAAAATAATTGTTCAGCTGTTCTAGGTGCACATGCCTGAGCAATCAAACCGCTCAACATGTAAGGGAATGCCTGTGGACTGCGGACCACTCTGTTGCAAGACTGCTCCTAGGCCTCAGCCTTCAGCGTGCTACAGGAGGCACACACACACACACATACACACACACGCGCGCACGCACATGCACACATGCACACACACACACACACACATACAACACACACACACACATCTACACCACACATACGCGCACACGTTTACACCACACACATACACACACATACATTGACATCACACGTACACACATACATTTGTACATATGCATGTTTGTTTGGTCCAGGCTAATCTAGTCACATGCACATTTGCAGATCAAAAGCTGGCAACAACCCACATCCGCACACCCTCGGTCTCCCTCACCACCACCAAATTGCGCACAGGCCTTTCCAAAGAAATCTTAGTCATCCCTGTCATCCCTGTCATCCCTGACGGCTCAATCGCTCATTCATAGGGTTGGTTGGAACCGTATGTATACACCATTTACAATCGTGTATACACCATTTACAACCGTATGCATACACCATTTACAACCGTATGCATACACCATTTACAACCGTACGTATACACCATTTACAACCGTATGTATACACCATTTACAACCGTACATGTGTGCTCTTGGTGATATGTTAGCCAAAAATACCTTTGTCACACCCTGTAAATATGGTTCTGGCCAACCCTACTCATTCATGCAAGTCACATACACTTCTCCATGTCACGAGCTGGCATCGCCCCACGACAGCACACGCTCAGCCTCCCTCACCAACACCAGATTGCCCCACAAAATCACCTCTGACAAAGTCTGACAACGCAATCGCTCATTCATGCATGTCACATACACTTTTCCAGGTCACGAGCTGGCGTCGCCCCACGACGGCACACGCTCAGCTTCCCTCACCAACACCAGATTGCCCCACAAAATCACCTCTGACAAAGTCTGACAACGCAATCGCTCATTCATGCAAGTCGCGTACACTTTTCCAGGTCACGAGCTGGCGTCGCCCCACGACAGCACACGCTCAGCCTCCCTCACCAACACCAGATTGCCCCACAAAATCACCTCTGACAAAGTCTGACAACGCAATCGCTCATTCATGCAAGCCACGTACACTTTTCCAGGTCACGAGCTGGCGTCGCCCCACGACAGCACACTCTCAGCCTCCCTCTCTAACACCAAGCCGCCCCATAAGTGCCTCCACGCCACCAGCTGCACCAATCGATCCGTTTGCATCGCTACTTATGCGGCCAATGGCTCCAGCAGGTGCAGTAGTTGCTGTATTTGTGTGTGTATGTATGTGTGTGTTTGTGTATGTGTGTATGTGTGTTTGTGTATGTGTGTGTTTGTGTGTGAGTGTTTGTGTGTGTGTGTATGTGTGTGTTTGTGTATGTGTGGGTGTGGGTGTAAGATGAAGGCTGTGTTTCTCTGATGTGTGGGTGTTATATTTGTGTGTGTGTGTCTGTGTATGTGAGTGTTTGTGTATGTGTATGTGTGTTTGTGTTTGTGTGTGTGTTATGTGTGTGTGTATGATAAAGGCTGTGTTTCTCTGATGTGTGGGCGTTTTATTTGTGTGTGTGTGTGTGTGTGAGTGTGTGTGTGTGAGGGGGGGCAGCGGTGTGAGTGCCTTTTGTGCGGGGGTATGTGTACATACATATGATTCCAAGTCGCTTATTATCTCGAAAGAACTGCAAAATAGTAAGACAGGGTGGTTGTAACTCTTGTTTATCACAAAAAGGATGAACAGGGCACATTGTGCATGACTTACACAGTCTCAGCGTCTCGATAGTCAGTGTGTCTTAGCTACAGGCACAGCCAAAGTGTGTCTGAAGTTGCTGAATCGGAAAAACACACACACACACACACCTGCTCACAATGTGTGTGATTTAACTTGACTGCAGGCGTTTCTACGGCCCACCACAGGCACAGCCAAAGTACATCTGAGGTCACCACTGCTGCACTCCCTGAAAGTCTGCGTGCCATGCCTGGTGAGCGTGGGTCTTAGTGTTGACCGAATCCGTACCGTACGCTGCGGATACAGATAGATATCGTTTTGCGCTTTTAGTATTGCGAGGCCTAATTCTTGCTAAGTGCCCGAATAATTAATAAATCATTTGCGAGCATTTAGCTTTTGCGTTCCTTCAAGAGTTGGGAAATTTTGCAAAATTGTGATTTTTGGGGGTGGTACTGGGCTTCCCTGCCAACTTCTGAATGCCTCTGGAAACTTCTGCTTCTGCTGCTTGTGCTGCTGCTGAAGGATGGCTGCATGCTGCATGCGGGCACACCGTGCTCCAGGAGTTTGCACCTAAGACAGCAGCAGCTCCTGGAGAAGCTTGAACCCCCATGGGAGGCTGTGCATGTGTCTGCCCAAGGTCCAAATGGGGCAGGCAATACTTGCTGGTCAGCAGCAGGTGCTTGCAAGCTTGCTCAGGGCAATGTCAGCCTGAGAAGCTCCCAAGGTGGAACCACGTCTGCTTCTCAGGGTGCAACTCGGTCATAGTGATGATGGCTGTCCCTTACAGCGACAGGGTCCCTTACAACGACAGGGTCCCCTACAACGACAGGGTCCCTTACAACGACAGGGTCCCTTACAATGACAGGGTTTCTTACAGCGACAGGGGTCCCTTGCGGAGCCCAGGATCGTCCCCGCTGGAAAGTTGAAGTTGTGCGAGGTCCGAAAAAACTTTTTTTCGGCTGACTTTGCGAGGGGCTCAATACATATTTTTGTAAACCAAGCGCTGGTGATGATGGTTGTGGCCAACCCTACAAATAAACATGATTTTACGTGACCCAGTGCTGAGTGCCACGTGTGTATGTGATTGCAGTATGCGTGATCTATTATTCGCGGGAGTGGTTGACTCCTGCTGGCCTGTATTCAACGTGTGTATGTGATTGCAGTATGCGTGATCTGTTATTAGCGGGAGTGGTTGACTCCTGCTGGCCTGTATTCAACGTGTGTATGTGATTGCAGTATGCGTGATCTGTTATTAGCGAGAGTGGTTGACTCCTGCTGGCCTGTATTCAACGTGTGTATGTGATTGCAGTATGCGTGATCTGTTATTAGCGGGAGTGGTTGACTCCTGCTGGCCTGTATTCATCGTGTGTATGTGATTGCAGTATGCGGGAGGGGTTGACTCCTGCTGGCCTGTATGCAAATAAACACTGGGTGCAAAGCTCCTCTTGATTTGTACACGCATGTTCATTTCGTACGCCTGCAAGCAAATGCGAGGCGATCTGTGGTTCAATACTAAACGAGAACTTGCACATGCTGGCTGCAATCTTCATTGCAGCCGTCTTTGTTACAGATTAGGTAAACGGATGTGTTTATATTAAAGCAGGTGATTGTATGTCTGAATATTGCACATAAAAAAGTAAATCCAATCACGGGAGGCCACAGACATTTAAAAGCGCATCCTTATTTCAAGACCAACAGTGCAGCACACACAAAACTCCTTTCAGCCTGAGCACTAACTAACTATGCCACACATCTGCGCAAGCAACACTTTCTCCTTTCAGCCTAAGCACTAACCAACCATGCCACACACCGGCGCCAGCAACACTTCTTCCTTTCAGCCTGAGCACTAACCCACCATGCCACACAACTGTGCAAGCAACAATTTTTCCTTTCAGCCTGAGCATTCACCAACCATGCCACACACCGGCGCCAGCAACACTTCTTCCTTTCAGCCTGAGCACTAACCCACCATGCCACACATCTGTGCAAGCAACAATTTTTCCTTTCAGCCTGAGCACTAACCCACCATGCCACACATCTGTGCAAGCAACACTTTTTCCTTTCAGTCTGAGCAATCACCAACCATGCCACACATCAGCGCAGGCAACTTTTGCAAATTTTTCTCAGCCGAAGCACTGATTAGCCATGCTCCACATATCTGTGCAAGCAACACTTTTTCCTTTCAGCCTGGGCATTCACCAACCATGCCACACATCGGCGCAGGCAACTTTTGCAAATTTCTTTCAGCTTGAGCACTGATTAACCATGCTCCACATTTGCGCCAGCAACATTTCTTCCTTTCAGCCTGAGCATTCACCAACCGTGCCACACATCGGCGCTTGCAACTCTTGCTTTTTTCTTTTTTCTTCCAGCCTGGGCACTAAATAACCATGCCACACATTTGCACAGGTATCGCTTTTTCCTTTCAGCCTAAGCACTAACCCACCATGCCACACATCTGTGCAAGCAACACTTATTCCTTTCAGCCTAAGCAGACCCTGCCAAACACCTGCGCAGGCTTTCAGCATGATCAGACCCTGCCAAACACCTCCGCAGGTGTAAGTGGGGTCCACCCAGTCTTCTCCACGATTGCACAGGCAGACCTACGTCCTGATATTTTTCTGCAGCCACGACTTGCTGAAGTTCAATATTGAACAGGACCTCAATACTGAGCTAAATACTGCAGCTCAATTTTGAACCTCACCACTGAGCCTGACTGAACACTTATATTTCTACAGGCGAGTCAGATACCCAGTTTTCTGCTAGGCTGGCCGCTCTGCCAGGTCATCAGCCTCCCACAAACTGATGTCTGTCTGCAGCCATGACTTGCTGAAGTTCAATACTGAGCACTTGGTTTCTTGCAGGCAAGTCAGATACTCAGTTTGCTGTCACGCTGGCCGCTCTGCCAGGTCATCAGCCCCCCACAAAGTGATGCTCGCCTGCAGCCATGACTTGCTGAAGTTCAATACTGAGCACTTGGTTTCTTGCAGGCGAGTCAGATACCCAGTTTGCTGCCACGCTGGCCGCTCTGCCAGGTCATGAGCCCCCCACAAACTGATGTCTGTCTGCAGCCATGACTTGCTGAAGTTCAATACTGAACCAGACCTCAATACTGACAGCTCAATACTGAACCTCCATACTGAATCTGACTAAAGAGCTCAATACTGGACCTCTTCAATACTGAACCTCCATACTGGATCTGACTAAACACTTGATTTCTTGCAGGCGAGTCAGATACCCAGTTTGCCTCCAGGCTAGCATCTCTGCCAGGTCACCAGCCTCCCACAAACTCCTGCCCAATGGCAAATGGCACAGGTGCGCTGCTGAACTTAATTTTGGTGTGTGTGTGTGTGTGTGTGTGTGTGTGTGTATGTGTGTGTGTCTGTGTAGGAGTTGGCCAGAACCGTATATTTGGTTATTTCCCTGCCAGAAATACCGTATATATAGGGTTGGCCAGAACCATATATGTATGGTGTATATACGGTACTGTTGGCAGGGAAATTACAAAATATACGGTCATATACGGTGTCTATATACGGTTCTGGCCAACCCTATGTACATATGACACATTGGATGCATCATTTACATGATAAATGCATCATTTACATAATAAAAAAGATGGCACAGGTTGACGCCGTAGCCGTGTTGTGCAGAGCCTTAGACTAGGCAGGTTTGTGGTGCGATCATGTTTGTTTCTTGCAAATCGGACATGGACGCACTGCAAGAGGAACGCTTCTTGGTCTAATACCATCTGTCTGAATTGTGTGCTTGGACACACACACACGCACACACACACACGCACACACACACACACACACACACACTCACACACTCACACACACACACACACACACTCTCACACACACACTCACACACACACACACACACACACACACACACACACACACACACACACACACACACACACACACACAAACAAACAAACACATACACACACGATCATGCACAATCCCACAGGAAGCGGCCTTTCAGCTGCAGCTAGTTGCCCTACCCAACTCAACAATAGTGAAGCCAGGTTTGTGTGTAAAGCTGTGTGTGTGTAAAGTGTTGTGTGTGTGCTTGTGTGTGTGCATGTGTGTGCGCGCGTGTGTGTGGTTGTGGATATAAGTAGATTAATGCATACCTCTAGGTCAACGAGTGCCAGTTCTTGAAGATGCACGAGCAGTGGGAGCAAGGGAAGTGTATCCAGACATTTGTCTCACAAAAAGGGGTTATGTATGTAGACGGTTACACTAGGCAAGCTGCACGTTGCTTTTTAGGTAATTTGGCCAAGCCTAATTAACACGAGGTGCTTTGATACATCTGCTTGCACATTTGGGTGTTTCCATTCCCGCTTACTGTTGAGCTCTGCACATTTCAAACGTGCATGTGTGACATGTGCCTCCCAACAAAGTGTGACATGTGCCTCCCAACAAAGTGTGACATGTGCCTCCCAACAAAGTGTGACATGTGCCTCCCATCAAAGTGTGACATGTGCCTCCCAACAAAGTGTGACCAAGCCTGGATTGGTGCTTCGAACGCAGCACCTTGTTCCCACGGGTGTAACACATATTACACTTGTAACACATATTACGGGTGCAACACTGTAAATTTTGGTCGATACTGAAATGGACATGCCTGCCATCGCTGAAACTGAGCTATGCGTGTCATCACATGCATGCACATATCGGCAGGTGCACCCACCAATGATTGCAAGCGTCTGTTAAGATTGCGTGGCCTGTCTTACATATCAGCAGGTGCACCCACCAATGATTGCAACCGTCTGTTAAGATTGCGTGGCCTGTCTTACATATCGGCAGGTGCACCCACCAATGATTGCAACCGTCTTTTAAGATTGCGTGGCCTGTCTTACATATCGGCAGGTGCACCCACCAATGATTGCAACCGTCTGTTAAGATTGCGTGGCCTGTCTTACATATCGGCAGGTGCACCCACCAATGATTGCAACCGTCTGTTGAGATTGCGTGGCCTGTCTTACATATCGGCAGGTGCACCCACCAATGATTGCAACCGTCTTTTAAGATTGCGTGGCCTGTCTTACATATCGGCAGGTGCACCCACCAATGATTGCAACCGTCTGTTAAGATTGCGTGGCCTGTCTTACATATCGGCAGGTGCACCCACCAATTAATGCAACCGTCTGTTAAGATTGCGTGGCCTGTCTTACAT
>Ga0307945_1004545_pt1 | contig 11171 bp, 15 predicted proteins | sample OrgLakmetagen228_FD_201818 | JGI IMG/M metagenome (GOLD analysis project Ga0307945, IMG submission 201818) | Saline water microbial communities from Organic Lake, Antarctica - #228 | ecosystem: Environmental > Aquatic > Non-marine Saline and Alkaline > Saline | place: Antarctica: Organic Lake...
CTCCCTCACCGCCCCCACATTTCCCCTCCCAACCTTATCCCCCTGTCATATCACACTCAACAGCAGCACCTACAGCAGCAACAACAGCAGCAGGAACGGCAGCAGCAACAACAACAACCACAGCAACAACAGCAACAGCAACAGCGGCAGCAGCCCCAAGGACATCAGCAGCCAGAGCAAGTCCATCAACATCAGCAGCAGCAGCCCCAAGATCACCAACACCAACAACATGAAGGCTGGCCCCAAGCCCTTGCACACGACATTGAAACCCTACTGGAGTGCCGTCCTCAAGCATGGACAGCAAGCCTGGACAGCATCTTCAACCAGCCCCCACCAGCCCCAACGTCCCACAATGCAGCCATTGAGTTGCTCTTAAACCATACAAAGTGGCTGCCCCACACCCCCCCTCAGCAGCAGCCCCGACAAGACCAATAACACCAACACGGCGCAATACAGGTTTCGCCAGGTTCACTCAGCCTCAGCTCCTCCACCTTTACAGTGCGTGCAGCGACAAATTTCTTCATGCAGCCAAGCCAAACAGCTAGAATGGAAGCCTGGCAGCAATGCACAGAGTCAGCTATTACCCTAGCCGCCCCCATCCAGCCGCAAGAAGAAACGCGCCCCACAGCACTGGCTATCACGAAGGCGCTCCGAGCGCGAGTACGCCAAGTATGGAGGCTCCCATGGGAGAATAACTGGAAGGAAGTTCGGTGGCGCCTACTCCAGCATAGTGTGGTGGGAGCAGGGGGCCACGGATGGCCCATGAAGCGGGGGACAGCTTGCCCTTGTGGCTGGCAACACTCAGCTGCATCGCCACGAGCTACACAGGCACTACAGCTACGGGAGCATGTCTTTTGGACTTGTACAGGAGCTTCAGCCATCAGACGAGCCATACATCACAACCTCCCAGTTTCCGTGCAGCTGCTACCACGGCATGTGTGGCTGCTAGAGCAGCCATGCCAAACAGTGAGGAAGGAAGTGTGGTATGTTGTGTGCCTAGCTGCCCTGACTGCAATGTTAAGAGCTAGGGGTTTGATGTTTAGCACGCTAGCCAGGACAGGCGTAGACCCTGCAGTAGTAGAAACTAGGGCAATTGATCTTCTCCTCGCAGCTTTAAAAGACTTTGCAGCCTGCCAAGGTAGTGTCTCCAGTTTCTCTGACCTAGGCCAGTCTCACCCCTTTGTGTATGCTAGGCCAAACGGCTCCTTGGCTGTTCACTGCAGCTCCCTCCCTAGCGTGTCTACCGCCTTGATCTAGGTATAGGTTGGCCAGCTTCCCCTTGCTCTCGGCTCTTAGTATAACAACCCGCCTCTTGTTATCTAAACCTTTATTAGTTCATTGTACTCCTTTCGTGTCTCCCAAGTATTGGATCGTAATGTTGAGAGTGACGTGTTGGTGCAGCTGCGTTATCTGTAGGGGAACTTTCTCTTCTCTTTGGGTTGTGTTGGAGTTTGGCTTTGGCGCACCAGTCATCGCAATGGCTTAGCTGCTTTTATCCTGGCTAACTCTTAGCTTCCCTAGTTTTTATGCTGAGTGCCTCACGGTGTTGTAGCTAGATCGGCCCGTTGCTGAGTACTCTTTACTAGCCCTGTCTTCCTAAAATTTGTTCTTTTTACGTGGGCACCAAAGTACGCAGGCTTCCCTTCCTACTTTCTTTCCTATGCTTGACCTTCTCGTACACGTTTTGCCCTTCTTCTCATCACCTTGGTTGTCTGCCCTATTTTCTGTTATCGCTTCCAGCCTGCCTCTCTTGCTTCCCTTTTATTTATCAACTTTCAGTTTCATTTCAACCTCGTAGTAGGGAGTTTGGAGTTAGCTATCTCTCCTGGACCTATGTAATACGATCATAAAAAAAACTGGGAATTGAACATCATTGCCATATGGAACACCAAGGGCAGGGTCTGCCTTAATGCTCACAACAAAGACTGGCAAAAAGAACTTGCCAAAGAAATCCCTGAGGCAAAGTGGGAAATTCAAAACATGCATAACCATCCTTACCAAACAGCCTTAGGTTCCGGACAACACTCAGGACTCATCAAATGTTATTAGGTTCCCAATGACCACCCTCAAGCCTCAGAAGGCCCAGATAAGACAGGTGCCCAGATTAGCACTGACCAACCTCATAACCGGAGTATCGATAAAGCACTTCAAAACAGCTCCAGCCTAAACCTAACCCGTAAGGTAAAAGATTGGCGGGATTGGACCTACACTGATGGCAGCCTCCAAAAGAATGAAGTAGGGCAAGACACCGGATCAGGCGTTTACCACCCTCACCTAATAAATGTTTCCCACAATGTAAACCCATAAGGCATGGGTATAACCAACACCATCTCACTTGCAAAGCTAGCAGCTGTAGCAGCTGCAGTCATACACGGCTACTCACATATAGTCACAGACAACCTTACATCACTGCACCAAATTAAAAACAGCTCTCACACCCGAATCTTCATCGCCACCACATCCAAGGAGATATCCGCTATGAGCATGCCGTGTCATTTGCTGCAGGTGTGCGTGCAGGGGGCTGGCGTGAGGCAGGAGAGAGAGCCATCAAATTTGCAGCTGGCATTTTCCGCGCCACAAACACGCTTCTTAACCCATTAAAATGCCGATTATATTTTTAGAAACGCGCTCATCACACTCATAATCGCGCTTATGAGTTCCAAAAGCGCGCGTTTCTGACTCAAAAACACGCGTTTCTGACTCAAAAGCGCGCGCTTATCAGCCGTTGTTAGCGTGCAGAGCGCGAGAGTTCAGAAACGCGTTTCTGAAGCTCAGAAACGCGTTGATAACGCGAGGCTTTTTGACAGTGAAGGAGATGTCCTTCAATCCATTGCTAATCTTCATCGCCACCACATCCAAGGAGATATCCTTCAATCCATTGCTAAAGCAATCCGCCAATCACCATCGCCCATCCACTTCCTCAAAGTAAAGTCCCATGCCGGTAATATCGGTAATGAACATGCCGACGCCCTTGCTAAAAAGTCAGCCACCAACTACTCCGACATCGCGGACACCTCCATCTGAACAGCAGGCCCTGAGGGAAATCCCTTCTACAACATCCACTGGCTTACAAAAGAAGACACAGAAAACCAAACACAAACCTGTAATCATACCCATACAACAAACATGGCCCATCCTCCTCCCCCAAGGCTTTGGTACCTACCAAACCACCATGACGCCCTTCAAGCACATATGCATTTTCTCCATAAACTGGATAAATGCCAAAACTGAAGCAAGCTACCATGCGTACTACCAGCCCTTCATAAAGGATGGCACTGCCAATGGAGCCACTAGCAATACTTACCTAACATCATCCAATGTTTCCTTCAAGACTAAATGTATCATAATGAAATACAGAACAGGCCCTTTATTATAAAAAACATGCGGTATTGTTCAAACTCTCAACAACTCAAACCTGCCCCCTCTGCCCACAATTAGACGGTGTGCCCTACACATCCTTTCTGGGTGTCAACAAACACAAACAAGGATCACTGAAGACATAATTTAGCATGCCGCATGATCTTTAAGGCTATCAGCAAAACAGGCTCCTTAGGGTCATGCATTATCGCCAAAGATATAGGCAGCAACGAACGGATGACCATGCAGAATCTCCAGATTCCTGAAAGCCGAAAGTAGAATTGTTCCCAAATGGCTCTTCCTACCCCGCTTCTCAGATTAAGACAGAATTACCTCCAGCCGCCCAGATTTTGTGCTACCATCGCTGCAACAAAACAAATTAATGTAGGGGGGTGGGTTCTTCGTAGTGGCAGGAGGGGGCAATTGACTGGGAGCACCCCAGCAGCACCGCCAGCCACCAGTGGAGCCACCAACCCCAGACAGCACCGATCTGAAGACCTCAGCAAGCCTCGGCGTGACATCCACCTCGTTGAGATCAAGTATTGTGATGACACCAGACCTCAGAACCAGCTGAACGCCGCAAAGGAACAGTGCAAAGATCTCTGCAACATTCTCCAATCAAGGAGCCTCCGTTACTCTCCACATCATCCTTTTGGGTGTGGGTGGCATCATCTACAAAACTCATACTCTGAAGCCTTTCAAGGTACTGGGTCTTGATTCTCAAAGAGTTAAGAAGCTTGCCTCCAAGCTCCATGTGCGCTCTGTGAACTTTGCTGCTAAACTTGTCCATACTAGACGTGCCCTTTCCAGTACTGTTATCAACTCTCATCAGGAGCCGGTTTTAGGCCAAGCCTGCAACCCTCTAAATCCCCATTGATTTTTCCTTTCCTTTTTGCGGTGGAGGAGCTTTACGGTACTCGGTACCAAAGTGGCTCCTTCTCCTTAATTAATGTGGGGAGTGGTTTTCACTGCCTGCACAGTTTTTCTTTTTCTTTTTCTTTTAGCAAAAGCTTGACGCCCTTGAAGGCTCTCATGCCTCAACACGGCAAACACTAAACATAATACGCACAGCAATCATCCCTAGTCTGGCCTATGCCTTTGCGGTCACACCATGCTCCTACCCAGACCTGGATAAGTTGGATACACAATGATTGGAAGGGTGATCAAAAGCAAACACAACTTGTGGCGAAGCACACTGACTGCCATGATCCGTGAAGATGTCCATAGTTTTGATTGGGTGCCCCCTCCCATCTACGTGGAATACCACAGGCGCTCAGCAGTAGCACTCGCTCGTAACAAGCCTAGAAGACCCTTATGAACGTCACCAATCTGTGACCATGCATCTCCTGACCCACCAGGTCGCCCAACTCAAGGCCCTTGCCACTACATTCCTTTCCACAGGAGAAGGAACGTCGCTACCTATAAAACGGCAACTCAACCTACATATGCAAGCACGTCAACTCGCTAGCAACCACGCCAGCAAACTCCACTTAGCCTTGAAAAGAAACAGCACGTTTTTAGACGATCTCAAACTCAGAAGTCACCTCTGCCCGCAAGCCCCCCCCCCCCCAACATTAGCCACCCTCATCAATTGTATCACCAAACTGCTTATGGACCTAGGCATTACTGGCTTCCATGACCTCACATCAGCCAACGAAAAATACATTGTCTCTGGGAAACAAAAACAATTACACTCGAGTCTCCAAAAAGCACATCATAGCCCTAAATAGGCTTGCTGCCATTGCTAACCTGCCTGGAGCACAAGAGCTAAGCCCAACATCAATTGCACAAAATTTTCAAGATAGGAATCCAGAACAGTCTATCCTAGTACTTAATTACCGCAAAATAAACAGACAAGCCATGTTTTGCTGTTGCGCTCTCTAGGGTGAACTTATTTTACAAATCATACATCTTGACTGAAGGCCTCCTTCTTGTAAACCTTGTAAACCTTGTAAAGATTACCAGTACATTTTCTATTACCCGGAAAATAACAGATAGAAGCCGCTACTCTAGGGCAAAGGTTAAAAATAGCAATAGTAGGAATTTACAAGTATTTGATAGTTTAATTCTTTGTGCCATCGTATGGTGGTACAGAACATGAAAGACTATGCGAGATGCGTAGTACGTGTTGAGGACCAGTGCAAGCCTAGTCTTCCTGTGTCCGAATGAAACTAAAATTATAAAGATGATTTAATATAGTGCCCTGCTCGTACATGCATTAACCAGATGCTGCATCAAATTCTAAGCTATGATTGTCTACCTATTAAGGCAATGGGTCTGCGTTGGATTTCACCACTCCGGCCTTAATCAGCAAGCTGTTAAGAGATCTAAGTGCCATCATGTCAGCATCTGGGAAGACTACGGGGCGTGTCAGCTGCAAGAACAAAGGTAGGGCGTTTCTAGGTATGTTGCAGAGAAAAGCTTTGTGTTTCTGACGTGGGGGCAGTGTGGATCCGAATCAGTTGTATGTAAAGGGGAAATCAGCAATAATTTGCCTAACATTTTGAACCGATGTAAAAAACCTCATCATATTTATCCCGCACCCCATTTTTCATTCTGTTATTTGAATCCCACACCTTCCCGGACCCCAAAGAAAAAGAGTAACCCTGCAGGGTTGTTCTAGGCTTGTTCAGCACCACTGCTCGTGACTTGCGTCCCAAAAGCGTTATTTCGTCGGCTCCGCACAACCTTGCAGAGTGACAATGTATGTATTGTACGCAGGCTTGTGCGACCACGCCGTCCTAGAGCAACTTTGCCCGTATTTATGGTACCATACCGTATTACGCCAAACCGTACTGAACAAAGAAGGTGGAGTTGACTAGTACGGTCTTGATTCGTACCAGACGGTGGTCACCGTACAGTGCGATTTTGGTGTAATTTGGCCGTTTGGCTCCAATTTCGGCCCAAAACACTTGTTTTCTTTTTGCAACAATTGTTCAAGTATAAAACGGCAATTGTTAACCAGGAATCAAGTACTGCATCCGACTTTGAGTTTCCTTGCAAGTCACTGCTGGGACCTTCCCCCAAGCTGATGCAGCCCCAACCCAGCCTCAGGGTCGTTCAGAAAAGCGTTGTATGGCGTCAACGCGTGAGAGGGTACGCTGGAGGTGGAAATGGGAGGTTTTGGAGTGGAGAGGCCTTTCTGAGGCCATTATTGCACTGGCAGTGCCAGCTTGGACCGTACTGTACACCGGACCGTATTTAACCGTCTAGACGGTAAAATGCGGTCGCCAAAATTCGTAAATACGCCGTGTTTTACAAAAAGACGGTCTGTACTATCTGTGCAATGCGTGCGTGTATGTGTGTTTGTCTGTGTGTGTGCCTGTGTATTTATGCATGTGCATGTACGTGTGTATGCGTGAGTGCACGCCTTATGTGAATTTGTGCGCACACGTGTGTATGTGTGTATGTATGTATGTATGTGTGTGTGTTTGCGTGCGGGTATGAGCGTGCGTGCGTGTGTGTGTGTGAGTGTGTGTGTGTGTGTGTGTGGATGTATGTGTGTGCGCGCGTGTGTGTGCACCTTGCTGCACCATATACGCTGCAGTGGTGTGCATGGGGCTGTGCTGGAGGCTTTGCTGTGGCTGTTCCCTGTCTGCTAAGAGGACAAGGCAGGTGCGAGCATTTACAAGCTGGAACACACCCGGGCCCCTGACACAGCAAGCGCAACCAGGAAAGTGTGCTGATGGATACTGCACCAGCAGGGAATGGTCTGGGGACTTGGCTGAGGAATTTTGGGCAGCTGCCATAATAATGTGCTCTGAAACTTTACGGCAATCCAGGGCCTTAAACATTGTTTGCCACAGTACGAGTTTTTGTTACGAGCCTATGTCAAGTTTCAGCACAGGAGGTGCCCTGGGAGACCCTGGGCCAGAGTTTGCTTGGCAACAATTTTGTCGAGAATCAGGCCCTGCCGCTCGGTGCCATGGGTGGGCCTGGGGAAGCTTGTGTGAAGTTCTGTGGGAAGTAATCAACGCTAGGAGCTCACGCCCCCACGAGGAGGGCTTCGCCAAAGAAAATATTTCAAGTAACCGCCCCCCTGTTCACTCGGGCCTCTTTTCACAATTGTTCAAAGCAAAGGAGTTGGATTCTTGCACCAAGCCAAACAACTGTTGTTGCAAGTCTGCTACGCCCTGGAAATCTCAAAAAATCAATTTATTTCTCATCTGCATACACCGACCGCCCACTTAAAAAGATAAATATTAAACAGGAGACCGTAGTTGTCATAACTTTTTGTTGTCACGTGTCGATTGAGATATATTTTACATCTTTGGAATCCTGACATTGAGAGCTAACAGTTGGTATATAAATGAGTTGATTCTGAGGGGTTGGTGGGTGGCCTTTTGGGGGGACTCGGAAAAATTGGAGGGGGTCTCCAAAAAAATTCAAGCAAATAGTTAATATATTTTTGGATATCTCAGCTCAAGCCCGTTTGATTGGGAATTTTGTTGGGTGATTTGATTAAAGGGGGGGTCTGGGTGCCTGGTCACAGAAATGCATGGAATGCCTCCAAGGAGGTCGCGGGGGTGTGTTCAGGCAAATTACCAGCAATTGAGTCCAAACATGCAGTTAACGTATTGCATCATGCACAAGTTGCATGAATAAAATAAAAAGGTGCTTTGGCAAAGGTGCTTAGGCTGGATTTTTGCACTAAACAGGTGGTCAGTGCAAGAGCGTATGCAAACCAGTTTTTGTCCTACAACTCTTTACGCATTAAAATAATAGACATGAGAACTTTGCAGGCATATAGCTGCTTAAATTCTGAGCAGATTGACACCCATTTTAATAGTGTGGGGGGTCAGGAAAGGGGGGTTTGGGGGGTGGGTGGTCATTTTGGGCCGGAGGCCAAAAATTTACACGTGACTGTCAGAAATTGTTTTTTCCAGGAGCCCTGATATAGGTATTTCATAATAGTGCAGTCACCCTGTGGGGCAAAACACGATATTTATGATACTTATTTTCTCCGTGGCCGTCCCATGCATTGACCTTGCCCCTTTCCTGGCCTCACAATGCCAGCACTTATGAACTAGCTATTATCTCCCCTTCACCATAATCAGGACCTTCAAGTTGTGTTGGGTAGGATAACCTTTTTTTGGCAAAGCCCCCCTCGTGGGGGCGTGAGCCCCTAGCGTTGATGGCTTCCCACCGCACTTCACACAGGCCTCCCCAGGCTCACCCAGGCCACCCCACGGGCTGAAACTTGACATAGGCTCCTAATTAAACTTTCTACCGCACCAGATGAATCCTGGGACCCTGGGGTGCGGTGTGTCAAGATGTTGAGTAACATTTTGTTTTGGCAGTCCAGCCCTCCTTCCCAGGCCCATCCACGGCACCTCCCGGGCTGAGACTCGACATAGGCTCCTAGCCAATCTTTCTACCGGGGCGGATGAAATCTGGGACCCTGGGGTGCCGTGTGTAAAGTTTTACAACTTTTATGTTTGGAAGCTCTAGGAAGCTGCCCAGGACTCCTCAGCCATGCCCCCGGACCACTTCCTGATGGTGCAGCATCCATCAGCACACTTTCCTGGCTGCAAATACTGCGTCAGGGGCCCTCAGTTGTGTTCCGGCTGCAGAGTTCACGGTTGACCATGCAAGCAGAATCCGGTAATATTCATTTCGATGGGCTATACAATTTTAGTTTGGTCAGTTGGTCATTACGCGCGGAAGTTTGCTTGGACGGGACCCTTCAGGAACACGGTCCGTGTTGGCTTGGACTGTTCGCGGGGCATGGAGCGCACGGTGCAGGTGCTTGCCGTGCGCTGGTTGTTGAAGCAGAGTTCAGACATCCAGCCTGGGCACCAAGCTCGCACCTGCCCTCTCAACAGACAGGGAAAAGCAGAAGCAGCACATCCTCACGCCCGTTTCAGCAAAGGCTACTCCAGCACAGCGCCATGCACACCACTGCAGCATCTGTGGGGCGGCAAGACACACACAAAGGTGTGCCTGCACACACGCACACATGTGCACGCACACATGCACACATGCATGCGCACGTGCGCACACATACAACAAACACAAACGCACGCGCACAAACACACAGACACGCGTGAGCACACATAAATACGCACAAACACACAGGCACACACGCGCGCACACACACATACACACAAACATACACGCGCGCACACACACTCACACGCACACATGCATATGCACGCACACGTTGCACGCGTTATGGGCTACGCCAATTTTCAGCATCGCTAGCTCCCACACTTGTCTTTGCATGTGTGCAAATCAAACAGGCCTTGCCTGGCCAAAGCCACACTGCCAAGGCCACACTGCGTGGCTTGCAGTTTCATGAATGTCAGAGCACAACAAAACAATTGCTCACATACTATACCAATCTACGCCCTTCAAATTTTTGAGGCCTGAATATTCATACTGCAACTTTGTGTGAACGTGAAAATGTGGCATGTGGCCGAGAAGGCACGGACGGGGATTGCTGCATGCAAGAGGCTAAACATTCTGCTAAAATGAAAAACTGGTCCCGTTTAAAATTGAATGTAATCATTGTTTTTGTCCACAACTCTAAGAGCAAAATCAGGCTAAACTCGTGGCAGGTGTAGAGCGGCAGATCCTTCTGTCATTTTCCCTTGCCCCTTGTGTAAGTCCCTCCCACTCGCAGGCATTCCCAGTTCCCCTGCCCCCAAATGATGTTGCAGCATCATTGAATGATATTAAAACTGCTTGTATCCTGAGCAGAGCCTAATCAATCTGCATGCTCAGAAATGCACAGCTTCCCTGTTTCAGTGGGTGCAAATCAGGCATTGGACCCCTAACATCTCCTTGGAATGCCAAAGTTTCAGCAAAGGTTAATGATGGAGATGATATAAGAACAGTCTGCTGCGTCCAGATGAGGTGGAGGGGGCTTCAAACTGGATAAAAGCTCATTGGCAATGTTAGGGGGCCATTGCCCGGGACGACCCTGTGCGCCTTTAATCAAGCTGAGAGCCTTTTTTGGACAAAAGGCCGCGCCAGAAAGCAAGGCTTCACGAACAGAATAAGCTCTTATTTCACCCTCACCTTCTGGTCCTTCTTCTTAAACAAGGCAGCCAGCAAACCCTTGATTCCTTTCTCTGGTTGTTCTTCTGAGCTCTCCTCTTCCTCTGTTGGCTCATACGCAAATGAGAAAGCGCGCTTGAGGTCTGCTGGCTTTGCAGGAATAGGGGCATCAAAATGGCCAGGAATGACTTTGTTAAAGTCCCAATCGCTGCAAATGCTGTCCACCCAGCGGCGCGTCTGAAAAATGGGATTCACATTTGATAGTCCGTGTGAAAAGGGTAGAAGGCAGGTCTGGAATCTCGCTTGCTGACACAGGCTGAAACACCAAGTGAAATGTTTGGAAGCTCTGGGCATTGAATTGAGTAGGTAAGCCTTGTGGCAAGAGCGAAAGGCGGAGCAGCAAACTACTCTCACCAATCAAGGGGTTCACCAAGTGTGATGCAGTAGCATTCTCAAAAGTTTGCAAAATTTTGCATCTGCGGTGTAGGAGCAGCAGCACGCAGCACTCACCGTCTTCGGCACTTTGGAGTAAACGAGTGTCTCGACGACAGGCCCAACAATTAAGCGATTGGCAACGGCGTCAAAAGAGGCCTACAACAGTTTGGTAGATAAGCTGTCATCTCGTCCAAAAGGCCGTGTATAAAGCTGAGGCTTGTGTGAGATGCAGTTGTGCTAAATGTAATCAGCTTCTGCTGCTGCTGCTGCTGCTGCTGCTGCTGCTCTCTCTCTCTCTCTCTGTCTCTCTCTTTCTCTCTCTCTCTCTCTCTCTCTCTCTCTCTCTCTCTCTCTCTCTCTCTCTCTCTCTCTCTCTC
>Ga0307945_1004546_pt1 | contig 11171 bp, 15 predicted proteins | sample OrgLakmetagen228_FD_201818 | JGI IMG/M metagenome (GOLD analysis project Ga0307945, IMG submission 201818) | Saline water microbial communities from Organic Lake, Antarctica - #228 | ecosystem: Environmental > Aquatic > Non-marine Saline and Alkaline > Saline | place: Antarctica: Organic Lake...
GTGCGTGACCCGCAGAGCCCGCTGGCGCAGACACCCCTCGCGAGGGCCACGTGAAGAGGAGACGGCGAGGCTGGTCTCCTGATAACCATGCATAACCAACACAGGTCGCCAGACCCGACAAAAATTTGAGAGAGCCACTGCAACGAGTACAGACGACGAGTACAGTGGCTCTATCAGTGGCTCTATTTTTTTTTTTTTTACCTTTTTTTTTTTTACCTTTTTTTTTTTTTTACCTTTTTGAAAGAATGTTTAAGACTCTGCGTGTGTTTGCTCCTTCAAGCTCTGAATTCATTCCTTTCTTAACTTGTCATCACAGTATCACTGATTTTGAGATCAATGCATTCCTGAATCAAGACTCATACAGACTCCTCAAGTTTGTGTCAGATTTAGTTTCAATTTTCGACACTGGTTGATTTTGTTTCACCAGCCAATTGCCATCAGCCAGAGACTCGGGCTGTAGGCCATCCTTGTAAACCTTGTAACCCTTGACAATAAAAAGAGCCTGATGGAGAGCCACAAGAGCCGCCACAACAAGAGCCGCAAGCAGTTCAGGCGTGCTAACTAGACACCAGAATGTATAACCCAAGGGGAGGAAGCAAGCTTTTGAGCTCTTTGAGATCCAAGACCCAGCTCTTCAAAAGGCCCAATGTGTGATTATTGTAAGTGGCGCCACGCTAAATTGCAACCGTTGTGTCTTCCTTTGCGAATGGTTGGTTTCCAGGCTTTTTCCAAGCTTCTGCTCATATGCCCCCTGAGGCATACATAGTGATTTATCTTTACCTTACCTTAGTGGTCGGTTGGCTGACTGGCACACCAATGTTTTTTTGGGATTGCTTACAAGATCAAAGCAGAACAATAGGTCATTGTTGAGACTTGCAATAACCAGCTTATTGGACAAAAAGAGTTGGACTTCGACTGCAATCATTCAAGTAAGTAATTTATTGCTTCCACGGGTGGTGCTCAACTTTTATTACCGGGTACACTTAAGTCTGCGTGCACATAACCTTTCAAATTAGAGTCGGCTTAACAGAAACAACTTTTATAGCATACCAACAAATCTGCATTTCTGCCCTACCTTCACCTGCAAAGCACCAACTCACAACCGAGCACAGAAACAAGAGAGCAAAGCTAAAGGCAGTAAAACCCGCTCCCCAGCACGGGAGTTCAGCAGCGTAATTGATAGTGTACACGGACGCACACAACCGCCGCCGGTTGTAATAATGCACAGCCAGCGCCTAAGCAAAACAAGCGGCCTGCACAAAGTGGGGCACATGAAGTGGCCTCAGGGTCTGCCCAAGATAAGTGCGGACCCCCTTTTCAGGCTCATACATACATGAACAAAGTGAGCGTTGACACTGCCAATGCCATCAGAAAAATACTGTCTTATTACGACCCTGCACCTTTTGCAAGACCCATGACATCACAGCAGTAATTGCTGCTGCTGATGCAGTCTGGGGTGGTCGTGGCTGTGCTGCCTCATTACGACCCTGCACCTTTTGCAAGACCCATGACATCACAGCAGTGATTGTTGCTGATGATGCAGTCTGGGGTGGTCGTGGCTGTGCTGCCTTGTCCACGAGCCCATACACCATGACCCCCTTTGCTCCAGCAGCACTTGCTGCCGTCACACAATGCAGCAATACCAGCGTCTACCTGCACATTGCTGAGCGCATTGCTGCTGACCTTGCATGCCCTTGCGATGACGATGCTGTCCTGGCCTGTGACATACACGCCACTGCCTCCCTCACTCCAGCAGCACTCACACTTTGACAGCTCACAAAGCCCACCGTCATCGACTTGGACATTACTGTAGCAATTGCTGCAGATCATGCCCCCAGTGGCCACGACTGAGCTGCCGGAGCCACGGACCCTCACACCACTGCCACCCTTGCTATAGTCGCACCTACATTTGTTAGACAGCTGACAGCAACTGCGCCCTTCAACGTCCAAGTTGCAGAGGGCATTGCTGCACATGCTGCAGCCATAGGCTGTGACTGAGCTGCCCCCACTGGCCCACACGCCGCTACCTTTTTTGCTCCAATTGCAGTCACACTCGCGCAGGCTGCAGGTGCTCCCATCCTTCACAATCACGTTGGCCAGGGCATTGCTGCTTATATCACAGCCACTAGCACTGAGCGTGGCTGCTTGCACTCGCACACCACTACCTTGCTCACTCCAACTGCACACACAGTGGTCAGACAGCTCACAGGCCCCACCGTCATCGACCTGCACATTGTTGTTGAAGTTGCTGCACACCCTGCTGCCCCTGGCCCTCAACAAACTGCCCGTGCCTGTGACCAACACGCCCCCCCCTGCTTTGCTCCAGCTACACTCACAGCTGCCGGACAGCTGGCAGGAGCCGCCCTGCACCACTTGCACATTGCTGCCATGGTTGCTGCTGATGCTGCAGCCCGAGGCGGTGACCGCACTGCCCGACACCCACGCGCCGCTGTTCGTACTTGACTGCCCGAGGTTGCAGTTCACTAGGGTACAGGTGGTGCCCCCTTTTGCTCGCAGGTTGGCCAACTGGTTACCTACGGCTGAGCTGTCTCTGGCGTCCAAGCTGCTGCCATCGACATCCCAGCCATGCCCCCCATTGTCACTGGAGGTGCAACCCTTCAAGGCCACAGCACCACCTGCAAGATTTGGGTTGGCCAGAATTGTATACATGCACCGTATATGACCGTATATTTGGTGATTTCCCTGCCAAAAATACCGTATATATATATATGGTTTTGGCCAACCTTATGAAAGATGCATGACGGCAGGTGATTCGGGCTGGCCATTTCAAGCAGCAAGGTGTGTTATCGTGGAGGTGGTGATCTAGTGATTGTGTGTGGATGCCAAACGCCAATCTAGTGATTGGTGTGTGGATGCCATTCTAGTGATTGGTGCGTGCATGCCATACACCAATCTAGTGCAGTGGATGCCAAACACCAATCTAGTGCAGTGGGTGCCAAACACCAATCTAGTGCAGTGGTTGCCAAACACCAATCTAGTGCAGTGGATGCCTGCCACTAGCAGTGGAGGGAGGATGCGGGGTTTCATCAAGCCACGGCTGCTGCTGCTGCCTGGGCTATAATCGTGCACTGTGCTTGTTGAGAAAGTGTGGAGTGTGGAGAATATATTTGCGGCTGTGTGAGGCTTAGAAGTTCCGGGTGTGGCTGAGTATGTGTGCATATATGTGTGTGTGTCATGTGCAGGTGTTTGTGCGCGTGTGTCCGTGCCTGTGCATGTGTGTGTGTGTGCGCTCAAATGATGCAATGACAGCACTTGCTCGCACCTTTAGAAACAACGAGGCCGGTGCCAGTGCTGCTAAACAATGAGGCCGGTGCTAAACAATGAGGCCGGTGCTGAACAATGAGGCCGTTGCCAGTGCTGCAACGAAAGCTGCAGCGTTCGGCGACAAAACTGCTGTCGCACCTTTAGAAACAACGAGGCCGGTGCCAGTGCTGCTACGAAAGCTGCAGCGTTTAGCGACAAAACTGCTGTCGCACCTTTAGAAACAACGAGGCCGGTGCCGGTGCTGCTACGAAAGCTGCAGCGTTCGGCGATAAAACTGCTGTCGCACCTTTAGAAACAACGAGGCCGGTGCCAGTGCTGCTACGAAAGCTGCAGCGTTCGGCGATAAAACTGCTGTCGCACCTTTAGAAACAACGAGGCCGGTGCCAGTGCTGCTACGAAAGTTACAGCGTTCGGCGACAAAACTGCTGTCGCTGCTGCCGCCCCCTTGCACACGCACTGCTGCATTGCAACCTCCATCCACACTTGAGTTGACTATCCTCACAGTGCTCGGCTGATGAACGAAGAGGACGCAGTCCTGTTGCCCTATACCCTTGAGTCCGAGGTTGGACATGCATACATGTTGTGCGGTGCCGATACTTAACTGCATCGCAGGTACGTGCACAATAGAGCGTGAGGTTTATGTCTGAGATGAATAATTCGGAACAGCATGTGTGCACACCAATTTGCAATAGATCAATTTACGATTGGTTGTGTTTGTATGCGTGTGTGTGTGTGTGTAAGTGTGTAGAGGGTAAGCAATAAGGCCTAGAGTGTACGAGAGCCTTCAGTTTACACACGAATATTTAATGACGGTCAATTTTTACATTGATAACAGAACAGTCAAAGGTCTTGCTTATGAGTTTTGACCGGAGGGTTGAGTTGGTGATCTGGTGATCTGAAGAAAAGCAGGGAAGAGCTCGCCTGCTGAGTCCACGAACTATCAACTTTCAACCCACATGATGTGGTAAACAACCCCCCCCCTACACAAACACACACACGCACACACGCGCGCACACACGCACACACGCACACACACACACATACAAAAAACAACTTAAACTCACATAGCTGTTGCCCGGCAGCTCCAGGGTGCCATTTTGCAGGGTGACCTTACACTTTGGCTGCAGCAGGCTCCCTTTCAGGCTACCCGTGAAACGAAAGCCTCCCAGGTCCACTACGACACTAGCCTGTGCCTCTGCCCCGGCCGCTATCGCATCTTGCACCGAAGTCAGAAGGCCATCGTTTAGCTTGTACAGCAACGCTGTCTGAGAGCTCTGTGGGGCGGGACAAGAAAAAGCTAGGCGGTGTGTCGTTGATACTACATGGGCCACTATACGCGGACGCATGATACTACTAGTTCGTGCTCTTGTGCAGCGCTTGTGGCATCGTCTGTTTGTTTAGTTGTGCTGTCACAGATGTGGGAGCACAGCACAGCTGCTGCACGCACGGATTGCTATTGCACAGCTTGAAGCCAGCGAGGGCGAAGTCTATTAAATTTGCCGAAACCAAAATTTGCTGTGATATCTCCTAGACAGAACAGCGACGCTGACCCACATGCGTTTGTGTGTGTGTGCGCACGTTTGTGTGTGTGTTTGTGCGTGTGTGTGCTTGTGTGTTCATGTGTGTTTGTGTGTATGTGTGTGTGCTCGATGCCGCGAAGTCAGATGTCAGTGCGAAGCCAACTGTACTAGCAACCCGTGGTGTGTGCATGTGTGTTTGTATGTGTGTGTGTGCTTGTGCACTCTTTTCTGCACCCACACCCACATACACACGCACGTACGCACGCACACACACACACGCACACACACACACACACTCACATAGCAGGGAGACCTGAAAACTGTGTCGCTTGAGTGCTTCATCAATGTTTTTTTCTGGCCTTGTGCGTCTCATGCATTTGGTGGTTACACCTGGCCTTGTGCGTCTCATGCATCTGATGGTTACACCGCTAGGCGAATAAAAGGAGAAGGATTAATTAGCTGTGCTTTGTGAAGCCAGCTGCTAAAGTGCATGTGGAATGATAAAGTGAGTGAAGCAAGTGGCCTTGCAAAACGTACCCTTGGGGAACTGCAGTTTGAGGCTGGACTGGTTGGGTTGCCCCCCTCAAAGGCACGAGACATGCGTAACCCAATGTTCAGCTTTGCCTGCAACAGAGTACAGCAGAGGTGATTCACACTCCGTTGCAATGCGCACAACTTGCAGGTAAATAACGAACGCATACTTTTTAGACATATGTTGCTAGATAGATATGTGTTTCTGCACACGCAAGGGGGTCGCAGTAGTTTCGTAATTTCCATATTTCCGTGCTTTAACGACTAAAGTCTCTCACACCTCCATCTCCTTGTTGATGTCCCCCCCATCCTGTGACGATCCGTGCTCTTCAAGCGGACTACTGAGGTTGTTATTCAACTTTCCGCTGCCGCTGGGAGTGCTGTTGGCGCTTGGGGTGTTGCTGAGGAACACTCTGTTAGCCGCGCGGCAGTGAGCCTACATGTTGATTAGTGTGCGGCGCCAAACAGCAGGAATTCATCAACGGTGTTGGGCGCAAAATAATCTCTTACATGCAGCAGCAGAACAGCATTCTTCTGCGAACGTCTCACAATCCAAAACACGGCTTCATCGTTTGCATTCAATTAATACAAACTGCATCTAGACTCACCCTACACTGCGGGCATTCCTTTTTATGGTTTAGGCTTTGCTCCACGCAGTCCTTGTGAAAGATATGCCCTACATTTGCATCAAGGAGTGGCGTTTTCCGAGAAGGGTCATGCAAGCGTTGCAAGAGTCATGCAAGCGCACCGGCTACCAGCATACAGGGTTCTTACCACAGGGAATCAGGCAAGCCCAGTTTGTGCCTTCATCAACTGTGTCGTCCAGACTGCACGTGAGAACAAGGAACTTCTAAGTGAAAAGTGCTATAGACTTAGAAGGCACTTCATACAAAGGAGCTCACCATATCGAGCACTCGGCGCTCATGGGTTACGATTCTGGAGGAAAGAATGTTGGGGTTGAGCTAGTACGCGAGGTATTTGTAGTTTGTTAGAGGGGGTTTACCAGATTTGATGGAATAAAGCGAATCGTCATGCAAAACAAATAGCAAGACATAATGCAAAACGAATATAGTTGAAGGTTTCAAGGAGGGCACAGGAAAAAAACGGGGGGGCTTGAAAAAGTTATACTTTTGCGGCTTCCGGAAATTCATTCCTTACAACACTGTATAATTAAATCAGTATTAAACACACATTCTTGCATGAGTCACAACCAATTGAGACTCGATACGTATGCTCGTCCCTAGAGGCGCATTGTGGAAGGCAATAGTGATGACGGGAAATGATGTCAAACACGGGGGAGTACGAGGGGTGACATGCACCCTCCCCGCAGCCTTCCATTCTGATTCTACCAACAGCGAGGAAACAAGGGTGCCAGTAGAGGACCAGTCCTCATGCGCTGGAGTCCTGCATCATGAGGGCAGCAGTAGCAGCATGCAGCCAGAGTGAGTGGCTTAGTGCACATTCGGCACACGTAACCCCAGCACACAAACGGAGAGCGAGAGCATGTGCAAGCGCATGCTCTCGCTTCATAAACAGAAACACAATCACACGCACACGCTAACACGTGCACGCGCACACGCACGAGCACATACACACTTGCATTAACTCACACGCACAAGCGAGCACAATTGTTCTCAGACTCGCAGAAACACGCACTTGCAGGAGCACACACGTAAGAGCACACAGACATACATGCGCAGATACACACAAACACATACACGCACGCACGCGCACACACACAACGCACACTCTTACACACACATCCTCTCCCGATCCCACACTCTCACCCCCAGCGTATCCCCCCAGCGCGTGCCCCCCCTCAAGAGCCAAAAACGCAAGGCTGCAGAGGCCCTGCTGTCTGGCCGCTACAGCACACCGGCACCTCTACACGCCAACAACATTCCGTACAGCGCCCCCGTGTCTGGACTCCTTCTCCCACCGTCCGCCCTCACCTCCACCCCTTTTGGAGACCCCCTCTCTCCATTTTTCCTGTACCCCCCTCCCACCTTGCAATCTCCCTTGACCACTCAAACTGCCCACGATTCCCATTCCTGCCCCCAATGTCCGCATCAAGAACAACAGGGGCTGTTTAACCCAGACCTTCCGCATTCAATACACCACCACTCCAACCCCCAACACCAACACCACTCTTTCGCACACTCCGGCCTGCAGCACCACACACCACAGCACCACACACAGCTACCCTCAACGACCCCTGTATGGCTCCATATACACGACCAGCAGCAGCAGCAGCAGCCGCCACAGCAGCAACAGCCGTCCCACTCGCTACGGCATTCAGCACCCCCTTTTCACGTCTCCCCTCAACAACCCCACATGACGTCCCAGAAACGTACGCACTCCACCATCACTCATTCCCCCACCCGCGCTCCCCCTCAAGGCGAATTGCCAAATAAGCGGCAGCGCATTGACATCAGCGCGCACGCAGCGACTGCTGCCCACTTGGACCCCTCTCAAGCGCACGTAAGCCATGCACGCACGAACGTCGTCAAAACGAGCGTTCCGCGCCATGTGGCAGCGTGCTCACCAAGCTGTACATCTCCGGAGCCCTGGTGCAGATTTGATGTGAGTGTGGGTGGGTGGGGGAGGGGGAGGGGGATGGAGAGGGTTGTGTGAAAGAAGGATGCATGACTCCGTGTTTTTTGTTTTGTGTGGCTCTGTACTTGTGGCTGTGTGCTCCTCGTTGGGAAGCTGTGCACCCCTGGGGTGCTGATTGGTGTGAATGCATGATCTGGTTCACATGCAAGGCCGCATCTTGTTGCTGCGCGTTTGTCTAGCAGCACCAGCTCACACACACCTCACACACACCCTCCGGTGCGGGATCTGATGAGTGCGTCGGTGAGGTTTGTCTGCGAGCATGTGTATCAATGTTTTGCCTAAGGGGCTGCCTGCTTTACACACTACCTGTACATCTCTGCAGATGTTTTAGGTGTGAGTGTATGCAGCTATTTTAGGTGTGAGTGTACATGTCTGCAGCTATTTTAGGTGTGAGTGTCTGCAGCTATTTTAGGTGTGAGTGTACATCTCTGCAGCTATTTTAGGTGTGAGTGTACATCTCTGCAGCTATTTTAGGTGTGAGTGTGCATCTCTGCAGCTAATTTAGGTGTGAGTGTACATCTCTGCAGCTGTTTTAGGTGTGAGTCTATGCAGCTATTTTAGGTGTGAGTGTATGCAGCTATTTTAGGTGTGAGTGTACGCGCGTGAACACGCTCGCGTTGGGACGTAGGTTCTTACCTAGGGTTTACCTTGCCTTGCACACACATACACACCCTTTCTCACTCTCTCTCTCTCTCTCTCTCTCTCTCTCTCTCCCTCCCCCTCTCTCTCTCTCTCTCTCTCTCTCTCACACACACACACACACACACACACACACACACACACATGCACACACACGCGCGCGACTGCAGGTGCGCATCCCTCACGTGGACTGGCAGGGTGTGTTTAGGCAGAGTCCCGCTAGCTACTCCTACTCAGTCATCAGTAAGGGCTACGAAAAATACTTCATAGGCGGAGGGCTTGAGGTATGTTGTGTTTGATCAGCAGTCTTCTCAAAATGCTGCGCTCATACCCTGCTACCAATTATGCCTGCATCACGTACGTTACGGGCAATGGATTTTTGAGCTACGGATGTGTTCGTTTGGCGGTCTGTTTTTGAAACAAAACAAATTCATTTTCTGCCACCATTGAGGCCTGCAACAAGAACAGATGGGCAGTGTGTAGGGTTGGCCAGAACCGTATATTTGGTGATTTCCAAGCCAAAAATACCGTATGTACACCGTATACATATGGTTCTGGCCAACCTTAGCAGTGTGATTTGGAACCTGGGTTCGAGCTTAAGTGCGGCTGCTGCTACTGCTTCAGTGGTGGTGAATTATTGGTTTGTGTCTGTTCCTTGGTTTTTGCCCCTAAGAATTTAACAGTGTGTTTGTTTGGTGGAAAGGTGGTCACTCTTTTGCCCTGTTAAACAGTACTACTTCAGTGGTGGTGAATTGTGGTTTGTGTCTGTTTTTTGGTTTTTGCACCCTAGAAATCCAAGAGTGTGTTTGTTTGGTGGAAAGGTGGTCACTCCTTTGCCCTAATAAACGGAACTGCTGCATGGTCAAAGGGCTGGACCTAAGCGCGTGTGTGTGTTTGTGTGTGTGTGTGTGTGTGTGTGAGTGTGTGTGTGCACTTACGTGCGTGCTCTTGCGTATGTGTGAGCGTACGTGCGTGTGCGCTTGCGTATTTGTTGCGTATTAGGTTTTCCTCTGCTACAAGTGAAGTACCAGTAAGGCCCATTTTCCAGATGTGTGCAGGCTGTAAGGCCAGTTAGCAGATGCAACATGTTGGTGTATGGCATAGCAGGTGCAATATCTGAATACAACGTGTTGGTGTATGGCATAGCAGGTGCAAAATCTGAATACAATGTGTTGGTGTATGGCATAGCAAGTGCAATATCTGAATACAACATGTTGGTGTATGGCATAGCAGGTGCAATATCTTGGTGCAACGTGTTGGTGTAACGTTGATGATGTGATACCTGATACTTTGGAACCTGATGACGTGCTTGTACCTACGACAGGGGGAAGGCTGCAACATTGGGTGTGGGTGCCAGGTGTGCGTGAGTGCTGAGGGTTGTTTTGTGTGTGTGTGTGTGTTTGTGTGTGTGTGTGTGTGAGTGTGTGTGTGTGTGCGTGCGCGTAAGTGCTGAGGGTTGCTTGTGTGTGTGCGTGCGTGTGCGTGCATTTGTGTGTATGTGTGCGTGCATTTGTGTGTGTGCGTGCGTGTATTTGTGTGTATGTGTGCGTGCGTGTGTGTATGCAAGCGTTTGTGTGTGTTTGTATGTGCGTGTGTTCTTGTGCAGGGCGGTGGGGAGGAGAGGATGAAGCACGTGTGCACGGAGGTCAAGAGCATGCTACAGTCAAAGTGTCACTCCCCTGTTCAGCTATACAAGGAGGTATCCCTTTCACTGCAGCACGCTGTTGACCTCTGTCTTTAGCTCTTGACCTCTGTCTCTTCATGACGATTTCTGTGCTAGGAGTACCCAGTACCCCTTTCACTGCAGCACGCTGTTGACCTCTGCCTTTAGCTCTTGACCTCTGTCTTTTCATGACAATTTCTGTGCTAGGAGTACCCAGTACCCCTTTCACTGCAGCACGCTGTTGACCTCCATTTTTCGTGTCGATTTCTATACGAGGAGGTACCTTTTTCACTGCAACATGCTCCGTCTTTCGTGCTATCTGCTTTGGTTACTCATGTTCTTCTTTGTGGACCGCCGTTTGAACATCGTACACGTGCACACACACATACACACACGCTCTCACACTCCCTCACACGCACACACACACGTACACACACACACACACTCTCTCACACACACACACACTATCTCTCTCTCACACACACACACACACATACACGCTTTCACACTCACGCACACACACACACACTCTCTCACACGCACACACACTCTCTCTCACACACACACACACACACATACAAGCACATACACAAATACACACACACATATACACGCACATATACACAAATACACACACACATATACACGCACATATACACGCACATATACACGCACAAATACACATATACACACACCCACATATACACGCACATATACACACATACACACACATACACACGCGCGCAGGTGTACTTGGTAGACAACCCCAACCAAGCATACGATGCTATGAGGAAGCTGCGAGCATCCATGCAGGTGAAGAGTGTGGTTACAGGTTGTTGTGTTTTTCTGCGTTGTACAAAGGCTTTGTGAACGGAGGACAAAGCTGTGTTAAAGGGGAGAGTAGGAAGAGGGGGGAG
>Ga0307945_1004548_pt1 | contig 11165 bp, 15 predicted proteins | sample OrgLakmetagen228_FD_201818 | JGI IMG/M metagenome (GOLD analysis project Ga0307945, IMG submission 201818) | Saline water microbial communities from Organic Lake, Antarctica - #228 | ecosystem: Environmental > Aquatic > Non-marine Saline and Alkaline > Saline | place: Antarctica: Organic Lake...
GTGGGTGTGTGTGGGTGTGTGTTGGTGTGTAGGTGTGTGTGGGTGGGGGTGTGTGGGTGTGGGTGTGGGTGTGGGTGTGGGTGTGGGTGTGGGTGTGGGTGTGGGTTTGGGTGTGCGGGTGGGTGTGGGTGTGCGGGTGGGTTTGGGTGTGGGTGTGCGGGTACGTGTGTGTAACATTTCACCTAGCTTAAAGAGCCCAGCATGTCAGCCGCGTCCTGAAAGACATCTCTGCTGTGGCGGTTTACCACAGCCCTGAACGATTTATGCTCACGTTGCTTGTTGTATGTACGCGTGCTATGTCTCAGGTACCTAGCTGGAAGGGCGCAGTGCGTCAGCCGCATGCTGAAAGACATCTGCAATGTGGCGGTTCGCCACAGCCCTGAACAATTCATGCTCACGTTGCTTGTTGTATGTACGCATGCTATGTCTCAGGTACCTAGCTGGAAGAGCGGAGCGCGTCAGCCGCATCCTGAAAGACGCCTCTGCCGTGGCGGACGCCATGGCTGTGGTTTCAGCTGTGTCACGAGCAATCCAGTCTCCTGCAGACAGCGCTGCTGCACGCTCAGCCAAGGCGATCGCTGTGTCTACTCAGGTGTGCTTACAACACGTGGCGTTGTGTGCATGCGCGTGTGTGTGTGTGTGTGTGTGTGTGTGCGTGCGTGCGTGTGTGTGAGTGTGTGTGTGTGCGTGCGTGCGTGTGTGTGTGTGTGTGCGTGTGTGTGTGTGTGTGTGTGTGTGTGAGCAATCATTTGGAATACATGTTCAAGGTCCATGGATGTCAGTTGCTGAGCTTCCTATGATCCAAAAATAGTGCATCCCTTTTGCCATCCATTTTTCAATGCTTCTCATCCTGCTCTACTCTATTCTTGCTGGGAAAGTTGTGATGGCACACAAACATGCTTGCACTCTTATGTACACACGTACACACACACACGCACACACACACACACGTACACACACACACACACTGCAGGGCCAGCTTGAATCGCCAGATGGATGGGGCTTTGGAGAAGGAATCGCCCCTCCTAGCCTTCGTGCTTTCATGACAGCATTAGACGAAAAGTTTATAAATGCGGTGCAGGTGTGTGTATGTGTATGTTCGTGCGTGTGTTTGTGTCTGTGTGTGTGTGTTTGTGTGTGTGCTGGGGTCAGGTGTAATGCTGTAATGCTGGTGAATGCAGAATTAGTAAATGGTCTAGATTTTGGTTATGTGCCTCTGCCTCATCGCATCACTTCATCCCCCTCCCTTTTCTTTCCCTTAGTAGGGTTTACCGCCACGTTGCTGCTAAAACGAAATATCCCCTTTGCTTGTTGTTCTCCTTACCAGCATCTTCAGGCGCCAAAGCTTTCCGACCTCAAATTCCCACCTTCCCGTTTTTGATTGCAGGAGACAGCCATGAACGTCACTCGTTTCTTTTTGCCTCAGGTATGTGTTTCCACCTGTGTCTATCAGAGTTTAAAGGGCTGAAAAAAAACGTTTACTTATATGTAGGGTTGGCCAGAACCATATATATACGGTGTATATACGGTATTTTTGGCTGGAAATCACCAAATATACGGTCATGTACGGTGTATTTATACTGTTTTGGCCAACCCTACTTATATGACACCGTGTTTGACCGCATATTTCGTAATTTCCCTACCGGGGTTTTGAGGGTTGGCAGGGTACGGCAAGGTAGGGTTACATTGCTATCTAAAGGGTCGGCAAGAACTGTATACCTATATATGACACTGTATATGACTGCACATGTCGTGGTTTCCCTGCCAAAAATACTGTATAGGAATACTTTATACACCGTATATGTACGGTTCTGGCCAACCCTAAAATATGCAATGTGTGCATCGCACGGTCTAGATGCTGTGTATGGTGCATTGAATGGCACGTCGTGTATTCCTATGGAACCTGTATAGGGTTGGCCAGAACCGTATATGTGCACCGTATATGACCGTATGTATGATGATTTCCCTGCTAAAAATTCCGTATGTACACCGTATATACCTATAAATGTATGGTTCTGGCCAACCCTAAACATGTATGAGCAGTGCTGGGCGTAGTACCTACGGGCAACTACATTCAACTTTGTAAGAGGCATCGAGCAAATGAATACCAACTTTTGTTTATAATTGTACGACCTCCCAAATTTATAATTCACAAAAGCTGTGCACTGTCACAGCGCCACTGCGGTACACATGGACACGACAGAGTTTACTTGTGTGAAGGGTTGGCCAGAACCAGGTATATCATACGAATCATATATATACAGTATTGTGCACCTGACGCTTGACGGCGTCAATGGTAAATGATGCTGACGGCGTATTTATGTCAAATTGACGGTGAAAATAATAAATTACGCCGTCAATCGTCAGAGTTTAGTGACGGTAACACCGTTATTTACGATTGTTATTTACGGTGCCATTTTTGAATGACGCCGTATGTGCACAACACTGTATATATACCACATTATATATATAAATTCTGAATCATATCATATATTCTGAATCATATGTTGGATGAATCATATATACAGTGTGCGTACGACATCTTTGGCAGGGCAATTACCAATGATACGGTCATATACGGTGTATATATGCAGTTCTGGCCAACCCTACTTATACAGTGTGTGTACGATATCTTTGGCAGGGAAATCACAAATGATACGGTCATATACAGTGTATATACGCGGTTCTGGCCAACCCTACTTATACAGTGTGTGTACGATATCTTTGGCAGGGCAATCACCAATGATACGGTCATGTGCGGTGTGGTGTATATATGCGGTTCTGGCCAACCCTACTTATACAGTGTGTGTACGATATCTTTGGCAGGGAAATCAGAAATGATACGGTCATATACAGTGTATATACGCGGTTCTGGCCAACCCTACTTATACAGTGTGTGTACAATATCTTTGGCAGGGAAATTACCAGTGATACGGTCATGTACGGTGTATATATGCGGTTATGGCCAACCCTACTTATACAGTGTGCGTACGATATCTCTGGCAGGGAAATTACCAGTGATACGGTCATGTACGGTGTGGTGTATATATGCAGTTCTGGCCAACCCTACTTATACAGTGTGTGTACGATATCTTTGGCAGGGAAATCACAAATGATACGGTCATATACAGTGTATATACGCGGTTCTGGCCAACCCTACTTATACAGTGTGTGTACGATATCTTTGGCAGGGCAATCACCAATGATACGGTCATGTGCTGTGTGGTGTATATATGCGGTTCTGGCCAACCCTACTTGTGTGTCTCGGGCTCAACTCTTTTTGGTCACACTATTGCTGTACCAATCTCAGGATTTGCCTGAAGATGTGGCCAAAGCAAAGCGCAAGCCCCTCCTGGCTTTAATACGAGAGTCGTTCAATGAATATTTCCGCATAATCAGGTACGGTGATTTGGAATTCTAGACTCAACATGTTTAACCGTGATGTCTTCACTACCCTTTTATGCAACTAGAGGTGATGTGGAAAAGCCACCTGACCCCTCCCTTGACATAAAGTGCTCCGTGCGTATATGTTTTGACGCAAGCATGAGCTGCAGGACTCTGTTGCACCGGCAGTGTGGCGCGCTGCCAAGCATTCCTGAACATGTTCTGTGACGTTCTGTGCTGTGTGTATGTGTGTGCGTGTGTATGTGTGTGCGTGTGTATGTGTGTGTGTGTGTGTGTGTGTGTGTGTTTGTGTGTGTGTGTATATGTGTGTGTGTATGTGTTTCATACAGGCGCGTGCTGGCAGACTCCGTGGCAGTGTCAGTATGGCGAGCCACACACACAGCGTCAGGGAAGAGCGGTCAAGACGCACACGCTACGCAAGCGATGGACTTGCGGCAACGGCAGCAAGAGGGGGAGCTCGTACCGCAGCAGCAGCAGGAAGAGCAACAGTGGGAGCCGCATGCAGCACAGCAGGAGTTTGGAATGGGGTGTGCAGAAGGCTACGATGAGTGGGGCGTGGATGAGCTGGCACAGGTTAGACGTGGTCGGGGCAGCATGCGGTTTTGAGCCTGAGTTGTGAGAGGGTGTATTTGTGTGGGTTTGTGGCCTGTGTGTTTGTGTGGGTCTGAGCCTGAGTTGTGAGCGGGTGTGTTTGTGTGGGTTTGTGGCCTGAGTTGTGAGAGGGTGTGTTTGTGTGGGAGTTTATGATAGGTGTGATGCGGATGAGCTGAGGCGGGTGGGGTGCTTGAAAAGTCTGACAGGGCGTGCTTTGGTCCATCATGTCTTCAGGGAAAAGGCTGTAACATTGATAAGTTTGATTGGGTTAGAAAGGCAAGTAAAATTGACAAAATCAAGGGATAATGCTGTAAAATTGAGATATGCTGTGTGTGTATGTGTGTGTGTGTGTGTGCATTCTGGGCCAGTTGTTGTGAATGGTAGGGCCGTAAGTATGGGAGGCCCCTGTGTGTGTGTTTGTGTGTGTGTGTGTGCCTCCAGTCATCATCCATCCCGACTCCTTTCCATTCACTCACCATCATGGCCTTTGCATCTCGACAACATGCTAGCCTAGCAACATATGCTGCACAAAGGAAAGCCAGCTTACTGTAGTAGCTGTGCTATCTTCTCCCAGCGTTGTCGGCTGTCATTTACTTTGCTTAGGCTCTGCCTAGCAAGGGGGGTTGTGCTACAACTCTTTGTACAGACCTACCATCGGCTACTTTCAGCATTTTGGCACTTCTATTACCAATACTTATTCAACTCATTTCGTCAAGTCACCTGGCTTGAATGCAAAAGCAAAATTTCATTAGGTAATATAAGGACGGCAGTTATGATTCCGTGGTCAGAGGTTAGAGGCAATGTGGGTTTGAATCCTCCATCATTCTGACCTCCCCACATTATATCTAAACTGGCATCGTTGGGAAGCTGCACACGAACTTGCATGGAAGCTTGCAAGTTCGTCTGCAGCTTCCCGACCACACAAGGTGTTTAGACGCACCACAATGCAGAAGTAGCCTTTCCATCATTCTGACCTCCCCACAACTTAATGCTGTCTGCGTAATTGTCTCCTATGTCTCCTAGCATCCCACCCACACAAGGTGTTTAAACGCACCGCAATGTAGACATACCCTCTCTTTCATTTTGACCTTCCCACAACTTGATGCCTCGTCTTTGTATTTGTCTCCTATGTCTCCTAGCATCCCACTGGTGTTTAGACGCACCACAATGCAGACATACCCTCTATCATTTTGACCTCCCCACAACTTGATGCTGTCTTTGTATTTGTCTCCTAGCATCCCACCCACACAAGGTGTTAAAACGCACCACAATGTAGACATACTCTCCCTATCATTTTGACCTCCCCAAAACTTAATGCTGTCTTTGTATTTGTCTCCTAGCATCCCACCCACACAAGGTGTTTAAACGCACCACGATGTAGACATACTCTCCCTATCATTTTGACCTCCCCACAACTTGATGCCGTCTTTGTACTTGTCTCCTAGCATCCCACCCACACAAGGTGTTGAAACGCACCACAATGTAGACATACCCTCTCTATCATTCTGATTTCCCCAAAGCTTGATGCTCTCTTTGTATTTGTCTCCAGCCACACAATAAGGTGTTTACGCCTACCACGATGAAGAACAACACCCTGCACCTTTGTCTCCTCTGAGCGACCCAAGCAATTCGTCTCCTGATTTTGTTTACTTAATAAGAGTAACGCACACCATTGGGTTTGGACTTCCACCACCTCCTACCCGCTCTCTATCTCTGTCACCAGAAACATCGCTTACAGATTATTACCCTTCTGCCAGAACCATATAAATATGCACCGTCTATGACCATATATTTGGTGAAATTCCTGCCAAACATACCGCATATACAACGTATATATATGGTTCTGGCCAACCCTACATACCTCTTCCGCTCTCCCTCTTCCCAATCCCCCTCTGTCATCTCAGCTGACCACAGATGGGTCGCTATGCCCTCACATGCTTTTTCGAAATCCCTTGCATAAATTGTTTTTGCACCTTTTCTTTCACAGGCCTCTTCCATTTTCTCAACAGATCTTGCGCGAGTGTACCTCCTACAGGACCTCTCCATTTTTCCAGCAGATCTCACATAATGTCATTTTTTTTCTCACTTGATGCTCTGCAGGCCCTTTCCATTATCTCAGTAGATCTCACGGCTGTCTCTGCCTCCCTACCTGAGCTGGAGCTGCGCAAGCGAGCTGGGGAAGTGGTTGTCGGCGCGGTGGGTGCATGTGTGTGTGCGTGTGTGTATGTGTGTATGGGTGTGTGTATGTGTGTGTGCGTTATGAAAGTGGTCCCTGCTTGCAAGCCTGTGCTGCCTGTTTTGTGTGCTGAATGCCTTATGCTGGTCCTCAGTGTCCTCACAACTGTGCAGCACATTGGCGGCACGCACTCCTCACAACTGCAGCGCATTGGCGGCACGCACTCCTCACAACTGCAGCGCATTGGTGGCACGCACTCCTCACAACTGTGCAGCGCATTGGCGCACTCCTCACAACTGTGCAGCGCATTGGCGGCACGCACTCCTCACAACTGTGCAGCGCATTGGCGGCACGCACTCCTCACAACTGTGCAGCGCATTAGCGGCAAGCCCTCCTCACAACTGTGCAGCACATTAGCGGCACGCTCTCCTCACAACTACAGCGCATTGGCGGCACGCACTCCTCACAACTGTGCAGCACATTGGCGGCACGCACTCCTCACAACTGCAGCGCATTGGCGGCAAGCCCTCCTCACAACTTCAGCGCAACCCAACTGGAATCATGACTGCAGGTGCAGCACCACGTGGCTCAGTGCTTTGTTGCTTTGGAAGACCGGATCATGCAGGCTGTTTCGCATTTTCTAGTGTGCGTGGGCGCAGCTTCCGGGCGCAGCCCTGCTCAAACAGGTATGGAGGTAGCAAGCCTTAATTCAACCTATACACTCACACGCTCAGCACCTATATAGCGACATCGATGCCCTAGCGACATCGATGCCCTGTATAATTACTACCTGCACACTGACGTGCCTAGCACCTGAAATTCATGCCTGTTGTGTTACAACCTTTTCCTACCCTGCTTATTACACAAACAAATCTTTGTTATAACCTGCTCTATTGCACTTGTATCAGCAGCATGGGCATCCTTCTTGGTTGTGCTCGGATTTGAGCATAACTTGGCAATGCTCTTTGTTGCTGATATAAGATACAAGTCCAGTAGAGCAGCATGGGCATGCTTCTTGATGGTGCTGAACGATCACGACTTGGCAATGCTTTTTGTTGCTGATATAACATACAAGTCCATTAGAGCAGCATGGGCATGCTTCTTGGTTGTGCTCGGATTTGACATAACTCGGCAATGCTCTATGTTGCTGATACAAAAATATTCAACAGCGTGGCGATGCTTTTTGCTGTTGAATATCTTTATTTCAGCAACAAAAAAGCATTGCCAAGCTATGAATAAATTTTAACACAACCAAGAGGCATGCACATGCTGCTCTAATGTTGCACATGTTGTCCTAATGTCACTACACTGCTCATTCATCATTCTATTGTTACATGTAATGCCATCAATCTTATGTTCCACTGCTCAATCTTATGTTCCACTGCTCATTCATCATTCTAATGTTATACTGCTCTAGTGTTGCACTTGCTGCTCTAATGTCACATTAGCAACAAAAAGCATTGCCAAGCCAAGATCTCCGCACCAGAGTGCAACCAGCAAGCACACCAACACAAGGCAACATTTTACCTTACACAAATACGTAATGTACGTAAATACGTGCCTAGCACAAATAAAGGTTAATGTAACCCTCACAGGATCGCAGACGGGCATCCAAAAACACCAAGCAAACTATCGAAAAGATGATGTAATCCACACAGGTCCTCAGCGGGGCAACCAAAACCACCGAGCAAACAAATGAAAGGCAATGTGATCTCAAAAAACCACAGCGGGGCAACTAAAGCTGCAAAAAGTCACCAAACTTGAAGCAAGTTTGCAATGTTTTTATTTCTTGGACGATTGCAAGTAGCGCTGCTGGAGGGTCAGGGCAGGTCACTGGGGAATGGTATTTTCCTTAGAACTTAGCTGTTGTGGCAGCATAACAATGATTCACTCGTACTCGTGCTCACTTAACTCGTGCTCACTTCACTCGTACTCGTGCTCACTTCACTCATACTCTTGCTCACTTAACTCGTGCTCACTTCACTCGTGCTCACTTCACTCATGCGCACGCCACTCGTGCTCATTTCACTCGTACTCGTGCTCACTTCACTCGTACCCGTACTCACTTAACTCGTGCTCACTTCACTCGTGCTCACTTCACTTGTGCTCACTTCACTCGTGCTCACTTCACTCGTGCTCACTTCACTCATGCGCACGCCACTCATGCTCACTATACTCATGCGCACGCCACTCGTGCTCACTTCACTCGTACTCGTGCTCACTTCACTCGTACTTGTGCTCACTTCACTCGTGCTCACTTCACTCGTGCGCACTTCACTCGTGCTCACTTCACTCGTACTCGTGCTCACTTCACTCGTACCCGTACGCACTTCACTCGTACTCGTGCTCACTTCACTTGTACTCGTGCTCACTTCATTACTCTGCTCACAGGCAGTGCTGCTGCTGCTGCTGCTGCTGCTGCTGGGGGTGCAAAAATTGAGAGCGGGTCACTGAGGCAGGGCTTCATTCAGAGCTCCGAAGTGCTGGGAGGAAGTTTGGCAGCGTTGATGCTGGTATGTCCTGAGGCTCGTTTCAGGGTAACTGTTCATGGGCTCACGTCATTCCCTGCATTTCTGTATTGCCCTGCGCATTTATGTCCCAGTGCAGCTTCTTAAACATGAACAATTACGTGTTTCCCCCCTCTTTGTAATGTTGGTCAGGGTCGGTGACCAACATTTCCGCATTCGTTTTCGTTAAGGTGTTTGTGTCAAAACAATCTGTATGATGACTTGGGCTGATAAGGGACTGTGAGTTTCTAATTGGTGGGTATTGTTTTAAGGTTTAGTTAACACGACGAAAATTTCTAATTGGTGGGTCCTATTATAAGGTTTAGCCAACACAACGAACATTTTTTCTGATTGGTGGGTCCTGTTATAAGGTTTAGTCAACACGACAAAAAAGGGAAAAAATGCTTTGCAACGACGTGGTTAGGTTGCATGGTGCTTGGGCACTGTGTGCACGCTTGCTTGTGGCATTGGCATTTGTACAGCAGACCAAACCCAAGCAATAAGTCTGCCTGCTGGTATTGTTCGTGCTTTGTTTTGATCATGTATACTTGGCAACTTGAGCAGAACACAATTCCAGCTTGTAAAAGCCTGGTTGCGAGCCACTACTAAGGCCTCCTTGTAGAGAGCAGCTGGCTTAATAGCCTTCCATTACATGAACCTGAAGCTGTGATTGTTATCCCTCACGCTGCTACGTACAGGGCCTGCGTGTGTATGAGAGCCACACCCGTTTGCTGTCCTCTTGGGACACACCCCTTGCTGAAGAAGTGCAGGTGCGGGTCCAACGGTTTGTGCGTGTACTCCTTCAAATCAAATCAAATCAAATCAAATCAAATCAAATCAAATCAAATTAAATCAAATCAAATTAAATTAAATTAAAATAAATCAAAAGAATGTATCAAATGAAAGGGGCGCATCGAGTGAGGACCATGCCGCTTGTTCTTCAGATGGAGGATCATAGGATTGCTCTTTTTTAGAGGATCAAAAGATTTCAGCGGATTGTAGGATTGCTCGATTCGAATGAGTGCCATGCCGCTTGTTCTTCAGGTGCAGTATCATATATTTGATATTTGCTTGATATGAATGAGTGCTTGGATTCCTCTCTGACCTACAACGGAGCTGAACGGCACCCAGCACGCCAGAACAGATTTGTTCCTGTGGTTGGTGTGCGGGATCATTGCCTTTAATCCCCACTTGCAGCTCAGAATTTCAGTGGTCACAACATCGAGAGGGGAGGAAGCAGCATGCATCCATTCGATTTAAACCGTAAAGAAATTGCCATGCCTGGCCTGCCTGTTGTCAAGCCTACCAGTGCTGCAGTTTTCTAGGCATGGTCTTTCCTTTTCCTTAATGTGGGGAGTGGCTTTTACTGCATGCGTGGATTTTCTTTTTCCATGCCTGGCCTGCCTGCTGTCAAGCCCACAAATGCTGCAGTTCCTAGGCCATGGTCTTTCCTTTTCCGAAGTTAATGTGGGGAGTGGCTTTAACTGCCTGCGTAGTCATTTCTTTTTCCATGCCTGGCCTGCCTGCTGTCAAGCCCTCCAGTGCTGCAGTTTAATAGGCTATGGCCTTGTTACCCATTGCTGCAGTTTAATAGGCTATGGTTGTGTACTCATTGCTGCAGTTTAATAGGCTCTGGTCGTGTTACCCAGTGCTGCAGTTTTCTAGGCTCTGTGGTCGTGTTACCCATTGCTGCAGTTTTCTAGGCTCTATGGTCGTGTTACCCAGTGCTGCAGATTAATAGGCTATGGCCTTGTTACCCAGTGCTGCAGTTTTCTAGGCTATGGCCTTGTTACCCATTGCTGCAGTTTAATAGGCTATGGTTGTGTACTCATTGCTGCAGTTTAATAGGCTCTGGTCGTGTTACCCAGTGCTGCAGTTTTCTAGGCTCTGTGGTCGTGTTACCCATTGCTGCAGTTTTCTAGGCTCTATGGTCGTGTTACCCAGTGCTGCAGATTAATAGGCTATGGCCTTGTTACCCATTGCTGCAGTTTTCTAGGCTATGGCCGTGTTACCCAGTGCTGCAGTTCAATAGGCTATGGTCGTGTTACCCATTGCTGCAGTTTAATAGGCTATGGCTGTGTTACCCATTGCTGCAGTTTTCTAGGCTATGGCCGTGTTACCCAGAGCCTCCTTTTATGTGTGTCAACAGGCACACACACAAAAGTGCCATACCTGGCCTGCTTGCTGTCAAGCCCACCAGTGCTGCAGTTTTCTAGGCTATGGCCTTGTTACCCAGAGCCTCCCTTTATGTGTGTCAACAGGCACACACACAAAAGTGCCATGCCTGGCCTGCTTGCTGTCAAGCCCACCAGTGCTGCAGTTTTCTAGGCTATGGCCTTGTTACCCAGATCCTCCTTTTATGTGTGTCAACAGGCACACACACAAAAGTGCCATGCCTGGCCTGCTTGCTGTCAAGCCCACCAGTGCTGCAGTTTTCTAGGCTATGGCCTTGTTACCCAGATCCTCCTTTTATGTGTGTCAAC
>Ga0307945_1004550_pt1 | contig 11164 bp, 9 predicted proteins | sample OrgLakmetagen228_FD_201818 | JGI IMG/M metagenome (GOLD analysis project Ga0307945, IMG submission 201818) | Saline water microbial communities from Organic Lake, Antarctica - #228 | ecosystem: Environmental > Aquatic > Non-marine Saline and Alkaline > Saline | place: Antarctica: Organic Lake...
ACACACACACACACACACACACACACACACACACACACACACACACACACAAACACACACACATGTATAAGCGCGCACAAAGCACACACAAGTTGCCAGTTCACAGTGCAAAAGGCTTCGCCAACTTTTCAGCATCGCTTGCGATGCTTTCCCCTACTTGTCGGGATGGCCACCGCGTCCTGCACTCTCACCGATGAGCCACCGGTTCTTATTTTCCCCGTCGTCAGGTCAAGCACGCCAGTGGCAGCATTACAACCAACGACGATGCCCCCCGCATGGTTCATCTCCGGGTCGCGTCCCTTCTCCTGCAATTGCAAGGCAATGCCAATAAAATTCACACAATGACAATGGTACCACGATTTATGACAATGATGTCGTACTCAGACATACTGTCAGAGACCACAGCAAAACACGCTCAAGATTGCTCGCCCATTTAGCAGCTTCCCTCCAAATGTACTTCCCCGCACATTTTATTAATCCCCCGTCTCTCTAACCTCTAAAACATCTTAAAAACACCAACGACTTTCTGTTGCGGCCACTTTTCGGTTCCATACTACTACCGATCCAAAATTAAGGTCAAGCACGTAAACAATATCATATCGATCTGCCGGTGCTGAGAAGGACCACGCTGCTTCACCATTTGGTGGGGATAATCAGCAAGGACACTGGCCTGACAGAAGTGGGTGACAGTCGGGAGGCCTCCCTGACCCTTGTTACGCAGCAGCTCCTTGGTGGGGACGCACAGCTGCAGCATGCAAGAACATCTATGCAAGAACACAGCTGAGCGGAGCCGTTGACGATTGGTGTTGCACGCTGGGCAAGCAGCTGTCAAAGGTTGGTGGTATATTCAAGGCTGAACAGGTGCTTGCAATTATCAGCCACCATTACACAGTGGCAAGCACGCAATTTGCACACAATTTTTGGTGCGCTCAACTTTGCAATCTTCTACTTTCAGGCGCATTTCTCCCCTTTAGCAGTCACTTTGCTATGAAAGACCATCCAGACTTGATGCAGAGCGGCTGCTGCTGCACTTCAACACGTGGGGCGCGTCCCTGTTTGCAATCCTAAAGAAGTGTTCCTCGGCAACTCAAGCAAAGGCAACCGTGCTGGGGGTGGCGGTCTGTGATGCTGTCAGCAAGCTGTTTACAAGGTGCGGTCAAAGGCAGTTCACATGCAGACGTGCTGGTCAAGGGCCCCTGAAAAGCACTAGTTCTTCCTGACACTACAGAACTGTTGTGTTTCCAGCTCTTTCGTACTCACGCGCTTCGTCAAACACACATACACACGCATACGCACGCACGCACACACATACACACACATACACACACAACACACACGCACACGCACACGCACACACACGCACACGCACAGGTTACAAGAATTTTTGGATGTGACCGGGGTGCGCCGCGATGCCTCAGCTCTTGCATCCAGTGTCGCCAGTCTCCTCAGCTCATTCCTGAGCCAATGTGCTCTGGAGCAAGCAAGGCTAGGTGAGACATGGTGCTGGGTCGTATGCAATCAACGTTTGTTGTGCCATGCGTGAGAGGACAACCAGGATGCACGTGACTGCCTGCATTCCATTGTTTGTGGAAGAGGTTTCGCGTGCGCCCTCCTAGCTCTCTTGCACACTGTAGTGTTGTGCAGGGATGCTTTTCTGCAAGCTTGTTTGAGTTTGTGTGCGGTATATCGTGCCTGGTAATGGCTGCATCGACTTGCCTGCTTAATTGTGCTCCGATTCCATGCTTGCACTATGTGGGTGTTATCCAGCGTTTTTGGCTTTGGTACGATCACAGTTACCCTACGTGACCATACGTGTGTACATGAGGTCATCTAAGCAGAGATATCTTCAAGAATGCAGATATATTTGGCCCTGAAAAACTCTGCAAATTATGGCACACCGATGACACGTGGATGAGAAAGAAGCGATGGGGCTGCACACAAAGAACTCTCCACGTTGTTCTAGAAATTGGAGCGCTTACAAGTGTTACCACCGCATGCTGTATTATTGTTATTATTATCATTATTATTACATTATTATATTATTATATTATTATATTATAATTATTACTATTAATATATTATATGCCTTGGCCTGCGCCTTGGTGTCGTGCAGTTGCTTGCCGGCTGGTCGGTGCCTCATCCAGCTCTGACACTTTTGCCGCCTCCTCAAAGAACAGTGCAGTGCACTCTTGTTTGCAGCGCCGCGTGTCGTGCGTGTCGTGCAGTCACCTGCCAATTGCTCGACTTGTGTCCAAAGTTGATCATTGTCTCTCTAGCCATCTGCAAACAGCACATCCCCCACCTCCCTAACTTAGGTGCCTCTGCCGTGTGTCCTACGTTGTCCCTGCTGCGCTGCGCTGCCACGCTGCTGCGCACGCTACCCTTCGCTCTCCGCTCCCATGTGGACGCATTTGAGAAGACCTGCATGGCCATCCTGGTCACCACCTCTACTTGCAAGAGGTACGGTACAGGTTGCAAACGTATCACACACATGACAGCATACACACTCGCACACGCTCACACACATACGCACACAACTGCACACTTGCTATGGGTATGATGGCTGCACATTTCAGGGCTACACATTTGCATACCGGCTTTATATGTGACGGCTGAGATATGTCGAACTTGATACCACACCATTAGGGTCTGTGCAATCTGTGACATATTACCATACCTGCCAACACTCCTCAGTACAAGATTCCTCGTGAATACATCATACTCGTTTGTACTGTCAGATAAACTTGGCAACTAACACGTCGTACATCAACGCCACAACCTATTTTTAACGGTCAAGTGTTGGCTGTGCTGCTGGTTCAGGCTGTTTGTATTGCCCCTTTGTATCAAACATCAACAGCATTTGCATCGCAACCCATCTCGCTTGCTGTGCTGATGTTTCAGGGTCTGTTTGCTGTGACACACACACACACACACACACACACACACACACACACACATCCTCAGGGTGCTCGAGCTGCGCAGCTGTGCGTCTTGCTGCCTGTGCCTGCTGCCACGTGCGCAAGGGGATGCAGACAGGCACAGCAATATGTTCATGTGTGTGTGTATGTGTGTGCTGGTGTTTATGTCTTGGGGTGTGTGTGTTGAGTGTTGAGGGGTGTGTTGGATGGGGGGTGGGGTACGTGTGTGCTGTGTGCTGTGTGGTGTGGGTGTTGCAGTACACACACACACTCTCTCCCTCTATGCGTACAGGCCAAAGGGTGGTCACTGCTAGGCCTGATGCTGCAAGTGGGTGGCTCCCCTCTGCTGCCCTTAATGCCTTCATGTGCTCGAGTGCTAGGCGACCAGCTGCGCCGCATCGCTGCTTTGGGGTACGTGGCTTTTTTGTATTGTGCTTGCGTACCAATTGTGCTGCACTTCCTTAACTCATGAGTACTGGGCGACCAGTTGCGTCATGTTGGTGTCATATTGTGTTATGTTGGTGTCGTGTTAATGTCATGTTGTGTCACGGTGTCACGTTGGTGTTGTGTCACGTTGGTATTATGTTGTGTCATGTTGGTGTCTTGTTGTGTCACGGTGTCACGTTGGTGTTGTGTCATGTTGTGTCATGCTGGTGTTGTCATGTCGGTGTCATGTTGGTGTCCTTTTGTGTCATGCTGGTGCTGTGTCACGTTGGTGTCATGTTGTGTTATGGTGGTGTTTGTCAGATCAAATTACGGTCTTTGCAAAGTATAAGACTCAGCACATCTACTGATTATGGTTGCGCCTTCGGACCAAGAAAGGCCTCCAAGGTGGAAAAATCCATCCAGCTGAGGAGTAAGTTCTTTGCATCGCTGGTCCCTAATGCTTCTACCAGTTCTCTGGCCCATGCCCTTGTGCGCTCTCTGCACACCTGTATGTGTGTCTACTACTCTGAGTCTACTCAGCTTAGCGTTGTTGCCACACTGCTGCTCCTTCTCCGGAGCTGGGAATCATGACTCAGACGGACCTCTCGGCCTCAGTGTGGTTACATATTAACATCGCTAAACAAACGAACAAATAGAATCGGAGACCTTACACGGCACAGGGTCTCTTGAGGATCCCCTCTAATGGTACCTCTTAGAGTTCACATGTTGTCAATTGATTACCGAAATTATCAAATCCAGAAGATAAAGGTTATCAATAAGACTCGCCATCCAGCTTATTGAACAAGACATAAAGAAACTCTCAACTGCCAACCAACTTAACTGCTCTGTCACACGATTTGTCGCTGCCAACGATTGGGCGTGACATCATCCAGGCAAGTGATGGTTCAGAGTTCATCTAGCAGCAGGGCCCGCAGTAAAAGAGTGATGAACCAGACCATGTTTGATGTTCCAGACCCTCTCGTTGTGCATGTGCTGCTCCTCACACCACCTCTCGTTGTGCATGTGCTGCTCCTCACACCATCCTCACACAGGTTAAAGTATAATGTTATTTGTCTCCCTCATTCTTGGTATCCTCAGTGTGACAGATGTCCAGCAACATAAGTTCATGTGCCCAAAACACACAGATGATGATACCTCCTCCTCTGATTTTCCGCAGTCAGCTGGTCCTGGCAGATGCACGTTTGTTGTTACTGGTTTTATTCAGTGCTGCAAGGTCATAAACAACGTTGTGCCTTTTCCCCAAATTTTAGGGTGCGTTTTTTTTAAAGGTGCTACAAGTCTGGTGCTACAATAAACTCTATGCAGCCTAGCTGTCACACTTTTTGACTGATGGCTTATTCTGTTACCTGTATTGGAGGAGAAAGAAGGACTGGACGACAGAGCGCTTGTTTACACGAGTGTTGCATGCAAAAAAACTCTTGCATTTGCGCTTGTTAAAAAAAAACAGCTGTCATCCAATATATCTCGGCTCTGTACCAGCCTACATCAAAGCCGCGCAGCAGTGTAGTTTCTTCAGGCAATTTTCTGAGAGCTACACATCTTGCCTACTGCAATTTCCAGCAGTAGGCAGCAGAAGTCAAATACAGATATTTGAGCCACTCATCATCTACTCAAACTCCTTCTCAAAGTCTGCATCGTCGACCTGCAGGCAGTGGTGCACCAAGATTTGGAACCAACGGTTGTGATATTAAAAAGAAAACATAAGTTCCGTTATGCACAAGAAACATGAGAGTGCAGTGACACCTCGCTGTTGCTACAGATGCGATCCAAAACCTTGAATTGCAACGCTCAAAGGTAACTAGACCACTCTGACTCACCAAGACAACCTTCCAGCCGTCTGGATCGGTTGTAGCACAAATCTTTGTAGAAATGCCGGGGCCTGCTGGGCCTGGCTCTTTGGTTATTGTGCCCCCAGCGGCACGGATCTGCTCAGCTGTCTTGTACACATCCTGCGGTGCGAACAAAATAGATATCTGTGGTGGTACCTGGAACCATGCGGAGTCTTGCAGTCATGCATCATCCCACGGAAACGCATGAGGTCTTGGTACATGCTTCTCATATGTTGCAATGATGGTGATCTATTGAGCACATACCACACACATATTTTCGCTCATTAGCTCCTGTTACAATGTGTGAATACCTTGCTGCAAGCTTGTGCTCTACGATTTACAGCCAGCAAGCTGTAAGCAGTTGCAGGGTTTTCAGTTGTGCCAGTGCATACCGGAAAGTGTGGGAGGAATAAGGACAAGGACATAAAATACAATAGGAACATCATACTAAGCAAATGTATACTCTCACCCACCCACCTTCGTGCTGATCGCCATTTGTGCGTATCCCCCTCCCTTGTCGTAGGGCTCTTTGCGATCCCAATTGTAGGTCAGCTCAAACACAGTGTTGCTCTCTTCTGGTCCGTATCCTAGAAAGGCCAGTGTATATCGGCCCTCTGGGTTCTCCCTGTTTTGTGCAGCCATGAAAGTAGGGCTGAAAACAAGTGCAGACCAGAAAGGCATGACAACAGCGAAAGCGGGGAACTTGAACAGCATAAATTGAACACGCCCATATGTTAACATCTCCCACAGAGGGAAACCAGGCCAACATGTTGACCAGCGTACCTGGTTCGTAGGAGCGTCATGCCTAAAGCCTCAACTCCCATATGTTAACATCTCCCACAGAGGGAAACCAGGCCAACATGTTGACCAGCGTACCTGATTCGTAGGAGCGTCATGCCTAAAGCCTCAGTGTAGTATTGGATGGACTTCTCCAGATTTTGTACACGGAGCATGACCTGCATGAGAGAGGACAGGAGGCAAAGCGTTTGTGACTACAACTACGTATGTGCATACCAAGCAAAGCGTTTGTGACCGCAACTGCGGATGTGTATATAACAAGCAAAGTGTCTGTGACCACAATTATGGATGTGTATATAACAAGCAAAGCGTTTGTGACCACAACTACGGATATAAATCAGGAAACTTCAGGGGGTTTGAAAAACCTTCGGTTTCCCCTCCCCCCCCCCACAATTTTTTTTTTGGTGCGGGACGCCCTCAGCTAGTATCCCCCAAAGGACAAATTTCCTCCAGGCAAATTCAAAATGTGCTTAATAAGTGCGGTGCCCGCACGGGATGAAGTTCCCTGATGTGTATATAACAATCGAAGCGTTTGTGACCACAACTACGTATGTGCATAACAAGCGAAGAGGCAAACGGCGCCTAAAAGAGAGCGCAAGGACCTTGAAGGTGTTCAAACAGGAATTGTCAAGCAGCACATCATACCAGGCCATTTCAACCTGACCTGGTTGCATTTGCAGGTTGCATTTGCAGACTTGCTTGCGCGTGCGAATCCTTCACGACACCTAAGTAAGGTCATCCTTTGTGACTCCTTTTCTCCTTTTCTCCTCATGGACTCTGTTGGTCCTACCTTTCTGGCAAAGCCTTTTTTGTCTGTTGGTAAAGAAGTTTCATTTGGTACCAAAATGGCATTCTTTCCTTATTCAATGTGGGGAGTGGTTTTTACTGCCTGCGCAGCTTTTCTTTTCTTTGGCCTGGCTTCACCTGAGCGAAAGGCTCCGGGATCTTGCCCTCTCTTTGGATAAGCTCGAAGGAGTACCTGTGTCATTAAGTATTTTTCACTAAACCGAGCATACCCACGTGAGCAAAGGCGAAACTGATGGGCAGGTTGAATTGATTAAGATCGTGAAACACAAGCAAACATGACCAGGGTTGATCAGAGGCAGTAATAACATGGAACACAAGTAAACATGACTAGGGTTGATCAGAGGCATATCCAATACTTTTTACACACGCTGTAGGAGATTCATGAATCTAGGGTTCTGATGAACTCTGAATTGAACAGACGGACGCAACTAGCGGCGTTTTCAGCTAGAGCGATGATGGTTTGCTCACTTTAAATAATGTTGTGTGCATAGCCTGCATGGAAATTCTTTCAAGCCCATAGACAATGAAGCAGAAAGATATAAAGAAACACATGTGCAGCAAACACACACATAACAGATGCGCAGATGCAGCGTCAAGAATGTACGCACCCGGTGGGGTCTTTAGCAAAGGCGATGATGGTGCTGCCTCCTTTGACTGGGCCAGCAGGGCGAGGCACCTGCCCGCCTGCCAAAACAACGAAAGTGTCGTGAGACGTTTCAAGGGCTTGAGCGGAACAAATAAAAGGGATGACATTTTGTCAGGGTTGAAAGGGGGAGCAAGGGTTGCTGTTGTGCCCTTGTAGGATTGAGGCACCAGGCGTATGAGAAGTGGAGGGATTTGAGTGTGCTTACTCAGTTTTATTAAGCTGCTACTTGAATGGACTGGGTCGTCATAACGTTTTTAGCTGAGCACCTATAATAAGCTTTCGTACACAAACAGCGCGGCCTGTGCGCTTGCTGGATGCGCTCAGGTCTCGTTGTGCCAATGAGCCAGGACCTTGCCTTTGTGCCATTGTGCCATTGAGTGAGGACCTTGCCATTGAGCCATTGAGCCATTGTGCCATTGAGCGAGGACCTTTCCATTGTGCCATTGTGCCATAGTGCCATTGTGCCATTGAGCGAGGACCTTGCCATTGTGCCATTATGCCATTGTGCCATTGAGCGAGGACCTTGCCATTGAGCCATTGAGCCATTGTGCCATAGTGCCATTGAGTGAGGACCTTGCCATTGAGCCATTGAGCCATTGAGCCATTGTGCCATTGTGCCATTGAGTGAGGACCTTGCCATTGTGCCATAGTGCCATTGTGCCATTAGTGAGGACCTTGCCATTGAGCCATTGTGCCATTGAGCAAGGACCTTTCCATTGTGTCATTGTGCCATTGAGTGAGGACCTTGCCATTGAGACATTGAGACATTAAGCCATTGTGCCATTGAGCGAGGACCTTGCCATTGTGCCATTGTGCCATTGAGCGAGGACCTTGCCATTGTGCCATTGAGCCACTGTGCCATTGAGTGAGGACCTTGCCATGGCCACCAAGTTAGGTTGGAGCGTCATTTGTCACAATGCATAACGGAGGCGTACCTGCTTGCTGGATTGATTCGGCCGTTTTGTACACATCATTGATGGCAAGGCCAAAGTGGCCAAAGCCGTCTCCCAGTGGGTATGAGTCCACTCCATAATTGTAGGTCAGCTCAAGCCTGATGAAAGTTGGGTAGGCTATTTTTTATCAGGAGCATAAAAGCACGACCAATTGGAAAGGAACAGCATAAGCAAACAGCACATGGCCAGACGAGCAGATGTGTGCCAATTACGGATGTTCCCCTTCCGTCTGCATTGCTGTGGAATGGAGCACATTGTGTATTGCGCTGCCCTCATTGCTCATGTGTTCATGCAAGGTTAGTAAGAGCCGCATCTGAATGGTCCAGGTCTCTGTTACCACTATGACCATACTGACGCTGGCACCATTACTCTTCAGATGTGGCATTCTGTGTTAGGAGGGAGGCACAAGCAGCCAGCGTTCACACACGTACTCACACGCAGTGCTCCAGCTCTGAGCCATAACCGAGGAAGGCATTGGTGAACTTGCCCTGCACAACAAATCAAAGGGGCCAGCACCAAAAGAAGCCTTGAGAAATAAGGGTTTGAACTGTATGAAAACTGACAGGTTTAAACTGTATGAAAACTGCTCTGACTTGACCGTTCATCGCAGGTTGTAGGACTTGCACACTCTAAGCGCAAAGCAGAATCTGCGGTAGCGATCACATATTGCCTGCGTCAGCACAACAGTGCGTGCCATGTATCCTGCATCAGCACAACGGTGGCCACAGGTATCCTGCGTCAGCACAGGTATCCTGCGTCAGCACAACGGTGCGTGCCATGTATCCTGCGTCAGCACAGGTATCCTGCGTCAGCACAACGGTGCGTGCCATGTATCCTGCGTCAGCACAGGTATCCTGTGTCAGTACAACTGCCATGTATCTTGCGTTAGCACAGGTATTCTGCGTCAGCACAGGTATCCTGCGTCAGCACAACGGTGCGTGCCATGTATCCTGCGCCAGCACAACGGTGGTCACAGGTATCCTGCGTCAGCACAATGGTGCGTGCCAGATTAATCCTGGTAGCGTCTGCACAGGTATCCTGCGTCAGACAGGTATCCTGCGTCAGCACAACGGGGCGTGCCAGATTAACCCTGGCAGCGTCACCACGCGCAACAGCTTTCAGTTGCAGGCAAGGCAACAAGTGCATTCCTCATGATACCCCTCTCAACACAAACATGCATTTATATTGAGCACGCCAAAGCAAGCTTCTTCAGCCATACCAGGTAAGCATCTGTACATACCTGTTCATACACACAATAAATCACACCGTTTAACCTTACTCATACCTAAACCAGAACGTTTTGACTTGCGGCTCACGCATAGTATCAACACACACGCGGACTAGGTGCGCACAGATTTCGCACCTTATATATTCCAGACAATCAAGAAAACACAGGCGATGACAGCACGATTCTTTGTCATACCTCTGGCATGTCACGCATGCGGACAAGCTGCATGCCAAAGTGCTTCTTGTAGTACTCGATGGTTTCCTCCAAGTTTCCCACTCGATACACCTGCGCGGGGAAGCTTTCATTGCTTCGTTTCCTTGCCTTTGACCATAATTACAAGAAGCCGAGGAAGTGGATGTGTCAAGGGCCACCTGAACAGCAGTGCATAATTTCCTGTTGCCATGTTTGTTTGCCTTCTAGCACAACTTAAGCAGTGGTTAGGGAAGAGGGCGTGTCCTAGGCCACCTGCTTGTGCAAACGTGTGGCCATTCCTTTAAGTGATGCAGCAGTACATAAGTGGCACTCCCGCCAATAGCAAGAGCAGCATCTCAACGGTACAAAGTAGGAGCAGTGGCAAACGCAACACAGGGTACGGAGGGAACGTGCGCAGCAGTGCGGGTAGCAGACATTACCGAGATGTAAAGCCTAGACACTTGCTCTGGTTGTGTTTTTGGGGCGGAGCCCCCTGGGGCGTAGTCCCCCTTATGCTCATGTAAAGCTTGACTGAAAGAATAGAGCTTTGAGCCTCCCATGCCACCTCAGAGTGTAAAAATTGTACGAAATAGAAGCTAATTTTGCGCTGATTCCGAAACACCCCGGTCAAACCCCCCTCCACTCGTGACTCCAAGGGGTCGCGTGTCACTGTTCTCCCCGGAATTCTATTGGGTGTTTATATCATATATTTAGAATGTTCCCCATCATATTCTTAGTCCTTCAGCAGTTGCGTTTGTTGAGTGTGGTAGAAGGCCGACCGACGCCAACACGCTAGCAGCGCTTGCAGCAGCAGAGCAGAGACGGCAGCTGCTTCACAGCACTCGGGAGGACAGGCGAGCGAGGGCCCGGGAGAGGACCCGCGTCCAGCACTTGACACAGCACTTGGAGCAACAGTCTCAGCCTGGCAATGCCACTCAGCAGGCACAGGAAGCAGCAGCCCAGTCAGAGGTGGTGGCTCTGAACAATCGTATGGAGCTCAGGCGTTCAGAGGAGCAGTTCAGAAGGACTGCAGCCCCCCTGAATTGCTCACTCACATGACACAGCTGTTGAGGTGTATATTGGAGGTCAGACACACCTTGGCAAGCAAACAGCTACAGATATGGTATGGTATGACAGGGACTGTGCAAATGCAAGAGCGGGGGGGTGCAGGGGGGACGCAGCCCCCCCCTGAATTTTGTCTAACATTAGAATGCCGCTCTTCATTGCAAAGACCAGGCTGCCATCTCAGAAATGGTTGAACAGGAGCAGTGGGGTGCAGAGGGAGTGCAGCCCCCCCTGAATCACTCTCACTACATTAGGTACAACTTCAATGCAGGTTGCAGCGC